>Ga0247780_1001357_pt1 | contig 14847 bp, 13 predicted proteins | sample UWRJL079202R5_FD_179927 | JGI IMG/M metagenome (GOLD analysis project Ga0247780, IMG submission 179927) | Plant litter microbial communities from Arlington Agricultural Research Station in Wisconsin, United States - UWRJ-L079-202R-5 | ecosystem: Environmental > Terrestrial > Plant litter >... | reverse complement strand
CGGATTGGAATTAAATTCGTGGAGTTGTGGGCAATTGAAATAGGAGAGTTGGGTGGCGAGGGTGAGTCATTCTGACAAATCCAGTGGTCTAAAACGGGGTTGGTCTAAAAGCTGATCACCTGACTTAATGTATTGTCGTACTGTGTCCTCAGAATCGCCGCTGCAAGGCCGATCCAGCGCCACGAGATGCGGCAACCACAGAAGATGACTTCGACGGAGCGCGACAGTCCTACCTCTTGGATCACCCACTTCCGGGTGAACCAAGTAGCCCTGAATAATTCCTGCAGAGGGCTCAGGTCATGCGTACTGCCGATTATTTTGCTGAAGTTGCGGGTGAATGCGGAGTTTATGTCAACTTCGCGGACCTCCTCCATGCGTGTACTCGGATTTGTGACAAAGTATTTGGCTGGTTGCGACGCATCCCATTGCTTGACATGCCGTTCACCGCGCTGCTGCCACCAACCGTCTAGCCAGCCTGCACCGAGGCGCTTCTGTTGGCTATTTCCGGATTGGGGAGAGAGACGAAATTCCATGTCGGTGCGGCATCAGGGTGTGGGATAATCCAAATCGTCGGCGGATCAAAGAGGCCCGGGGCGAAGTGGACATCGCCATACTCGATCACGAGCGTGTTTTCTGGTGGGATATTCAGTATCGTAATCTAATGGAGAGAGAGAGAGACAGAGTTCGGGGTTTACACACTTGAAGGGAGTGCCGCAGTCAGCCGGTTAGCGACGGTAAGTCCGCTGGTACCTCCGCCGACGATGACGAAGTCATAGCTGCTCCGAAGCTGCGAGACTTGACGCTTCAGATTTGCGCTTGGGACAGCCGTTGCGCTGGCCACAACGGCAAGCCATACAAGAGTGGTCCTGAGGAAACCCATTTTTGATAACGGCCTCTGGTTGCACTCGAAGACAAATGCACTCGGCAGATGACCCGGCATTTAAACCTCGTCGGATGAAGGCCAGCTCCCCTGGACCCTTCCCGGGACCACAATGTGCTCAGTTTTGGTCTCGGCCGCGGGGTAACGTAATTGGAGGGTGGTGAGGGCAAGGGTTGGTGCAGTTGACCGCAGCTACACAACCAATCAAGCTTAGTTCTGGGCTGCTGAGCTGTGCCCCTCTCCTGGATATTGATCCGCCCCGCATGGTCTTCATCTGCGCCACAAGAAGTCCGTGAGCGACATTGTTGTGGAAAGGCTGTTGGCGATTGGAGACGCGAGATGCATTGGATTTTCGATCCCATGCTCCAGGTCAAAGGCAGACTTTGTTCTCCCGCAGCTAACCTCTTGGCAGGAAAGAAATGGGCACGCCCCCGGTTGGAAGTGCGGGGATCAGCTGTTGGAACAATTGATCAGCTTCTCCCATGAGTGGCAGAGGCACCGCCGGTACTCTTCAGGCCTTAAACTGGCCATCAGACTCAGTCGCAACCCCTTCATCAGGCTGAGGTGTACCTCTACGGGTCCTTCATCGATCATAGCCATTGCAGCCGTACTCACTGGCTTTCCGATGCAGCATTAGTGCGATTGTGCTTTTTCGGCGTCACTGGTGGCTGTTCCGTCGTCTTGCGCTTTCTTGGGGGTGAGCTGGTTGGATTGTACGTGCCCACTAGTGCCAGGTCCTGTCACTTCATGGGGCTGACCAGGCTGTGTCACCGGGTTAGGTGGGCTGATTAGACTGTTAGGATCCATCAGTTCCCTCCATCCTGCTTATCTCGGGGGCTAAGGGCTCTCCAGTCGCTGATCCCTGCTTTGTTCTGCCATGGGAGGGTAATTGGTGACAGATATTTATTTCCTTGTGGCGGTTAGAGTAAGGGAATGGCAAGGTCGAGAAGGGATGTCCCCGTTACTGAACAACGGATTGTGAATCCTAGCGGTTGCTTGGCCAGTAGCACGAGCAATTTCAAAACCTCACCCATATCCTCTTGGTGTTGCTTGTATTCCAACCCCACAGGATTCGTCGCTGGGTCGTTGCGGCTATTGGTGAAGGTAATGCTTGAAAATAGCCTCGAGTTCAGCCACCAGTGACTGTGAGGGTGCGGCGGTATGCTTCTGCTCGTAAAGCGACATCTTCAAGGCGCCCAGACGTTCCCCCATAAACACTTCGCAGTGCAGGATGGCGTTCTAAGCATGCCTGTAAAAAGCCCTGAAAGTTATCATCGCACGGCTTTTACCTGAGTAAGAAGGCCTTCCTAGGAACCAAAAAGGCATTACAAGTATCGTAATAAGTGTTGAGATAATCTATCAAGGCCTGACACTTATGTGGCGAGGCCTTGAAAAGATCCAATAAGGCCTGAAGGAGGATGTGACAATGCCTTGAATAAATACGTAGTCCTTTAGTTACCTATACAAGACCTTTCACACTGTTAGAGGGGCTCCTTTCTTTTGGCCTAAGCCTTCGTACCTGGACCTTATTGGCTCCTAGTGAGTCTTCATCAGCGTGTTCCTGACCAAAGCGGTATCTTTGAACAAGAATTCTGCGAGATTGTGTTTGTAATTCTAACATCAATTACCTTTTGCCAAACCTTGTTATTTTCGCATTTCTCCTTATGTTGATTAGGACGATTTTAAGTTCCAGGATCAAAAACACTAGGGAGATATCGATAAGATGTGTGTTTTTCCCAAGTAACGGATTGTCGGGAGAGTCTGACACGGAAGTTGCTGAGGAGATGAAATTGGGCAAGAAGAAGGAGAAGAAGTATTTGGAGGAGTTGGTTATCGTTGAAGGTGCGGAGGTGAAGTATGGGAGTGCGGTGTTGGATATGGTGGAGAGATATGGGGCCAAGGACTCGCTGAGGGCTAGGTTGAGAATGATGAGGAGGGGGTGGCGGAAATTAGGGGGCCAGGGAGTGAACCGAAGGGTGCTTATCATAGTCCGGTAGATCGGAAAAGATGGTCCATCGTGCCAGAGACCTTGTGACACCGCAGATGAATTTTATATAGATGTCTTTGATATAACGTGTTTTATAAGCGAACGGATAATATAAGCGAACGGATAATTTTCCACCACCCCACCCTCTCTACCTTTCGCAACGTTTCCCTCCACCACACAATATGGCACCGCCTTCAAAGGAAGCGCAATTAAACTTGGCCCTTAAAGCCCTTGAAAAAGACCCAAAACTTCGTCTTTCAGCTGCAGCAAAGATCTATTCTGTTCCTTACACTAAGATGAACCCCCTAGATCAGAACCACCCCTAGAAGCGAACCACTAGTGGTGTTAGTGCGCACGGGCATTTTATAGCCGACACACTAACATTGAAGTGCTGAAATATCTCCACGAACATAAGAGTTAAAATTACGTAAAAATTACACCTGATAGTATAGTTATATTTTATATTATGTATATTTTCATGTATCTTTAAATGATACTTTAAGGTAACAATTTAGTTATAACTAAGAAAGTCAGATTTTGTTATAATATATATATGTTTTACATATAAATTATAACAGGTAGAAAAGAATTCTTTATTAATTTCATATAAAAGATAAAAATAAATAAAAAATTGCATTAAGTTTATGAAGATAAGTATTATAATATTAAGTCTTTCGCTTAAATAAATACTTTTTATTACGTAATATAACTTTAAATAAGTAAAATAATATTTAAAACTTATTTACTTTAAACTTAAAGTAAATTATTATTTTTAATAAAATAGTTATAAGAAATCTTGTTTTAATATTACGTAATTTTATTTTTACTAGATTTTTCACAATTTTATCTTAACATTAACCTTATATAATACATTACTTAGAGATAGTTTAATTTACTATATAATTTATTAGTTTAAAGTTTACCTATATTTTTCTTTTTAAATAAATTAAATAAATTAGTTTTATCTTTATATTAAGACTTAGCTATTTTTAATATATTTTATACTATTTATTAGGCAATTTTATCTATTAATATAGCTGAGAAATTTGCTAGTTAAGATTTAATGGAATGTTAGTGTTTTCGCTTAAAAATGGCCGTGCGCACTAACACCACTAGTGGTTCGCTTCCAGGGGTGGTTCTAATCTAGGGGGTTTGTCTTACCCTCTACAATCGACGCGTAGGGCGGCCCTCACGACGCGATATTCCAGCTAACTCACGGAAACTTACGGATCTAAAGGAGTATTTGATTATTCAGTATATAACTAAGCTATTCACGCGTGCATTTCCTCCTCGGCTTCGTTTTGTGGAAGATATGGCTAACCGACTGCTACGCGAACGCGACGCGCTCCCTGTCGGCAAACTCTGGGCTCACAACTTCGTCAAACGCCAACCAGAGCTCCGGACGCGTTTTTCGCGTAGATACGACTACCAGAGAGCTAAATGCGAAGATTTAGAGGTTATTTGGAAGTGGTTTGCACTTGTGTATAACATTAGATATAACATCACCTTAGCTACCTTAAACGCCACATAACGCTTAAGAAGCTACCTTATAGAAAGACCTTATTAAAGGCTAGATGTCTAACTATAAGGTGGCTCTCTAACACCTATACTAGCTGCTGTGGACCAATTAGCTAAAGGTACGTTAGCTGTAATGGATAAGGTAGCTTTATTATATACAGAGGTCTCGGCACTACGAAAGGCTAATGAGGAGCTTAGTAAGCGACGGAGGGCTAAAAAACACGTCTACGGCTTGGAAGATCTCTTACTCTACAAGAGGCATAAGATCTACTAGATCAGAAGGCTGTGGGTGAGCAGTTGGAGCAGGAAGCACGACAAAATAGTGGTGGTGCAGGGGGCTCTCGCACGAAGATTCGGTGCTGTGGCCTGTGCGGCAAGCCTGGCCATAATGCACGCACGTGTCAGGAGGCTGCAGAATCGTCAGATTCATCTATTTCTAGTTCAGTTATTGTTATTTCCTAATGTTGTTATGTTGTAATTAAGGATAGTAGTGGTAGGTGTGACGACCCTGCAGGCCGTCACTTGGGCCGGAGCGGCCCGACGAATCCCCCGCACAAGGAACAGTGCAGGAAGACAGTACGCACGGTACTGCGCACTGGGCCAGGGGTGCAAAGACCCGAAGCCCCTACGACCAACCAGCAGTTGCTCAGTCTTGGCAGGAGTGCTCACCTACTGAGCATCCGTGAGACCTCCGAGCAAAAGGTGCTCAGTGGCAGGTTGCTCAGTCCTTCCCTGAGCAACAGACCACTGAGCAAGGTACGAGGTACTTCTGGCTGGTTAGTATAGATAGTCATGGTTGTGCCCACAACCACCGTGAGGGACTCTAGTTCCTCACACTAGTATTCAATTGTTCATTTGTGTCCTACTGTTCAGACTCACCTCTGTGCATTATAGTGACAGCGACCTACTGTGACATTGAACCCCCCGTCTAGGAGTGCTAGCTTAACAAGCCGTCTTCAGAACGCCCCTTACCTGTTGGCGTCCTGCCATACGTTCTGTCTTAACCCGCGCCAGTCCTCTCGAGGCCTGTGTCGGGTGCAGGTCGTAATACTAAACACTTTTACAATTTAGTCCTTAAGGCAAGACCACTACTTATAAAGGCGCACTAGACGTATTAACACCTTTTAAAGCTTAACAGTAGCCTTATAAAGCTGTTAAACAGTAAACTTAACTTATAAGTTAAAGTTCTACTTTTTAATAAGAAGAGCTTTTAACTTCACTTTACTAATATTAAAAGTGTTATACTGGGAAGGTTAATACCTCTTTAAACAGTAATTGTAACTATTAAACCGGTTCAAAACCTGACAGATAAATAAAAGGTCAGTAAACTTATAAAAAGAATAAGGGGACATTTCGTTACTAAACGTATATATATAAGCTGTAAGGTTTAGATAATAATTAATACTTTTACCCTGTTCCCGTTTTAAGACCTGGAAATTAGATACTTGTTATATAGTAAAGTGGTAAAGGGAGAAACTTACCTTTTAAATTCTTTATAAAAAAAGAACGTTAAAGAGGGGGAATCGTGTGACAACCCTGTAAGCCGTCACTTAAGCTGGGGCGGCCTAATAAATCCCCTGTAAAAGGAACAGTACGGGAAGATAGTGTACATTATTTAAGCGCACTAAGCTAGGGGTGTAAAGACTTAAAGCCCTTACGACTAATAAGGTGCTGCTTGCAGCATATTAAGTGCTTGTATCACAAGTAGGAGAGACCTTATAAGCAGAACGTTTACACGGTATAAAATGCTTGTATTATAAACACTTACGGCATTATAAGTAAGGTATAAAGTACCTTCTAGTTAGTTAGTATAAATAGTTATAGTTGTGCTTATAACCACTGTAAGGGACTTTAGTTCCTTACGTTAATATTTAATTATTTATTTATATCCTACTGTTTAGACTTATATCTGTGCACTATAGTGATAACAACCTACAGTGACATTAAACCCCCCGTCTAGGAGTGCTAGCTTAACAAGCCGTCTTCGGAGCGCCCCTTACCTGTTGGCGTCCTGCTATACGTTCTGTCTTAACCTGCGCCAGTCCTCTTGAGGCCTGTGTCGGGTGCAGGTCGTAATAGTTTCTTCTTCTAATGTAAAACGCCAAGTTAAAGCTGTAATAATTGCTTTTTAATTACGCCCTTAGCTTGAAAATCAGCGCGATATCCGCTAGTCTGACGAAGTCCATTTTGTAAAGACATCTGAAGGAAGAATTTGAATTATTTAGAAACCTGGTAAGTGGTATTGCCCTGATTGTATTTATCACGCTAAGAAAGACGATTCTGAAGATATTCATGAATGATATTACGTTTAAGTTGTAATTAGATATAATTTTATATCCGATCTGCAATTTTATCAGGTTCTGATAAATACTAATAGGAAAATAAGTTTACAGATATATTAAGATGTTATTCTTAAAGGGCCTGTTAATGTATAGCTTTTAAAAGATAATGATTTTATTCTTAAAGATAGCGACTCTAGTCACAGTGGTGGAAACTTTGCTAAATAAAATATCGCTAAGAAGTGGAAAATAATACATAAGCTTAAACACTTCTTTAATACGCCTGGATCGCCAGATTTATTACCTATTGAGAATGCCTGGCGTGTTGTGAAGCAGTATATACATGTGAATTACCGCCTTAAATTGGATTTATTCCAGTTGATTAAGGATAGTTAGGAGCGGGTAATGCAGGCAATGATTAATAAGTGGGCGGATTTTATAATAGTGTGGATGGAGAATGTGTTAGCGGGCCAAGGTCATATGACTGGTTAGTAGGTATAAAAAAGTACTTTTATTTTCTAATAATTTATATGGTAGCTAAAGTAGCACATAGGTAATGTTGACTTGGGGCGTTTGTTCAAGCGGATCCTGTCGTTCTTTTTAGGCTCTGTATTTAATATTACTGTAGCTGCTTATATATATAGCGATGCGTTCTCTAGCGCGTATTACTGTTAAAAAGGGGCCGTGCCGCGCGGTTCTTTAAACTGTGCTTCTTTCAATTCATCATCTAACGATTTCACCACGAAAACCTCTTATTAGAAGCCTAGTGACGTTCTAGCCCCTTAATCGAAGGAAGATAACTTAGTTTACGGTTATATTTCCTTTGTTGTTTTATGTTAAGCTCCGTTTCATGTTAGGTACTATTACTAATTAGGTCTTGTTCTTTATATTAAGTACGTATCTGGTTTTTTTTTCTACGTTAATTTCATTTATGTCCCTGTAATTGAAGGACCAGTAGTCTGGGAGTCGGCCTTCTAGGCCGGCTAAGAAGTCCTGTGGGTGTAGTTCTCTTTGTGGTTTCTTCCCTGTTGCGTCACTGCACCAGTTCATTATAATCTTATAAGAATGGGCTTTTAAAGGTCAATCTTACCTTTAACATAGCTAAAAGTGACTTTTAAGTACCTAAAGTTCTTAATCTTATTTTTAAAACATAATTTAATAATTAAACAGCTAGCTTAAATGTATTACTCTTAAAGGTTTATCACTAACTTATTAAGAGAGGTGTACTTATAAACAAGGAGTAGATAGCCTTATAAAGGATTTACAAATAGAGCTGTTAAGCCAGCATCGCATTTAAACTTATTATCACTATTATAATTATAATCATTATTAGAGTCTTCATTCAGCACGTCGCTAAAGCTACCCTAGTCGCCAAATTCGTTATCAGAGGAGGATATTTCTATAAAGAATTAATATGGTAATTAATTAGAATTGTTTTCAGCTTACTACCGCGATTCGTCATTACGTGGTTGCGTGGCTGCAAAGTGGTAGTTATTGCAAGTTGGTGATAGAAGCTTTTGCGCGGAGAGGCTTTTACAGGGTGGAAAATTTTCGTGGGGGCGTGCATTCTAGCAGCTGCCAGAGATGGGGGACGGTAGTGTCCGGGGGTTAGGGTTATGTATGGCGGTTTTGGTGGGGCTACAGTACACGGGGACGTTGCCTACAGTACACAGATATGTTCTCTATACAAATATACAATTGGCTTCATTCCTATACTGTAGGTGTTGTATAAGCCGCGAGGCAGATATAACATGCGACCAGAAGCTGTTGCACCAGTGTGGTAGGACCATTATGCATGCATCACATAAAAATTATGTTTCCTGGATACTGTCCGCTTTGCTTGTCATCGGCTCTCGGTCTATAGTTGTTACTCAAGTCGTCCATAAGGTGAGGCTCGCATCTCATAATAGGTGGACCCGAGGCGCCGGAATTACGGACCTGGTTGAAGACAAGCACCTCCGGTACTGGGTCTTTTGCTTGGTATGAAGAGGTCGCCGAAAAGTATTGCTCGCACCAGCCTTAACCCCGTCCTAATCTCTAACCCTGAGATATTGATACATGTCAATCAAGAGATGATACAAGAAGTCAGACTGCCAACTGTTACTGCAGCACCTATGCTGTCTGGGATTCGTTTCCCTTACGCTGCTTTTCCTTTTCTAGACCCTGACTTTCCCATAGACACAATCGGCCACGTCACCAGCTGCGAGGCCTTCTGGAAGCTGCACTATGTCCTCGCAATCATGTGCACCAGTGTGCCGGTTGGGCACTGGGAAGCATTGAAGTGCGTTTCGGTGCCGGGTGCTCTGGGCGGCGGATCAGCTCAAACGGTTGGTTCGGACGGCGGTGATGGGTATGCTGAGGGGGCGAGCCGGATTTCGGCGCCGATGGTGGGGAAGGGCAGCAATTTTATCTGCGTTTTGTGGAGGGATCAATTTGACAGCGTCATCCGTTTACCCCGCTTTAAGTTACAACAGGGGTCACAGTACGAATAAACAATAATATGGTACAAATAGCCTCTCGCTGCAGACCGTGATCCGATTCTGCCTTGAGCCATTCAGACTCACACGCGTCACGTGCGACGCGGGAGGCCTACCACGGAAGTGACATGACCCCACGATTGTGCCATTGTGCCCGCTGAGAGTTCATCAGCCAGAGCGCCCAACACTCTGCGCAAACGGCCACGCTCTCGCAGGCCAAACGAGATGATGAAGTCCTCACTTGCTGCTTACAATTTGATTGGGATGGAATTTTCAGCGGATACCGATACCAGACGCCAGGTTTACGTCAACTTCCGGCAGATATTCGAGCAAGAGAAGCGCAAGGGTGTGGGCCTGGAGAAAGGCCGCATCAAAAAGCTTGTCAAAACAAGAGAATCGATGCAGCCGTTGCGCGCACGGATGGGCCAGCAGAAGTTGCTGTCCCTATTGCGTAGCATGATGGACGAAGGCATCTTCGACTCGGAGCTGCGCGCATGGCAGGAGTTCCCGGAGCTGTTTCCCGCTCGGCCACCGGGCGATAGTGTTGTTGATTTGCAGCACGTTGCTGTCGCCGAAGGCTGCAAGGAGAGGGGGGAGGACGGAAGCGTTGATGACCTTACAGACGATGAGCTTGGCGAGACTATGCCCGCCAGCACGAAGGATGCTGCTATCCAACATGGTACGATATCTGCGCTGCTGCCGGATAGCACAGGGGCCGTGACGCTAAGCGACCCAGCTAAAAACACTGCGGTGGCCCCGGCGGTGGGACGAGGCGGCGACGCGTGGACGACGGGGCCGCTCGCATTCCCAGATCAGCGCTTGCCGTACGGTGCTCAGCACGCCGTCCTGCTGGCGGTGCAGAGGATGCTCGAGGAAGCCTGCTTTGAGTTCGCGCAAAAATGTCTGCCCACTGTGCTCCAGCGCGCTCGCTTTGACTGCCCCGTAGCGGTCGAGCTCACAAAGTGGGTCAAGATCCTCACCAAACACCGCGACAAACTTAGCGCGTCCGTCGCCCCGGGCCTCAAGACCCCGTCATTCCCGGCCCTCATGGGATCAATGCGGATGTTGAGGCACACGGCTGTCCACAGGATTCCAGTGTCCACCGCGGTCCTCTGCCAGCTGGTCGGCTCGGCTGCGGACCTCACCGAAGCGCTGCAGGACAACGCTCGCGCCGACTTAATGCGAGACATGGCCCGAACCGTCGAGACCAGCTTGGAAGAAACGAATCAGGCGCTGAGAGGAAACGTAGATCGGGAACTGGAGGAAATTCGCCAGGCTCGGGAGGAGCTAAATCGCAGGGAAAAGGACATCGTTGCCAAGGCTTTTGGCGAGGACGCTGAACGCAGACGTGAGCTAGGGCAACGCCTGGAACAGGCTGTCAACCATGCTATTTCCGAGTGGGACGCAAGGATGGCGAAGGGTCTGTCGGGAACTAGTCGGGTCGAGGCCGTGCCGTCCGCTCCGCTTGATTCTCCCGCGTCTGTGGCAGGTGTGGAGGCGGGAACAAAACACCACGAATCCGTAACAAGCCTTCTGGGCCTTCCTAAGGTACATGCAGCTAGCTAGCTTGGATTCGACCGTTTCTATCTACTTGCCAAGTTGTGGTATTTTATTAAGGGAACAGTGTCTAGGAATATAATGTTAACACTTGTTTCCTCCCCACCTCGCAGGTCTTCTCATCCTATGTAACGCAGTGCGCGCTAGTTATCATGCTCTAGCTCGGGCTAGCCGTCTTCTCCTGGCATCGCATCAGACGGGGCTGGCCTAGCAGGCCTTCGAACGTGTCTGACTTGGGCAACTACTTCGCTTCCTGTATTGACATGCTTCTAGAGTGCCACAAGGCCCGGTGTTACTTTGGCGGGACGCTCATGATTGCCACTATTGTGCCCAACATCGTCGACGTTGACTTCGTCGTTACGTTTCTGATCTTACCCCTAGCAACCAACAGCATCCTTCCCACCATCTTCAGCTACTTCCTCTTAGTCTACTATAGAGCGTCGTCCACAGCCATTACGCTACTGATAGCGTTCGTTTACTTGCTGTCGTCTGTGGTATACTGGATCCTATACCCTCGTCTACAGCTCTCGACCGACATGGCCCGCGGTAATACGTACAAGCGCTTCCGATCAAGTGTTTCGTCTCTCGGCGTCTGTGGGCAATACTCTGGCCTGGCTGTCTGTCCAGTGGTCAACTAGGGTTCGCCCAAGTTTTCCGAAGGGATACCGCAACGACACTAGACATAGTAAACCGCAATGGTTAGAGCTTCGGTCAGGTAGTTATGTACCCAGCCGCTCGCTCTTTGTAGCGGAGATATAAGTTTCTGGAGGGAAGTGGGAACGAGTTATCCGTGCCGGATTCTTATTCCACCTTGGCCGCCACGATAGGAAACCTTTCCATGACATCTAGGATCGCGATCCTGGTGCGGATGAACGTGAAACTATTAGCATACTGCCTCCCAGGATTGAAGGCCGACATAGTCGACTGTTGCGACAGTCATCTCGCCCTGCAGCCTGCCACTACCTATCTTAGCACTCTAACATCAATTGTCCCCCTCACATCACAGCAAAAATGGCAGCTGACGTGGTAGTGTTTAAATTCATGTAAGTTCTACCCTGCAGCAAATATGCAAGGAGAACGCTCTGGCAATCGTGAATAGGACAACGACGACGACGACAACGATCACCATGACGACCGAGATTAGAGGACTCGACGCTGCAAGAACGACTTTACCAGGTGTCCTGCGCTGCTACGACCACTGACACAACCATCTACGCCAAGGAGTTCGTTCTCCCTGACCAACATCTCACCCAAGCTCTACCAATCCAGGCGACGAAACGTCAAGAACTTTGCAAACCAGCGAAATGTCCTAAGTTGCGTCGACTACTGCGGCAAGAAATTTATCATCTTCGACCTCACGACCAAGAAGTCGCCTACCAGAAAGGGGAAGGGGAAGGCTCTCGATCCAGAGCTTGATGAAGATGACGATGAGACGGCCAACGGTGATGAGGAGGGACGCGTAGAGGGCTTGAAGAGTCAGAATTCAGCGCTTACAGTGGCCACCAAGGTGAAACCTCCAAACGAAGCAGCATCCCGACCATTGGAAGACACATCAGGCGATGACAACAACCTGAAACCACAGTAATCCGTTAAATATCCGTACCCCTAATACTGGACATTCGTCGTTGTCATCTCTGGTGTGACTAGCTTCCTGTCACACCAGCTTGTGTTTGTCAAGTTTTTTCAGGTCCATCCATACCACAAAATGAGAGTGAATCACCCACCAACTTTCCCTCTCACTCCAGTCAGACAGCAGTTCATGCCTTTTTCCTGTTGCCATCCAGGAAAGGCCATGGCGTCATGCTTCCCCGTCGTGGAGGCCCATCTTGAATCCGTTGAAACAAATGGACCCGCCGGCGAGCAGCACATCATCAGTCTTGCGCAGTTTCACCCTCACCATGGTATTTCAATGGAGCTCTGGGGGCTTCACTCTAGCCTGGAAAATACCTACGAAGCAGAGTTGGTCCGTTTGGAATCCAGGGCATTTACTTGCAGATGGAGCGGCAGCCTGTCGACACTTGATGCTATCACAGTCCATTGCAAAGAGGACTTCGCATTATCATTCCGCACACACCTAGATATAGGCGCCACCACTTAGTTCTATTATCATTAGTAGATTCCAAGAGTACCGACAGTATTTTCGTGCGAGGTTTCGCTTTGCGCGACGAGTACCCCCTTTTCCATAACCACGGCCCAATCCCTAGACTCAGCTTCCCGTTCCGCGCCCCAGTTAGAATGGAACATATGTAAACACACCACGCAAATACCAAATCCAGGTGCATCATGCCGAACATTCAACCTTTCCTCAATAGTGAATGCCCCCTCCCTGTGCATCCCCATGAGCACGTTCGAGTGGCTGCCAGGGAAATGGCTGGCTGGGAGGTTGCTGCCCAGAAGGTCCGCCAAAGGAGCCTTCTAGCGTCCCCGAAAGCTCTAGTGTTAGTAAAACAATAACATTATACGCGTTGGGTATGACTTACGGTTCTCAGATTCCAAACGGTGGTCGACCAATGTTAATGAGGTGCTCGAAGGATAGGGAGGGCTGAATGAAATGATCGGTCTGACAACCATGTAAACCCTAGTCGATGGGGGTATGCTGTCATTGAAGCAGATGTCCGGTATGGTGACCTCCCAGCTAGGGGACGTCCCGGGCTGTAGCCGGACGGTTGGACGGCCGTTGGTGAACGTGTTTGCTGGGACGTCTGTGTCTAGACCAAAATACTTAAAGTTATTTCTATGGTCTCTAGTCTGGCCAAATGCCGGAGAAGGTCCCGATGGAGTCCAACGACGAAAACGGTGGGGTGGGCAAAGTTTTCGCCGATCTGGCAGAACTTTGGTGGTTGTTTTATCCACCACACCTCCACGGTAGTCATGTTGGCGTTGTGTGTTTCCATGTCAACCCTGCGAAGAGTGCAAGTCTAGATCCCTGGCCGGGCTGATTTCCAAAACGAGATTCCAAACCGGCTGAAGGACAAGGTGGAGAATAATATCTGTATTTGAGAAAGACAGGTACAAGGTGTTCGAGATTAATACCTTTGAAGGGGTTAGTATTCGTCATCTGTTTTCTTTCTAATTAGTGAATCATTATCCGACCCCGGCTGTGGATTGTTCTCTCCAGTCTCTTGACTTGACTGGCCTACTACTGTTACTGTTCGTTGTGTTTGTCAAGTATCTTATGCGTCATAATCAACTACTAAACAAACACCAGATTACACAATGCTGGGTTTCGTCTATCCATGCACCCGGCTCAGGGGTATGCATACACTCACACGGGTACGGTACATCCATACATCGACTCATCACTAGCTGTCAGCGCCCCACTGAGTATAGACATCTTGGCAATCCGAGTTTATTATCACTGTCCAACATTCCTCTCTTCCAGTGCTGGTGCTTCGCAGCGGACACGGTGTTAGTCACTCTCAGTATCTCTCCTGGAGGAACCGTGGTGTTCGGACCAAGCGCCACGTGAGGCGCCCACCGGTCACGTCGGCCCTTCACAGTACCATTTCCGCTGACATTTGCCATCAAATTCAGAGGAGATGTTAGGAAAACTTCACTTTGTACGCAACAATATTGCGGGAGGTGTGTTTAGGGCACGTGATGTGGGCAGTTGGTCGACACCTTGATGGCAGAACCGTCTGTTGTGAAGAGGCAGCACTTACTCTGTATCAAAGCGCCAAATTCTAACATTACCTACCGAAAGTCAAACAGAAAAAGACTCGCGTTGTAGATTAATTACCGCCCATCTATGACCAACGAAGGTCCCCACTTATACATATTGTAACCTCTTGTCTTTCCGTCACCCTCTTTTCCTCCCGTCAGTGTCAGATGCTGATCCTTCCCTCGCGGGAATTTTTACGTCACTCTTGAGGTGAGCTCTCACAAACTCGGCCTCCTCTCAACTTCGACTCACTCCCTCTCCTCCCCCGTTCCCCACACATACTCATAATGCCTCTCCGGCCACGCCGCCTCAACCTCGGCAATGGCTTGATTCCGCTTATCTTCCGCTTCCTGATCTGCGCCACCCCCAAAAGTTAGCAATTTTCTCTCCTCCCCTCCCCTTTTTCTCCTCTCTTTTCTCCTCCCATCCCAGCAGACACACAAACAGAAATCTCACTCACCAAAAACCAGACCCGCCCCCCCGCCCCC
>Ga0247780_1001355_pt1 | contig 14852 bp, 17 predicted proteins | sample UWRJL079202R5_FD_179927 | JGI IMG/M metagenome (GOLD analysis project Ga0247780, IMG submission 179927) | Plant litter microbial communities from Arlington Agricultural Research Station in Wisconsin, United States - UWRJ-L079-202R-5 | ecosystem: Environmental > Terrestrial > Plant litter >... | reverse complement strand
GGTCCCACATCACCCAGAACGACTGCCCGAGCGGGCCGACCTCGGCCCGCGCCGCGCACAGCATCAGCTCCGGTGCGAAGACACCGACGTAGCGCCAGCGCTTGCGCAGCTGCCCGTCTCGTCGCAACGGCATCGGACCGGGAGGGAGAGGGAGGTCGGGCCGCTCGCCGCCGGGCCCGCGCCAGGGAAGGGTCGGCGGCGCCATCGCCCCACGGTACCGTCCGCGTGGTCGAGGGTTCGTTCCGGATAGCGGGTCCAACCTCAACCACATCGCCTAGGGTCCTCGCGTGGACCAGCTCGTCCAGATCGCCGGTGCTCTGCTGATCCTCACGGCCTTCACCGCGGTCCAGTTCGAGCGGATGCGGCCCGATTCGAGGGTCTACCTCGCACTCAACCTCGTCGGCTCGCTGATCCTCGCGGTTCTCGCCTGGGTCGAGTCGCAGTGGGGCTTCCTCCTGCTCGAGGGGGTTTGGGCGATCGTCTCCGCCTGGGGACTCGCCGTGGCCCTGCGCGCCCAGTCCGGCTAGGCGGCCAGCTTCTCCAGCCGCTCGCCGAGGCGGTTCATGCCGAAGCCGCGCGCCGCCGCGGCGGCGCCGACCCAGTCGGTGGGCGCGTCCGGCGGTCGCTCGACGCCGGCGTCGCGCAGCGTCGCGATGTCCTTGAAGGCCAGCAGCTCCTCGCGGGCCTCGATCAGGGCGGCGCGCAGCTTCGGCCGCCGCTCGCGGATCGCGCTGTCGAGCACTGCCTCGAGCGATCCGTGCTCGCGCAGCAGCTCCGCCGCCGTCTTGGGACCGACGCCCTTGGCGCCGGGCAGGCCGTCGGAGGGATCCCCCCGCAGGGCGATGAAGTCGGGCACCAGCTCCGGCCCGATCCCGTAGCGCTCCCGCACCTCCTCCGGGCCGACGGCCTCGGCTCCTTTGCCGCCGGTGCGGATGTAGAGCACGGTGACCCCGTCGCCGGCGCACTGGTACATGTCGCGGTCCCCGGTCAGCAGCAGCGCCCGGCCGCCGGCACCGGCCTCCAGTCGCGCGTAGGTGCCGAGAAGGTCGTCCGCCTCGAGGTCCTCGCTGGTCGCCACAGTCCAGCCGAAGGCCTCGAAGAAGTCCCGGCAGGCGGCGAACTGCGGCGCCAGGTCGTCGGGCATGGCCGCCTCCCGCTCCGCGTGGTACGCCGGATACAGCTCGGTCCGGTAGCTCGCCGCGTCCGGCCCGAAGCACAGCACGACCGCGCGTGGCCGGTGCAGTTCGACCTCCTTGAGGATCAGGTTCGCCGATCCCAGCAGCGCGTTCACGGGCTTGCCGTCCGGCCCCTTGATCGAGTCGGGCAGCGCGTAAAACGCGCGGAACAGCATCGACGGCGTGTCGACGACAAGGAGCGGCGCGGCTGCCATCCCGCGACCTTATGGCACCTGTCTGAGCTTGGGCCTCGTATAGGGAGCTCAAACTCAGACACCTCTATCGTTGCCGGCCTTGAGCGACCTCGCCCTGCACATCACCGAGCTGGCGAAGCGCTACCCGACCGGGGTGGAGGCGCTGCGCGGCGTCTCGCTGCAGGTCGAACCGGGGGAGCTGTTCGGCCTGCTCGGACCGAACGGGGCCGGCAAGTCCACCCTGATCCACTGCACCACCGGCCTCGCGCAGCCCACGGCCGGGTCGATCCGGGTCTTCGGCCACGACGCGATCGACCACTACGCCGACGCGCGCCAGGCGGTCGGGCTCGCCCCGCAGGAGCCGAACCTCGACTGGTTCCTCACCGTCGCCGAGACGCTCGACTACCACGCCGGCTACTTCGGGATGCCCAAGCGCGAGCGCCGCGAGCGAACCGACGAGCTGCTCGAGACCTTCTCCCTGACCGAGAAGCGCGACGAACGCACCCGCACCCTCTCCGGCGGCATGAAACGCCGGCTGATTCTGGCCCGGGCGATGATGCACCGCCCCCGCCTGCTGATCCTCGACGAGCCGACCGCCGGCGTCGACGTCGAGCTGCGCCTCGAGCTCTGGCACTACGTCCAGAAAATCAACCAGGAGGGGACGACGATCCTCCTCACCACGCATTACCTGGAGGAGGCCGAGCAGCTCTGCGACCGGATCGCCTTCATCGCCGAGGGCCGGATCGTGGCCGAGGGCACCAGCGCCGAGGTCGCCGCCCGCTTCGACGTCTCCAGCCTCGAGGACGCCTACCTGGCGCTGGTCGGTCGCAAGGAGCTCTCGCGCTCGCACGTCGAGGTGGTCCCGTGAGCGCCGCGCAGATCCGCTTCGCGACGCTCTGGCGCCGCGAGGTCAACCGCTTCATGAAGATCAAGAAACAGACGATCGGCGCGCCGCTGCTGGAAACCTTCCTCTACATCTCCGTCTTCGGCGCCGCCCTCGGATCGCGGATCGACAAGCTGCACGGGATCGACTACGTCGTCTTCGTCATCCCCGGCCTGATCATGATGGCCTGGTCGATCAACGCCTTCACCAACAACTCCTCCTCGATCCTCCAGCAGAAGTTCCAGGGCGCGATCCAGGACCAGCTCTCCTCGCCCGCCTCGCCGCTGGAGTTGCTGCTCGCCTTCTCGCTCGGCGGCTTCATGCGCGGGCTGATCGTCGCCCTGCTGACCTTCACCGCCGCTTCGTTCCTGGTCGACCTCCCCGTCGACCACGTCCTCGTCCTCATTCCCTCCCTGTTCCTGGTCGGGTTCTTCTTCTCGCAGCTGGGGGTCCTGATCGGCGTTCGCGCCGAGCAGTTCGACGACGTCGCCTTCGCGCAGACCTTCGTGCTGCAGCCGCTGATCTTCCTCGGCGGCGTCTTCTACTCGGCCAGCCTGCTGCCGGAGCCGTTCCAGACCCTGACCCACTTCAACCCGATCTTCTACATGATCAACCTGGTCCGCTACGGCTTCGTCGGCTTCTCCGAAGTCAGCATCGCCCTCTCCCTGCTCGCCCTGACCGCGGCCACCGCGGCGCTCTTCGCGGTCAACCTGCGGCTCTTCGGCGACGGCTACAAACTGCGCGCCTAGCGGGGCGCCGAAAGTTTTTCCGGCGGGCTGTCGATCTGGGCGTTTCCCGTTCGTCGTTAGGGTGAACGGCGGCATCGGAGCCGCCCCGACGAGGAGGAAATGCCATGCACTACATGTTCTTGCTGATCGGTGAGGAGCCCAACTGGGAGGACGTCTCCCCGGAAGAGATGCAGAAGACGCTCGACGAAATGGAAAAGTACAACGACGAGCTGAAAGCGGCGGGCGCGATGATCGGCGGCCACGGCCTGCGCGAGCGCGCGACCGCCAGCGTCGTGCGCTTCTCGGGGGAAGGGGAGACGACCGTGACCGACGGTCCCTTCGCCGAGACCAAGGAGCAGCTGATGGGCTTCTGGATCATCGACGCCCCCAACCTCGACGAGGCTCTCGCCTGGGCGAGGAAGGCCCCGCTTCAGGAAGCCTCGATCGAAGTACGCCCGCTGGTCGAGGAAGAGGGCGAGGAGGACATAACCGGCGAGGACCTGCTGCGGCGGGTCCAGGACAAGGATCGCTAGCGGGGGCAGTTGGCCGGGGCCGATCGCGCCAGCGCCGTCGACCGCACGTTCCGGCAGGAGTCGGGACGTGCGGTCGCGTCGCTGATCCGCGTCCTCGGCGACTTCGACCGCGCCGAAGAGGCGGTCCAGGACGCGTTCGTCGTCGCCCTCGAGCGCTGGCCGCGCGACGGAGTCCCCGCAAACCCCGGGGCCTGGATCACCCAGGTCGCCCGCAACCGGGCGATCGACCGCCTCCGCCGCGACCGCAGCCTGCGCGAGAAGACCGCGGTCCTGGAGGGCCTGGAGGCGATGCGTCCGCCCGCGCTCTCCCCTGCCGAGGAGGTCGCGAGCGAAGAGATCGAGGACGACCGGCTACGGCTGATCTTCACCTGCTGCCATCCGGCGCTGGCCCAGGAGGCGCGGGTCGCGCTGACGCTTCGCACCCTCGGCGGTCTCACCACGGCGGAGATCGCCAGCGCCTTCCTGGTCGCCGAGAGCACGATGGCCCAGCGCCTCGTGCGCGCCAAACGCAAGATCCAGGGCGCCGGGATTCCCTACGAGGTCCCGGACCGGGCGCAGATGCCCGAGCGGCTCTCCGGCGTGCTGGCGACGCTTTACCTGGTCTTCAACGAGGGCTACCTGGGCTCGAGCTCCTCGACCCTCGCCCGCGTGGAGCTGAGCGGCGAGGCGATCCGCCTCTGCCGGCTGGTGGTCGAGCTGCTGCCAGCCGAGCCGGAGGCGAAGGGGCTGCTGGCGCTGATGCTCCTCACCGACTCGCGCCGTGCGGCCCGTGTGGACGAGGCCGGCCGCGCGGTGCCGCTGGAGGCTCAGGACCGGAGCCTGTGGGACCGCGCGCGGATCGCCGAGGGCCTGGAGCTGTCGGCGCGGGCGGCGGCCGCCGGGCCGGTCGGCCCCTACACCGTGCAGGCGCGGATCGCGGCGACCCACGCCGAGGCCGCGGGGGCCGAGCAGACCGACTGGGCGCGGATCGTCCGCCTCTACGAATGGCTCGATCGCGTGGCCCCGGGGCCGGTGGTGGAACTGAACTCGGCCGCGGCGGTGGCGATGAGCGAGGGACCCGAGCGGGGGCTGGAGCTGATCGAGGAGATAGAGGAGCTGGACGGCTACCGCCCGTTGCACGCGGCCCGCGCCGACCTGCTGCGTCGTCTCGGCCGCGACCCCGAGGCCGCCGCGGCCTACGCACGCGCGCTGGAGATCCCCGGCAACGAGGTCGAGACCGCCTACCTCGAGCGCCAGCTGGCCGAGGTCAGGGCCGCAGGCTCTCGCTGACCCAACCCAGGTAGCCGGCGCTTCCCGCGAGCACGGGGATCGCGAGGATCTCCGGCTCCTCGTAGGAATGAGCCCCGCGGATCGCCGCCTCGACCTCGACGTACAGCCGGGCCTCCGTCTTCGCCCAGCACTGCCACTCCCGCTCCCGCTCGATCTTGCCCTGCCAGCGGTAGGTGCTGGAGACCGGGCCCGCCACCTGCACGCAGGCGGCGAGCCGGGTCTCGATCAGCGCGTCGCAGATCCGCAGGGCCTCCTCCTCGGAGCCGGCCGTGGTCAGGACCTGGACGTACTCGGTCATCCCGGATCGGCCACGGGGACGGCGGCGCGGCCGCCATCCTCGGGCAGGACGAGGATCGCGCCCTCGCCCGTCACGTAGGCCTCCTCGCCGTGCTGGACGACGTCCATGCCCATCGCCTCGTCCCGCTCCGTGGTCCGCAATGGCATCACGACTCCGACCAGCTTCAGCAGCAGGAAGGTCATGACGAACGCGTAAACCGGCGTGGCGATCGCCGCCACGACCTGCGACCAGAACTGGCCGCCGTCGCCGTAGAAGAGACCGTCGGCGACCCCGTTCCAGCCGACCTGGGCGACCAGACCGAGGAAGAGGATCCCGGTGAACCCGGCGAGGCCGTGGGCGGCGAGCACGTCGAGCGTCTCGTCGACGCGGGTCCGCGGCCGCCACATGATCATCGCGTAGCAGGGCAGCGCCCCGACGAACCCGAGCACCATCGCCCAGCCGGGGCTGATGAAGCCGCCGGCCGGGGTGATCAGCACGCAGCCGACGATGATCGCGGTGGCGGCGCCGATCGCCGTCACTTTGCGCCCGCGGATCAGGTCGAGCACGAACCAGGTGATCAGCGCGCAGGCCGGCGTCAGCAGGGTGTTGACGAAGGCGAGGACGCTGGCGTCGCCGACGCCGAGGCCGCTGCCGCCGTTGAACCCGAACCAGCCGAACCAGAGCAGGCCGGCGCCGAGCAGCACGTACATCGCGTTGTGGGGAAGCAGGGCCTGCCGCCCGTAGTCCTTGCGGGCGCCGACGACCAGCGCCGCCGCGAGCGCCGAGAACCCGGAACCCATCTCGACCGGGACGCCGCCGGCGAAGTCGAGGGTGCCCTGCTCCGCCAGCCAACCGCCGCCGAAGGCCCAGTGGGCGAGCACGGCGTAGACGACGACCGACCAGAGCGCCGCGAAGACCATGAAGGCCCCGAAGCGCATGCGCTCCACCACGGCGCCCGAGATCAGCGCCACGGTGATGATGCAGAAGGTCCCCTGGAACGCCATGAAGAGGAGATGGGGGATGGTCCCTTCGCCCCTCGGCTCGAAGCCGACGCCGTCGAGCGCGAAGTGTCCGAGCCCGCCGATCAGCGCGCCTTCGCCGTCGAAGGCGAGCGAGTACCCGACCAGCGCCCAGGTGACCGCCGCGATCGCGATCGCGGCGACGCACATCATGAAGGTGTTGAGGGTGTTCTTGGACCGGACCAACCCGGCGTAGAAGAGGCCCAGCGCCGGCGTCATCATCAGGACGAGCGCCGTCGCGGCGAGCATCCAGGCGGTGTCGCCCGTGTCGATCGCGGCGATCATGATTTCGCCACCGGGGTCACGGCCGCCTCGTCGGGCTCGCCGGTGCGGATGCGGACCGCCTGTTCCAGCGGCAGGACGAAGATCTTGCCGTCGCCGACCTCGCCGGTGCGGGCGCCCCGGCAGAGCGCCTCCACCGTGGTCTCCACGAACGAGTCGGAGACCGCAACCTCGAAGCGGACCTTCTCCGAGAGGCCCATCTTCACCGTGGTGCCGCGGTAGGTCTCGACGCGGTCGAGCTCACCGCCGTGGCCCTGCACGCGACTGACCGAGAAGCCCTTGACCTCGGCCCGGTAAAGGGCCTCGAGCACCTCGTTCGCCTGCTCGGGCCGGACTATGCCGATCACGAGTTTCACAGCTTCCTTCCTCTCCCAAGGGACTGCGTGGACTGGAACAGCGCGAGCCTATCCGCTCGGCAATGGGGATTGCGCGCCGGTCGAGCGGCTCCGACCGGGTTCGGTCCCTCTCTACAATCGCTTCCCCGATGGCGACCCGTAATCGCAGGCGGCGGCGCAAGCCGCCAGCTTCCCGCTGGCACAAGTTCGCCGTCCCGCTGCTCGTGGTCGGCGGCATCGCGGCGATCGCGACCGGCATCGGCGCGTCCTGGGCCCTCAGCGTCTACAACACCGGACCGCCGCTCTCGAGCCTGCAGCCGGTGCAGAAGGGACGTTCCTCGGCCATCTACGCCGCCGACGGAAGCCTGATCGGCTTCATCCGCTCCGACAACATCCGCCAGCCGGTCCCGGCCCGCGCCCTGCCCCACTCGCTCAGGGAGGCGACGGTCGCGATCGAGGACAAGAACTTCTACGAGCACGGGGCGATCGACCCGGACGGGATCGTCCGCGCCGCCTGGAAGGACCTGCAGGCCGGCGCGATCGTGCAGGGCGGTTCGACGATCACCCAGCAGCTGGTCCGCAACCTGTACATCCAGAACCCCGAGGACACGCTCAAGCGCAAGCTGCGGGAAACCCGGCTCGCGGTCGAACTCGAGGACAAGCACGACAAGGAGTGGATCCTCACCGCCTACCTCAACACGGCGCCCTACGGCACGGTCGAAGGACAGACCGCCGTCGGGGCCGAGGCCGCGGCCCAGACGTACTTCAGCAAGCCCGCCAAGGACCTGACCCTGACCGAGTCGGCGTTGATCGCCGGCCTGCCGCAGGCGCCCTCCGAATACAACCCCTTCCTCGACCCGGCCGCGGCGACCGAGCGCCGCAACGACGTGTTGCGGGCGATGCACGAGCAGGGCTACATCGACACCGAGGAGTACGGCGAGGCGATCGACAGGGGCCTCGGCCTCGACCCCGGCGACAAGTACCAGGTCATCCACGACCGCTTCCTCTTCGACCTGGTCCAGCAGCAGCTGATCGACCGCTACGGGATCAACACGGTCCGCAAGGGCGGTCTCAAGGCCTACACGACGATCGACCCCGACCTGCAGGCGCGGGCGGAAGAAGCGGTGGAACTGTGCGGCGTCTGCTACCCGGAAGGCGGCCCCGCGGCCGGTCTCGCCTCGGTCAACCCGGAGAACGGCGAGATCGTGGCTCTCGCCTCGACCGAAGGCTACGCCAGCGAAGCGCAGTTCAACTATGCCTGGCAGGCGCATCGCCAGCCCGGCTCCTCCTTCAAGACCTTCGTCCTCACGACCGCGATCAAGCAGGGAATCGACCCCGACAGCACCTACTACGACGGCAGCTCGCCGAAGACCCTCGACCTGCCGGGCGGCGGCACCTGGACCGTCAACAACGCCGAGGGCGAGGGCGGCGGGACGATGGACTTGACCAGCGCCACCTGGCACTCGGTCAACGTCGTCTACGCCCAGCTCGACGTCGACGTCGGGCCCGAGAACGTGACCGACACGGCCAAGGAGATGGGGATCACCGCGCCGCTCGAATCGGTGCCGGCGGAGGGAATCGGCGGTCTCGCGGTCGGCGTCACCCCCCTGGAAATGGCCAGCGCCTACGCGACCCTCGCCAGCGGCGGCATCCATCACGACCCGACGGCGATCGACAAGGTCGAATTCTTCGACGGCAAGGTCGACGACCTCGGCTCAGACGCCGGCGAACGCGTCCTCTCGCCCGGCGAGGCCTACGAAGTCACGCGGATCCTCGAGGGCGTGATCACCTCCGGCACCGGCGCCGGCTACACCTCCACCGCCTGCACCTCCGCCGGGAAGACCGGCACCTCCGAGGAAGAGTCGGATGCCTGGTTCGTCGGCTACACGCCCCTGTTCTCGACCGCGGTCTGGGTCGGCCACCCCCAGACCCGCGAATACACCGGCTACGGCGGCCCCACCGCCGGTCCGATCTGGCAGAGCTACATGGAATCCGCCCAGGAAGGCGAATGCGAGGAATTCGAAGTCCCGGAGGGGCTGCCCGAGCTGTCCGGTCTCGACAGCGAAAACGCCGAAGACGGCTACTCCTACGACTACGAATACGAAGAAGAAGAAGACTACGAATACGAAGAAGAAGAATCGGGAAGCGCGGATACCGAAGGCGGTGAGAAGGCCGAAGGAGGCGAGGACGCGGCCCCGGAGCCCGAAAGCGAACCCGCCCCAGCGCCCGAATCCGCACCCGCTCCCAGCTCTCCGCCGCCAGCCGGCGGCGGCATCAGCCCCGGCTAGCGAGCGTGCCGGCGAGCCCGCCGCTACTCCCCCGATGGAGCGTCAGCGTCTTACTTTTTCTTCTTGCGGCGCGACGTCTGCGTGGTGCTTTTGTGCTTATCCGCGTAGCTTTTCTTGACGTAGCGCCCGGTCTTTGACGACCGGCTGGTAGTCCCGCTCGATTTTTTCTTTTTGGCTGCCATCTGCTCACCCCCTCCGCGTTCGCGTCGGATTCGATCCACCACTCAGGGAAGCAGACGGCAAGGACATGTCTAGCGGGTGCTTCCCCCTCTATTGGGTCCCGGCCGGCCTCGAACGGGTGCCCGCCGAGTTCGAGAGGCGCGAGGCTAAGGCGGCCAGCCATAGTCAGTGCCAAGCGGCCTTAACCAGGCGTGGACCCGCTCACTCCCCGATCAGCTCGATCCGGTAGCCGTCGGGGTCGCGGACGAAGCAGATGCGGTGGCCCTCGGTGCGGCCGCCGGGACGGTAGGGGGGCTTCTCCGGCTCGACGCCTTCGGCGCTGAGGCGCTCCAAGGTCCCGTCGAGGTCGTCGACTGCGAGGGCGATGTGGTTGTAGCCGGTGCCGTGCTCGTAGGAGTCGACGCCGTGGTTGTAGGTCAGCTCCAGTACCGGGTCTTCGCCGGGAAGCGCCATGAAGACGTTGGTCGCCTCGTCGCCGATCGGCATCCGCCGCACCTCCTCGAAGCCGAGCTTGGAGTAGAAGCCGACCGAGCGCTCGATGTCGCCGATCCGGTAGCAGGTATGGAGAAAGCTGGTCATCGGCCGCTCCAGAGGCTACATTGCAAAAACCCTCCGCCAAAGCTCGTCCAGCGCCCTCCCACGGTGCGCAAGAAAGGATCCTCTTGAGAAAGCATTTCCTCGCGGTTGCGACCGCCGCAGCCCTCGCACTCGCCGCATCCCTGCCGGCCGTCGCCGGCGCCGCGGTGACGCCCACCGGTACCACCCAGACGATCCACATCAAAGAAGTCAAAGGCGCGTTGAAGTTCGTCGGCCCAGCCGCGGTGTACCAGGGCGACGACCTGACGGTCGTCAGCGAAACCAACCCGAAAAGGGTCGGTCCGCACACCTTCTCGCTGGTCACGAAAGGCTCGCTGCCGAAAACGCCCGGCGCCCGCAAAGGCTGCTTCGCGCCGAAACACATCTGCATGTCGATCGCGCAGTGGCACGGGTTCAACCCGAAAACGGAAAGGATCACGGTCAACCCGGCCAAAGCCGGTCCGGAGGGTTGGAGCACGCTCGGCAACAACACCAAGAAGGGCGACTCCTGGTTCAGCGGCGAAACGAAACCGGGCACCTCGATCACCCAGCAGGTGACCGCGGACCCGGCCACCACGCCGACGATCTACTTCATGTGCGCCATCCATCCCTGGATGCAGGGCAAGACCAACGTCCTGCCCGCGCCGGTCGTGCCGCTCGGCGGCTGACGGCACGCCTGGGAAGCCAACACCTACGCCTCGTCTGGGGCGCCGAGCTTTCCTCGGCGCCCTGGGCGGCGGCGCGCTTGCCCACCTGCTGCCGCTGAGGGACGCCGGCGGCGGGTTGCTGCCGTTTGCGGGGGAGCCTCCGGAGGCGCTCGCCGCGGTTCCTTTCGAGGCTCCGCTGCGGATCCCGCGGGAGCTGGACGGCGACCACATTCACATCCCCATCCGCGAAGCGGAGGCCCAGATACTCCGCGGCCCGAAGACGCGGCTGTGGACCTTCGGCGGCGCCTTCCCGGGCCCAACCGTGCGCCGGCGCGCCGGCCGGCGAACCAAGGTCACCTTCACTCACGAGCTGCCGGCGAAGGTGGGCGAGCTCTCGGTTCACCTGCACGGCGGCCACAATGCCAGCCGCTTCGACGGCCAGCCCGGGGGCCTGACCAAGCGGCAGCCGATCTCCAACTTCTGCCGCATCCCCCTCGGCCTCTCGGCAGGCGAGTCCGGCAACGACCTGCTGATCCCCCCTGGCGGGCGCAAAACGTACGTCTACGACCTGCGCGAGGACGGCAGGCCCGAACGCGCCGCCTTCCAGTGGTACCACGACCACCGGCTCGACCGCACCGCCCCGCACAGCTGGCGCGGCCTGGCGGGGATGTGGATCGTCGACGACGACTTCGAGGACTCGCTGCCGCTGCCCCGCGGCGAGCGCGACATCCCGTTGATGGTCGCCGACCGCAGCTTCGACCGCAGCAACCAGCTGACCGACCCCTTCGCGGCCGGCCTGCAGCCGCCCGCCGACGGCATCGCCGGCGAATGCATCCTGGTCAACGGCGTCTTCATGCCCCACCACGAGGTCAGCCCCTGCCGCCACCGGCTGCGCATCCTCAACGTCTCCCAGTTCCGCTCCTACAACCTGCAGCTCTCCAACGGCGCCCCGATGGTCCAGATCGGCAGCGACAGCGGCCTGATGCCGAGGCCGGTGCGGCGGCGCGAAATCCTGATCGGTCCCGCGGAGCGGGTCGAGGTCGTGGTCGACTTCTCCGCTGCCCGCGGCGAAGCGGTCGAGCTGCGCAGCGGGCCCCACGGCGGCCGCAGCCCGGATGGCTCGCGGGCCTACGCCGGCGCGTTGATGCAGTTCCGCGTCGGCGGCGGCCGCCCGCCTGACAGGACGCGCATCCCGCGCCGGCTGCGCCCGCTGCCCGCCTGGGCCGAGCAGGCGAGGAAGCGCGGGGACCGCGAGCCCGACCAGACCTGGGAGATCGCGGTCGGCGGACTGTTCAAGACGAGGTGGACGCTCAACGGGCGGACCTTCAACCCCGCCCGGGCCGACGCCTTCCCGGCGATCGGGACCACCGAGGTCTGGGAGTTCTCCAACCGCACCAAGGTGGCCCACGTCATGCACATCCACCACAACGACTGGTACCTGCTCAGCCGCGACGGCAAGCCGCCGCCACCCTGGGAAGACTGCCTCAAGGAGACCTTCTTCGTCATGCCCGGGGAAAGGATCCTCGTGGCTGGACATTTCGCAGACCACTCTGGGAAATTCGTCATTCACTGTCACATGTTCGACCACGAGGATCACGGCCTGATGGGCCAGTTCGAGGTCGTGCGGCCGAGAAATTCAGCAGTTTCCTAAAGGTCGCCGCGCGCCTGCCGATGGGTAGGGCGGATGAGCCCGGTACTTAAAAAGCAGGAGGTCTTGCGGATCCCCGGAAAGTCGGAGGCTCGCGCCTCCGGGGTTCTGCTCGTGGCGGGCGCCGGCCTGGTCGTTCTTTCGCTCTCGCTTCCGCATCCCGCCGGGGCCAACTACGCCGTGTTGATCATGCTGGCCCTGGGAATGGTGGTGGCGGGCGCGACCCTCTGGTTCCTCGGTCGCCGCGTCCCGCTCCCCGTCACCCACCTCGCTCTCGCCACCGCGGCCCTCATGTCCGGCCTGCTGACCTACGAGAGCGGCGTCGCCGCGGGACAGTACGGGACGATCTACGTGTGGGTGACGCTGGTCGCCGCCTACTTCTTCCCGCGCCGAGCCGCGATCGCGCACCTCGCCTGGATCCTGGTCGTCTATGGCGTGACCCTCGCGGCGGTCGAGAACACGGCCGGCTACTCGCCCTGGACGCGCTGGCTCTTCACCGCGATCTCGCTCTCGGTGGTGATGACGCTGACCAGCGCCATCGTCGCCCGCCGGGCCATGGCGGACCAGCGCGCCCGGCGCTTCTTCGACCTCTCGCAGGACATGCTCTGCACCGCCGACATGAACGGCTACTTCGTCGAGCTCAACTCGGCCTGGAACGGCCTCGGCTACACCAATGAGGAGCTCCGGCAGGTGCCCTTCGTCGAGCTCGTCCACCCCGACGACCGCGAGCGCACCGAAGCGGAGACCGCCGGCCTCTTCGAAGGCCAGGACACCGTCGGTTTCGAGAACCGTTACCGCGCCAAGGACGGAAGCTGGCACTGGCTGCGCTGGAGCTCGACCCTCTCGCCCGACGAGACGCTGATCTACGCCCGGGCGACCGACGTGACGAAGCTGAAGCGGATCGAGTCCGAACGCGAGACCCTGCTCGAAGAGGTCAACGCGCTTGCCCACTGCGACTCCCTCACGGGCCTGCCGAACCGGCGCGCTCTGCAGGAGCAGCTGCCGCGAGAGATGGCACGGGCCCGCCGAAACAGGTCGGACCTCTGCCTGGCGATCATCGACCTCGACCACTTCAAGCTCTACAACGACACCCACGGTCACCCGGCCGGCGACGAGATGCTGCGCAGTTGCGCGATGGCCTGGGACTCGGAGCTGCGGGGCGAAGACACGATCGTCCGCATCGGTGGGGAGGAGTTCCTCGTGGTCCTGCCCGAAACCGGCCCCGAGCAGGCTGCCGAGGTGGTCGAGCGATTGCGCGCGGCGACGCCGAAAGGTCAGACATGCTCCGCCGGGCTCGCCTGCTGGGACCACGTCGAGACCGCCGAGGACCTGATCGGCAGGGCTGACAGCGCCCTCTACCGCGCCAAGGCCGGCGGCCGTGACCAGCTGGTGCACCTGCCGCGGGTGTAGGAGGAGTCCCTCCGAGTCATGATGCCCGGATGGGCGACCACGACCGCACCGTCCGCTTCCGCAAAGCGCGACGGGACCCGGCGCTAACCGTCGTCGAGGGCTTCCACGCCCTCAAGCACGCGCTGCGCTTCGGCGCCGAGCTGGTCGAGGCGGTCGCAGTCGAGCCGGAGCGGCTGGAGCGGCTGGCGCGGGAGCTGGCCCCCGACCTCGCCGGCCAGCTGGGCGACCGCGTCGAGCGGGTCGACCCCGAGACGCTGGCCGACCTGACCCCGCTGGTGCCGCGCACCGGCGTGGCGGCGATCGCCCGCCGCCCGCCCGTCGACGTTCCCGCCGTGCTCGCCGACCCGCGGCCGGCGCCGGTGGTCCTGCTCGAGCAGCCGAAGAACATGGGGAACATCGGCGCCTGCATACGGGTGGCGGCCGCGGCCGGTGCGGCCGCCGTCCTCACCACGGGCGAGAACGATCCCTGGTATCCCGACGCCGTCCGGGGCGCCGCCGGGCTCCACTTCGCGCTGCCGGTGACCTCGATCGAGGCGCTGCCGGAGAACGACCGGCCGCTGCTGGCGATCGACCCGGAGGGGGAGGAGCTGCGAGCCGAGCGGCTGCCCGCCCGCGCCGTGCTCGTCTTCGGCACCGAGCGGCACGGAATCAGCGACGAGCTCCTGGCGCGGGCCGATGCCCGCATCGCGATCCCGATGCGGGAGGGGGTCTCCAGCCTCAACCTCGCGACCTCGGTTGCCATTGCTCTCTACTGCCAGCGCTTAGGATGACCCCGCGACGAAAACGTTGCGAGCCGTCCCCCTGACGAAAGGAAGCGCCTTGTCCCTGCCGCTCGCCGACATCAGCCTCGGAGAATTGCTTCTCCTCTCACTGGAGATCTTCTTCTTCGTGATCTGGATCTGGATCCTGATCACGATCATCAGCGACCTCTTCCGCGACCACGAGCTCTCGGGCGGGGCGAAGGCCCTCTGGCTCGTGTTCCTCGTCTTCATCCCCTTCCTGGCGGCGCTGATCTATCTGATCGCGCGCGGCGAGGGTATGCGGGACCGGACGATCAAGGCCCAGGCCGAGGCGAAGCAGCACTTCGACGAATACGTTCGCGAGCAGGCTCACACCAGCCCGGCCGACGAACTGCACAAGCTCAACGAGCTGAAGGAGAAGGGCGCGCTTTCGGCCGAGGAGTTCGATCGAGCCAAGGCGAAGCTGCTCGCCTAGCCGGCACCGCTCGCAGGGGTCGGGACGGCGATCCCGGCTCCTGCAAAGCGCCCGATTTGCAAGGGAAGTTGCACCTCGTTGGCCCCCTGCACGGGCCTGTGGCCGCTCGCTAGCCTGCGCGTGCCGCCGCCGGACCCTTGCCGGGACCGCGGCGGATCTCGATGCGGGCCATCTTCCTCGACACCCATCCGGG
>Ga0247780_1001354_pt1 | contig 14858 bp, 13 predicted proteins | sample UWRJL079202R5_FD_179927 | JGI IMG/M metagenome (GOLD analysis project Ga0247780, IMG submission 179927) | Plant litter microbial communities from Arlington Agricultural Research Station in Wisconsin, United States - UWRJ-L079-202R-5 | ecosystem: Environmental > Terrestrial > Plant litter >... | reverse complement strand
GTGGGGGGGGCGGGGGGGGGGGGGGGGGGTGGTGGCGCCCTCTCTGCCGACCTATCGGGATTGAGAACCGAGATGTTTTGGGCAATTTGGAGGGGAAAGGGCCAAATGAGATGCGCCCCTGCAGTTCTGCAATTTGGGGAGGGGCATCAGGGCCAAGGCATTCATTGCTAATTCTTCGCGAGGGAGGGGAGGAGCGCCGACGGGTTTAACGGAGTCAGAACTCAATTGAGACATCCCAATGCGCCTGGTCTGGGGTGCTACACGGATACCCCTTTTTCAGTGCCGCGTACCCTGCGGCTGATGCTGCGTACCCTGCGACGCTGACATCCCACGACCCCTTTCGGTAAGTGGTCTCGTGATGTTTATTTCCAAGGGGGTATATTATATCTTGATACTACCTAGTTGTAGTGCCGGAACTACAAGCCATAGTCTGATGATCGCCTGGGTGGCCGTGCAGATGATGATGAAGGTGATGGTGCGGCTTTGGCAGGCATATCCTAGAGACCAAGCCTTTGGAGCACCCACTGGAGAATAGTACCCTGGAGAACAGTACCCTGGTAAACAGTGCCCTGGAGAGCAGACCACTGGAATATAAAAAAGACTGCCAAAGCCACCCAGACAATACAGCAGGTGAGTGTAACAAAGCAGCTGCCACAGAACGTGCAGCGGCGGGGCCTTGGCCGTTTCCGTTCTCTCGCCAGCTCCCAATGATACATCTTACGGGCGGCTTTACGAGCATCCGTTGATGTTCTGTAGAGCTCAGGATACCGAGCGTGGATGACCTCGTCCACATAGTGAGCCATGCATTGGTGCCAGTAGTTGGTCGATGCTCTGGCGAGGTTCAGCATGTAAAAGAGCAGGAACAGCTGGACAATGCCGTCGACAAACTGGATCTGGTGGGAATAGGGGTCCAGCGCTCTGAGGCGGAAAAGCGACAAGGCTACTTGGCACTGAACGCTGCGAGGGAGGTTGCGCCATAAGCCCCTTCTGTCCCTATCAAGACGGTGTACAAGCCCATCTATCTGGCTGTACAAGAATCTGAGGCCCAAACCCGCGAAAACCAGGGCCTCAAACGCGTTTGCTACCCTTGGAAGGAATATAAGGGTCACGACGAGGACGATGCCGGCGGATTGCGAATAGCCGAAGGGCGCAGGGATGACAGTCCACACGCTGCCGTGGCGCCTGGACAGCCGGAGCACTCTGGACTCGCGCCAGATGCATAATGCGAGCACCGCAGCACTGCAGACAGCGCAGACGTCGAGCCAATACGACCAGATGAGGAGGCTTTCCACGTATCGCAAGGCGACGATGCTGACATATGGCGCGCGGAAATTGGCGGACCACGAGGGCGATATCCACCAGAGCAAGATCTTGAAAGGCGCCGAATATCCATAGTTATCCGTCAAGGCGAGGAGGTCTGTCCACGACGGGAGGAACAGATTCGGGGGGTTGTTCCTGGGGCGGGGCACTGTTGCCACGATAGCCGCAATGTTACTCAACACGCCGGGGAAGCCAAGTGCTTTCCAAAACATAGAGACACTCTCGGATATAGTTTTGATCTGCTCGAAAGCCCGGCCGGGGACAAGAATCCAGTATAAGATGATGAGATCGACGACGTACAAGGTCGAGTAGAAGAGAAAGGTGACTACCCCAAGGACGACGAGATAGGGTGGGTATTGTCTGTCCCCTTATGTCAGTACTGTGGCCCTACAAGCATACCATTGACAGTTGGACATCAACCCACAAAGCTAAATTCGGAATATCTTCCCACACTGGGGTTGGTAGTATTGTTGGTGGTGTTGGTGGTGTTGGTGGTGTTGGTGGTGTTGGTGGTGTTGGTGGGTCTGGACGCTTTTTTCTGGCTTCCAAAAAGGCGTCCCAGTCCGACTCGGAGGACTCATGGCTGCTGTGAGGATCAGAGCCCTGGGGCGTGACCGGGGCAGCCTCCGGGGGAATATCCAGGGGGTCGGCCATTTGCTCGGTGCTGCGTGCCCTTCCGCCACGGCGCGGAAATCCCCGCGGTATGGATGCTTGCTCTGCCACCTCGGGTGATTCTCTGGGCGATTCTCTGGGCGACCGTTCGCGTGACTCAAAATGGCGATGCAGGCGGCCCGAACTACAGCGGCCCAAGTCGCAGTTGATGACGGTTGACGAGTTGCGGCTGCCTGATCTGGGCATTCTCCCTCATCGATCGACCACGCCTGGCAGAAGAGAACCTTGATCTGGCGACAAGCGACTATATAAGACCCATATTGAAACTACCCCCATCAAAGCGTGGCGGTTGAGATACTTGCCAAATCCGGGCGGGTGTAGCGGCTGGGGCGACAAAGCACGTACGCCCACAAAGACCACGAAGCTACCAATACAACGCTCGAAGATAGGGGAAGCACCCCGGCAGAGAAGCCGTTGTCTTTGTCCATGCACAAAGTAGCGCCTTCCCCGTTTTCCCGTGATATCTCACGAATCATGTTGGCGGGCTTCTAGCAACAATAAAGCAACCGCCGCGGGGAGCGTGAGAGGAAGATGGCCGCCGAGAAAGAAAAAGGGGGGGGATTTGAAGCACAGTCAAGGAGGGACTGGGAAAAGAAAAGTTAATGGAATCTTGGACCTATCTTCCGCAAATAAGGCTGTTGACATGCGTGCTTTCCTAGCTGCTCAGGGTACACCTAGGTATCTAATAAAGGAGCGAGATACCTTGTCGTCTTCCACCCCACCAAGCCCAGTTCCTACTCACGTGATCCCAACACCAAACAGAATTTGAGAGAAATAGATATTGATGACTATAGGTAATGTACGAAGAGATTGGTAGGTACGTAGGTGGGCAGCTAAGTACGCCAAGGCAGTAGATGTTTTCTCAAAATGTACAACAGACACTCGCACAAGCAACAAGCAGGTTCTCACCCCTGCTCTCATACAACAATAACAATATGAAATAGGTAAGGTACCTAAGGTAGGTTGGTATATATGCATGTACACGCTTCTGGTACAGGTACATCCGAGAACATCAATACACTTGTAAACCCCAACATCAACACCCCATTTCCAGCAACCCCCCCCCCTACCTCCTTCCCTCCTAACACCACTCAATACCGCAACATAACCCCCTTACTAGCCTTCCGCTCATGCAGCCAACTCCTCTTCGAATTACCCGTCCTCGCCGCTCGTAAACTCCACATCCTCTGGCGTCTATACTCGGCCATGGGATCAACATCCCTCTCAATCATGGCGATCTGCGCCAGGATTTCGGCGCGGCGCGCCAACTTCTGCATGGTCTTCCTGCCGCGGGCGCGGCGCGCAAACGCCTCTGCGTCTTCACTGCCGCCTGCCAGCTCGGTGGTCTGACCTACTGATAGGGGTGTCCACAGCGTCTTTGCCTCGGCGTGGTTTAGCTTGGTTTGTGTAGGCGGCGACCAGAGGCCCTTTGGCAGAGCTGCTGGGTGGGGAGGCGGGGAAGTGCGCTTTACCGACAATGTGGCGGGAGCAGTCGGAGCAACAGGTGCGCTCCGCGCGATCGACTCCCTCCTCTTTGCCAGCGACATCCTCCTCTGCACCTGCGCCACAACCTCCTCCGGCGATGGCAGCACCGGCACAGCGACCTCCTCCGGCTCCTCGGTCATAAGCTGGCCCGAGAACGAGCCATACCCAGCAGACATGCGGCGGCGATATTCCTCCTGAGCGGCATGCTGAACAAAGATCCTCTCCTGCTCAAGCGCCTCAATCTGCGCCATGATGGCATCCCTCTTCTCCGTCTCGGGAAGACGGGGGATAGCCTCCTCTGCCTCGCCGAGCGCCTTCTCCTGCTCGAGGGCGCGGATCTGGGCGCGGATCTCGTCCTTGCGCGAGCTATCGGAGCGGCTGAGGGCACGACCGCGCGACGCGGGCCGCTCGCGGGTACTGATCTTCGAGCGCTGGCGGCGCAGAGTGTGGTGCCCGGAAGCTTCTTGGAGTGCGGCGTCCCATTCCGCGGGGGTGGCGGTTGTGCGCTTGTGGCCGGCTGCAAGGGCGTCCTTGAGAGCGGAGTCCCAATCTGCGGCCGTGGCGGCGATGCGGCGGGATGGGGTTTGCTTCGACCAGAGCTTGGAGTCGTCCACCTTGACGGCAGTTGTCGCGGCCCAGAGGCGGGTAGATGCAATAATCTCGAGCGGCTTGGCCTCGGAAGGGCGGGGCTTGCGAGTGACATCCTTGGCGGCGGGCTCCTCGGAAGTGGTGCGGAAGTTGGCCCGGTTGGAAGCAGAATCGAACATACCCGTGCCCCATGGCTTCTCTGCGATGAGAGTCTGCTCCGACCAGAGCAAGGTTTGCTTGGACCAGAGCTTGGAGTTGTTCGTCTTGACTATGGCTGTAGCAGCCCAGAGATGGGTGGAAGCAAGTGCCTCGAGCGGCTTAGCCTCTGACGGACGTGGCTTGCGGGCGATGCTCAAGGCGGCCGGCTCCTCAGAGGTGGTGCGGAAGTTGGTCCTGTTGGAAGTAGCCTCGAACATGCCGGTAGATGAAGGTATCTCGAACAGCACAGTCGGCCTCCATAGACCGATGGAAACCGCCTTAGTGACCTTGCGGGCCTTGCTATCGATAGTGAGACGGGGGACCTGCGACGGCTTCGGGGGCTGGACAGCCACAGGCGCGGGGGCCGGGGCAGGAGGAGGAGAAGCGCGAGGGATCTTCGACGCCTTAGGGTTTGCTGGAAGCCCCATCATAGCGGGCCGCGGCGGCGATGGAGCACGCTTGGCCTCGTACTCCTCCTCTAGCGTCCAGGAGGCCGAGTTCTCGTCGGTGACGATAGCCTGCGACCTACCCTTGGGTTTCTGCACAAGATTCAGCTGGCTTGTAGGCTGCTCAAAGAGGACATCCCCAAGACCGATCATAATGGACTGCTCCCGAGAAGACAACCGGCTGCTGTCATCATCAGACGGGATGTCATCCATATACTCTGCCATGACCGATGAAGACGAAGAGGACTTGGCCGGGGGCGGGAACATGCTGTTCGTAGAAGGCACGTTATCCGACTTCAGAAGGCTAGCAATCTCCCAAAGGGTAGTCTCATCGAAACCGTCGTCGCTCTCGTCTTCCTCAGCATCATCCGAGTTCTCCTCTTCGTCATCGTCGTAGTCGTCGAAGAAAGAGGACGTGTACTCGGCCGGTTCAGCCTGCTTTGAACCTGCGTTGCTAGAGAGGCCCCTTGAAGCCATTGTTCCTGGCATGGCCTTGTATGCCGGCCGGGCCGGAACAGTAGCGGAGGCGAACGCTGTGTCAGAACGCTCACCCCAAGGGAACTGGAAGATACCGAGGGTCCCTCGCTTGTCTGGGAGGGGCTTGGGGCTCTCGAGGATATCTGGCAACAGAGTCATACGCTTGTTGCGGCGAGGAGGTCGCTGGGTCAGCGGACGCGGTGCCTTCTGAGACTGCAACTGCGGGATGCCCTGCGAGGAGTTGCGGAATGTGTTGGCTGGCGGTGCGGCCGAGGCCCAAGCGGGACGCCAGAGCCCGTAGCCAGAACTGCTGTCGTTTTCGTACGGCTTGCGCCAAAGTTCGGAGCTATGAATATGAAGAGGCGCCCATTCCTTCCTCTGAGCGGGTCGCACAAAAAGCCCGGGGAGTTGAGCCTCAGGCTCGGAGGCGGCCTTTTGAGTGGGAGCCCACATGAGACCCGGTGGGGAGATCAGCCTCGGTGTCGGCTTCCACAGAGACGCAGGGGCACGGGCTCTCTTGAGCGACTGCACCACCACGTTGAGTCGGTTGGTCATGCGTGGAACCTCCGCATCGGACTGATCGGAATCAGGGGGCGTCGGGCTGCCTAGCTGAGCCTTGGACAGGGACATCATATTGTTGTTGCGCTTGCTGCGAGTGCGGAGGAGATCGGCCGCGGCCTCCATGTACTCGGACTGGGCCTCTGTCAGCCGTTTTTGCCATCCACTGGTCGTCGTCGTCGTCGTCTTTTCGAGTTCGGGGCTCCATGCCAGCACCTCAGCAGGCTTAGGAATGCTACTGTTGAGCATCTTCGCGCGGCGGGATGCTCTCCGCTCCAGCGCAATGCTTGACCTCGACCCCGGCTCGCGGCTTATCTGTGCAGGTACAGGCGGAGGCTCAACACGAGACGCCCTGCGTCCTGGAGACATTGTCTGGATGCTTGTCATTGAGTCGCGCATGTCGTGCTTCATCTCTTGCCAGTGGTCCTCCTGCTGACCCATCTCCCTCTCGAGGTTCTCGAGAAGCGCCAGACGTCTAGAGGGACTGTTCATGGAATCTCTATTGGCGTCGTCAAGCTTCTTGAGCTGAGCCTGAATCTCCAGCAGCGCTTGCTCGGGAGAGGTGAGCGGAGAGGGTTCAGCCTGGATAACAATCTTATTTCTGCTCGGAACTCCATTTAGCATCAGCGGCGTCGGGGCTGGTGCTTTCCTTGACCGCACGTTCTCTCTGGCCGAGAACGTCGGGCATTCGTCACCGACGCGACGATGCCACTGGTTGGGAGAAGGAGTAGATCGTTCTAGCTTTACCTCCGCAGCCTCGGATTCAAGAAGCCAAGAGGAGCCTTTGTGGTTGAACTCAAGCTCGTCTAGCATGAATGTGATATTCTCAGCTTGCTCGTTAGCTCGAGGCAAGGGTGGCACCCGGCGGTCGGTATTGCGGAGAGCCGAGGATTGGGCGCCCTTCATGACCTTAACACCAACCGCAAGCTCTGGCGAGTGAACAGTGCCCCAGTTTGTCGCCGTGTCATCATAGCTCTCAGTATTCTGGGTAAACCCGGAGCTACGGGTCGGCATTGCCGGAGGGATGATTGGGGATGATGCCCGTTTGGCGGCGGTGCCAGCCAATGTTCGTGCGCTGCGCGATCCAGAGTTCCTGTTGTCCGCGGTAAGTCCGGGCAGCCAAGAGGTGCCAAGATCGTCAGCAATGTTCATCTCGGTCATGGGGCTGAACTGGGATGTCGGATCCGCAGGCTTTCGGCGCGGAATCTCATCTACATCCAAAACGCTCTCGGTCTTGAAGGATGTCTTGGTTGTCCGGTTGGAGCGCCGGGATTCCGTTGGAGAGTTGCTGTTCAGATACGATATGGGGATAGGCGGCAGCTGAGGAGCAGGGGACCTTCGCTTGGTTGTGTCTCCGCTGGGAGGACTGGGGAAAAACATTGTCATCTTCTCATCGACGGTCATGCTTTTGGTGGCGTTGGGTTGCGGTCTAATTGAGGTACCCCCCATCATCATCGGTGGCGGCGGAAGCGGCGGCAACTGAGTTGGGCTTCCAGCAGCAGAGGTAAGGATGGACTTCCTGCTCATGGAGGCGCCAGACCTGCTCCGTCTGTGCTTGGGAGAAGGGCTCAGTTGGGGCGCGTCGCCCTTGCGAGGAATCGGGCGAGGCCTATTGACTACCGAGGCGTCTTGGTCCTGCTCAGCCTGCTCAGCGGCCGCGGCATTCTTCGCGGCCAAGTCGTTCGCACCCTTGATGATGTTCTGAACGGCGGTCGGATCGTTGTACACAATGTTGTTCACGAACATGATCTGCTGCTGCTGTGCTTGCGCCTTAGCATCCTGTGCGACCTTGAGAGCCCTAGCCCTAGGGTTTGTCGGCAGCCCGATTGTAGGCCGCTTCTGAAGAAGAGACTTCTCTGGCTGAGGCTCGGCTGCCTTTGGAGACGGGGGAGCCTGTCTCGATGGTCGAATTTCGGGCCGCGGAATCGGCGCCTGGGCAAACGCTGGCTGTGGGCGAGCCTCCTCAAAAGGGGGGGATTCGAGCCATGGCTGAGAGGCTGCCATCTGGGGGGTGGACTCGGCAGGAGTCACAGTTTCGGCAGCTCGCGGGAGTGGAGGGATTCGCTCTAGCGATGCTTGTCTCGGAGATCTCCGGCGTATTTCCTCAACGCCCGGAGAGAGCTGCGCTGCTGTACTCGAGGCAGTACCATCAGGGTAAAGCTGAAGGCCGCCGGGCTGCGAGGCCATCGACTGAACCTCCTTTCTCTTGAGACTCACTCCCCTCTTCATAACCTCCTCGGGAGTCATATTTGTTTGTCCGGTTGGGCGTGCAGGTACCGGAGGCTCAATTTGCATTCTCAACCTCCTTTCCCTCTCTGCTCTCGCAGCCTCGTCCAGGCCGATAGTGGCGATCTTGTTCAGCGGGTTTTGGTCGTTATCTTGGAGGATCGGGTTGCCAATCATGACCTTCGCAACAGTAATAGACGGCGCGCCCTTGCCGAACCCAAAGAGACCCCCTTTCGACCCAGAGTTGTCCACCTTTCGAGCACGTCCAGATGCGGCGACGTTCATGGGCTGGGTTGGCTCGGATTCGGCTGTAGCCCAGGACAAGCCAATACTGGTCTCATCCTTGAAGCTCGGGGCCTCCCGCGGGTTTACAAAGGCCGTAGAAGACCGAATCGCGGCCTCCTTGAGATCCTCAAACCGGCTGGGTGGGTAGTCGGAATCCGAAGTAGAAATGTCTCGGCTGATATTAATCCTCCTCGGTGAGGGAGCCTCTGGCGGCCTCGAGCCCGTTCCGCGGCTCAAAGTCAATGTTCCAGCACAACCAGTCACAATTACTAGAGACTTGTCAGTGTTGTTATCGGAAGACTTGCTGCTCGGCCAACGTACTGATTAGGATGGTCAAACCGACTGCGGGAACAGCAGTCCTTGCCGCAAGCTCCACCGTTCTGATGCCCAGCAACAAAGGTACACTGCTCTATGGGATCGTCAGTATGTAGTTGAAGAGCATTTCCACATGAGTAGTACGTACCGCAGTCCAGATCGCGAAACCAAGCAAAACAAGCTTATAAGACACCCTCTTAGCCAACTCAGACTCTTTGACCTCGTTCACCGACGAAAAAGCCCTTGCCGTAAGGAGCAAGAGAGTGACCACATCCAATACAATAACCACAACTGCAACCGGAAACATGGACGACGTCGCCACGCAGAAGGTGTCGGTCTGCGGCCTCGAAAACCCAGCAAATACCGCCCCCGCGATGAACCGACCCAGGACGACGAACTGCGGAACCATCTGCCACACGGTGGGCTTCGTTCCATGGTTCATGGCCCATACCAAGTACTGCTCGATCGAGAACCGCGCAAGCTGATCGAAAACGGTGGCGAAAATGATGCCGACCTGGCACGACATGGACGACCTCGTGACATCGAGAAGAACGGTAACGAAATCGATTTGCGCCCACAGGGCTGCGCTTAAAAGGAATATAATGAGGACCAGCCTCTGGCTGTCCCGGAATACAGAGGTGCCATGACCCCTGGTGTAGAGAAAGAGTGCTGCCGACGCTGCGTTGACGACGAAACCGCTACACGAAAACTGTCAGTAAGCCCACCCTTCGGATTCACGATCCCATAGAGTGGCGTTGGACGAACAAAGTAAAGGCTGCGATGAGGCCTTGGATGGCGCCCTCGACGGCCATGGTGGGCGACGTCGGTCGGTAGCGATGGATAGTGGGCGGGAAGAAACGAAAGCCCAGTCAATGGGGTGATACGAAAAGAAGAAAGTTGGATGTCAAAAGGAGCGTGTCATAGTGAAGGCATTCGCATCAAGCCGTTATCCTGAAAAGGGACAGTGACATCTCATCGAAGCTATCGTGTTAATCCGACAGCATGGATGATGGTGTGTGGAAAGGGGAGAGAGGCCACTTGGGATTTGGGACTGGAGTTTCTCGAGGGCGACTGGAGGAAGGGCACGACAGGCAACGAGATCCTCGACAGGGTTTGGCGGACAAAGGGGCTTCTCGCCCTTGCAAGACTGCCAAGATGTACTCGCTGTCGCGCAACGCCGGATCTGCGAGAGCAGCAAGACTCCCGCAACCCATCCACCGGCGCCACGCTTGTGGGGGTGCAGAGGCGAGGAGGGATGTTCCCAGTCGGCCATGGGTTGCTGTGTCGGAGTGCCCACTCTGCGAGTCGATGCACGGAAGCTCTCAAACAGTCTAGGTGCAGGCTACCGTTGGAGATCTTGGACTGCATCGTTCATGCCGGTGGCGGGCGTGCAAGACGATTGGCCCACCTCGAACAGATGCGTACCGCCTGCAAGGCTGACAAGATCCAAGCCCACCAGATGTCACCTTGGATCCCCGCTCCCTACTGTTTCATCTCGAAACCCACCCGTGTTCCGGAACACACCCGCGTGCACACGCACCTTGCAAAAACTGCTAACTTTGACCTTGGGCGCAAGAGACCCGTGGTTGAAAACCGCGTGGTTTCTCCCGACTTTTTTCCTTACTGTTCCGTGAATCTCTGGATGCTGGATGAGGAGGATCCTCTGGCGCGCGTCAAGGAGTTGCAGTGTCGTGCCACCGCAACGCAACGTGGGGAGGTGGCGCGATCCCGACTCGACTAGCGTTAAAGAAGAGTTGCCTCACAGGAGATCGAAACAATAGTTGAGGTGACAGCGAAGGTGACGGGTAGGCACGCGACTACGCGCGGTGTTGAGATGTATGATGTCGAATCATCTCAACCCAAGGTGAAGACATCTGACTGGACGGCGGCAAGCCCAACGCAGCTTGGGACCAGTCAGACAGCATGAGCACGTGGGCAGCCATCATGCTCAATCTGATGTCTGAGATCGAGGGGCAATGACTTGCAGTAGAGCGCTAATCAACAGTGTGATGTGGGATGACTTCCGCTGCGCTGCTTCGTCACCTTGATGGTGGATTATTTTGGGAATCTTTCCCCTCCCTTTCTGCAGGGGAAACGGACAGTGCATTCTGGCGGGGCAGCAATTCTCCGATTGGGCCTCGCTCATGCCAAGATCTGCCGAAACCCTTCGCTAATTTCCTGCCCCTCACTCGACCCTAACCCCCACAACCCTAACCCCATCTGAACCCTAACCACATTCTCACTCTGATCCCCTCCCTGTGAAACCCTCGCTTGGTTTGCAGACAGGCAGGTTCAAGAAAAAGAAAGAAGCCCTTCTCAGATGACGGCAAGTTGTGAAGTAATCAAGAGTTCCGTCAGAATTTAGTATCCCAACACCTTCATAATGCACGCTCCCAAACCGGCTTCCCTCTCCAGGCCATCTCCGTCGGACATCCCTCGGCCATCGCCGCCGCTGCCACGTCCACCAGATCTCAGCCTCGCAGACGAAGATCTAAAACACTGGTGTTCTGATCGCCCCCAAGCCGAAGAAGGAAGTCACGAGAAAGAAATCAGCCGCGGAAATCGAACGCGACCCGCATTCACCAACTTTCAGCCAAAATGGTTCGGGACGCCCAGAAGCCGCCATACGGCCCATCTTGACGTTACAGAAGATCCCGCTAAAATTTTGCCGTCGACCTCTGCTCCTCTCCCCCAATGCGGCTGAAGACATGGCGTACGTACGTAGAATGCAAGAGACCTAGCCAGTCTGCCAATTTTCCGATTTTCCGAGGAACGACAGAATTGGTTCCGGGCTGGGCTGGTATGCAGCCGTCGACGAAAGGGCGCGGATGCAACTGTGACGGTCGGCCGGTGGTGGCCGGCGATACCCGGAGCTTAGAGCCAATCACCCGGGTTCGGCCAGCCGAGCCAGCTGCGAGCTTGTGGGGCCGGGCCCCGCGGATCTCCGCGCCCTCCTCATTCATCCACCTTAGCTCTATTGCGACTTCATCCTTTGCATCCTTTGTGATAGTGCAGTGACTCACAGGAACTCTCCAGTCCATGTCTTAAAGCAGAGATTAGCAGTGTTTTTGGTCCCTCAATTGACTTTCCACCTACGATCAACACCCGTAAATTCATAATAGAAACCCATCCGAGCCTCACCCCTGACTCATCAACGGCCACGTCAAGATGCCTCGTCAAGAGCTCGAATACCCAACTGAACCATTCAGTGCCATCAAGCGGTACAACAATCGGGGTGTGTCTCATCTCGTCTCTCCATGCCCCCAGTAAAGACACGTCTAACACCCAGATCAGGAACTCATGCCCTAGAGACTATCCATCGAATCGTGAACACTTGTCCCATGTTACATGTGTCCTTCAATACCCCGGATAGCCCATTCCCCGCGACTCTCCCCATGATCGGGCAGATGGGTTCTTTTGACAGACCAAGCGCCGACCTGGGCGACGTGCTTGAGCTTTATTTGCACGGGTGGGACACCCCCTTTGTTTACTGTTGACTCCTTGGCTCTCCTTGCCAGGGGCTACCCAATCACCTTCCGCCCCCATACCCCTATTCCATAACCCCCGTTTATACCAATCACCAACCACCAACCACCAAACACCAACTAACCTCCCTCCTCTCCCACAGCTACGTCTCCTCCCGCATCATCAACCTCACCCGCTCCCCTTCCCCTTCAACCTCCTCAACTTCCCCCTCGACCCCAACCCCCCCAGGCCTCCCCCTAACCATCTCCGCCGCCCACATCGACGGCCTCGTCCTCGCGCTCACCCCCAACTCGCACTCCCTCAACTACCGCAGCGCAATCCTCTTCGGGCACGCCACGCTCGTGACCTCCATCCCCGAAAAGCTCTACGCAATGGAGCTTATCACCAACTCTATCGTCCCCTCGCGTTGGTCCAACACGCGGGTGCCCCCCAACGCGGCCGAGATGCAAAGCACTTCTGTGCTGCGCGTGAAGATTGCAACGGGGAGCGCCAAGATCAGGAGCGGCATGCCGCATGATGAGAGGGGGGATATGGAGGATGAAGAGCTTAAGGGGCGGGTGTGGACGGGGGTTGTGCCTGTTTATCAGACTTTTGGGGAGCCGGTGGCGGGGCCGTATAATGGGGTGGAGGAGGTTCCGGGGTATTTAGAGGAGTATCGGGTGGCGGCGAATGAGGATGCGAAGGTTGGGGCGACAGAGGCGACGAGAGAGGAGGTGGTAAAGGCGAAGAAGGTTGAGTGAAGAGTGAAGGACGAGAGTTTGTTCGAAGGGAAACTCCCTGGTCGTGCTACATATCACTACTGAACGAACACGGTACTTCGATAGCTCGAATATAATGTGCATTGAGTTGTTGCTCTGTGGTGAAGGGGGGCGAGCCCCCCCTGCCGTAACGTATTGATATATGGTGTGTTTGCAATGAACGTTCATGAAGGTGACTTCAACTGTGAGGAAAACTGGGTGGAGCGGGAGTATTTCAGGAAAGTCAAAGAAAGGAGTCAAACGTAGGGGCCCAAATTGTCGACCCGCTGGATCTGTCCTCCCGCCGCCATCGCTGTTTTTCCTTGTCATATGCCCAATCACTGAGCTCTCTCTTCTTCTCTCCTTTTCTAAAGGGAGCCAATAACGTATAAAACACACTAAAATCTCCCGTCTCTCGAAATTGTTCCCTCGCGCATCTTTTTAGCTCAAAGTCTGGGTCGCGGGAAGGATCTTGCTCGTTTGAAGGGCGGATTGTCGATCTCGCCGTGAGCGGGGGCTCCGCTGATAGGGTAGCACTGCGTCTGTCGATGGGGCGAGATAGTCGTGGTGAAGATGATTTGGATTTGGCACTTTGCGATCTGGCTGTCTGTGGCCTGGTCTCTCCCTTTTTCCTACTGCCCGCCGACTTTTCTCGAGGTTGTTGGGGTCCAGTGCGTGCTTTCTTTCTAGAGCGGTCTCTGAGGTGTTCGTCGCTTTGCCTCTGTGGGACTGATAGCCCTCCTTGTCCCCCCACCGTGACAAATTTTCCCACACGCGTTCTTGTGGTAGATGAAGAGGGATTCGAGCTCTCGGGGGCTTCAGCTTGCAACCTTCGCTTGTTCGGCTGCTTTGAGGGTGGAATTCGATCTTCGGCAATTTTGCTAGCCCGGGGCATGATAGTTGCGTAGCTGGATCCGAGGGAGTAGGACAATGTGTTTTCTTGGAGTGATGAGTTTGGTTCGCCTACGATGACATTGTGCAACAGTTGTAGGCTTGAGAAGTAAAAGAGTGGATGGCACAATGCCCCGTGATATGGGAGGGATCCCGAAGAGAACAGTGCCAATGCATCAAGCAAATCAATGCGAGAGGGTGAGCCTCAGCCCAGTCATTGCTGCCGGTCTCGGAATGGTGTTGAAAGGTACAATTTAATTGTGGGAGTATGATTCAATGATAAAAATACCTTTCTGTGTAATAGCTTGTGGGGGCTTCAGATTCGTTGAGCGAGGCTGGGAAAATACCTGGGGGACAACACGGAACATAGGATTGAGTCGGCGGAAGAAGGGACTTCGAATGCGAAGATCATCGCCTGCCTATTTATCAGCGCCCAGCTGAAAAGAAGTGCACAAACGAGATAGAAATCCGCTGGCTCATCGGGCAACTCGCCTGCCGTGAGAAGCCGCTTGCTCGTGGCTGCCCTATTGTATCAGAAGACTTCCATTTGTCACCCCCATCAATGCCAACCAACGGTCACACCAACTCTGCCAGACTTGTCGGTCACCGCGCTTTGAAGATGTGCACACGAGGGCGAGGCTCCGAGTTGGCAAACTGACGATGGTGTGGGAGGGTGTGGAGCGGGGTTCAACACGCAGCCGCCAGGGCGTTCAGTATATCCTAAACGGGACGGTCGGGGGGCCGAGAAGGGGCGGGAGAAATCACACTATCGGACTGGTGCAGTACAGCCCCCAACATGATGGTTTTTTTCGGGGCCGTGGTCAAAAAGCATGAAGCTTCAGCCAGTATCTTTATGAATGGGCGACTCCCAGCAGGAAGGTCAGAGGGGTGCTGGGGAAGGAATGCGCGAGCAACGAAGCCGCTTCCTCCGCGATGGGGCCTGTGCCGCGAACCAGTCTGGCGCACACAAAGGCAATTTACTACTCCTCAACATTTAAAAGCCTATCATGCTCAGTCTTCTTGGGCGGCCTCAATCTTTGGATAGCACCATCTCATGACGTCCAGCGTGCTGGCACGTAGGTCGCCTTGTGGCTGGGTCGATGCCCTTTCCCCCCCCCCCCCCCCCCCCCCCCCCCCCCTCTCTCTTCTTTCTCTTCTTTCCCCCCCCCCCCTC
>Ga0247780_1001353_pt1 | contig 14900 bp, 18 predicted proteins | sample UWRJL079202R5_FD_179927 | JGI IMG/M metagenome (GOLD analysis project Ga0247780, IMG submission 179927) | Plant litter microbial communities from Arlington Agricultural Research Station in Wisconsin, United States - UWRJ-L079-202R-5 | ecosystem: Environmental > Terrestrial > Plant litter >... | reverse complement strand
AGGGGGGGTGAGGGAGAGGGAGAGGGGGGTTGAGCGGGGGGTGGTTCTGATGGGGATGTGAGCTAGGTCTGGTGGGGAAGGGGAGGGGGGATGCTGGGGGCGCTTACTGGAGTATTCGGTTAGGAACTGGAGGAGGCCGTTCTGGCCGGATATTGCGTCGATGGCGTACTGCATGGATTCTTGGAGGCGAAGGACTTCGGCGACTTGCTGGCGGAGAATGTCGACCTCGCTCCCTGTTTTGATGGTTTGCTGGCGGATGAGGGTGACTTCGCTTCCTGTTTTGGTGGTCGTGGTTTGGATTTGCTCCGTGAGACGGTAGCTGTCCATGGTGGTGTCGTGGGTGTCGACGATGGTGGCGTCCCGGATGCCCTCGGCGCAAACGCGAACCTTCTCGGAGCTGCTGAGGATGGCGTCGAGGAGGTGGTCGATGTCGAGGCTTTTGAAGGCGCTGGTGGCTTTGCGGACTAGGGAGTGTCAACGGAGGGAGGAGGGCGTTTGGGAGGAGGTCACTCACGAAATGTTCCGGGATTGAGCTTCTCGATCAGGTCTGGGAGAGTCCGCAGGAGAGTCTGCTGCAGCTCGTTGACGCTCTCGTGGAGCCGGATGCTCTCCATTTTGCCGCCGAGGGGAAAAGTTTTGGCTTTGTCTTGGGCCATTTGGATGACGTTGGGGAGATTCTCAAAGGCTCGGAGGATCTTGAACCGATTCTGCTCTCGATGTCTCGCAATCTTCGAGTTCCCGTTAGTTCAATTTCACCTCAGGGAATGCTGGCTTGCCTTACACTCAGTATTACAGCGAGTCCTCCATGAAGGACGCAGAGTTCGTCCGGAAACGCTGAGAGGCCAGGGGAGAGAACACCGCCATATTTTCCGACAGCACGCAATGGCCTGTGATGCCATTTACTTCCGCGCCTATCACTCTCAATCGCCGCATCCTGCGCTCTTTCGAGCTCGGTGAGCACGTCGGTCCAGGTGCAGTTCTTCAAATCGAAATCGAAATCTACGAGGTCCGGTGCTTGTTTTTCGAGATTTTCAAGAGTCTCTCGGAGTTTACTGTCGAGATCAGTTTAACGTACATTGAGGCTATCCTGAAGGGCTTACTGGACTCCCTGGATCTCATAACTGGATGTCATTGTGTTGAAGTGAGATGGCACCCCAAACACCTCGTGAATCTCGGGACCGCGAGACGCGATGAACTGCCGAGCAAGATAATTCTCACCAACCTGATCACCATTTAGAAAGGCCATGCTAGGCGAGAAGTCGAGCTTGGGAAGAAGAACAAGCCACTGGGCTAAAGTGGTGGTGGTGCGGAGTCGGGGCGGCGACATGAGCGAACTGATGAGCGGGTCACATCATCTTTGGGGGCGGGCTCCATCCGGCATTTTTCTCCGACTCTTCATATCAACCACACCATCGCCACAGAGCCTTGCGAAAAGCCCAGAGGGACTGCAGGACAGTCTGGGTTAGTGTGGTTGGCTTTCGCACATGCCGGGCAAAAGTGTCGTTCCGCACAACGACTTTCAGCCAATCAGGGCTCTTCCTTGCAAGCCACCAACCACCATCACGGCTCAGTGGGTGTGTAGATGACGGCAAACCTGTTAGGCAGACGCAGGGATGGGACGAGTCGTCGCAACGTTCAACGAATTGCATCTGTTTCAACGCTCCCAGTTGGTTCAGCCGACGTGGAATGCATGAGGCGTCCATCATCCGAGTATTCCGTGAATGGCAAGAGGACACAAGACTAAACGCCTGGACTCGAAAGCCCTGCTTGCAGCACTGCATTTAAGGGCGTGGGGGCCTGTTATATTTAGTGCGCGGCAGCCCGTGCAACGACGAGCTCCAGCGGGGAGCGGTAGTACCCGTTCTTATACACCATCATCCCGCGTCTCAGATCCGGTCCTTGCGTCTTCATTTCAAGACAGACGAATTGTTTCAACAATGGGCCCCCACGAAGCCTTTTCGGAGAACGATGAGGCCATCTCGGATCTCCGGAAGCACATCAGACACCTCGAGGCCCAAATTGCCGAACCACGGGCCACTGTTCACATTCGCCACGACTCCCTCAGCGACCCGGCCTCTCGGAGCATAGAAGTGGTTGACGAGGCCGAAGAGCAAGCCCGTTTACGAACACAGACCACAAATGCCAACACGATCCCCAAGATCCGGAAATGCAATTTTGTCGAGTTCAAAAATCGCTTCACGGAAGAGGATGGCCGTTACGCAGTCGATGTTCTCGTCTCCGGAGCCTTGTCGGAGCAAGAGATCCACGAGGAGCAAAAGTTTCGTGAACGACGCTCCGAGTACGAAAATCCTACTTCTCGCTCAGCGAGACTCAGAGCCAATGCCGTCAGGACAGCATACCAGGCGAACGCGGAGGCTCTGCGGAAGGCTCAGTCCCACGACACTTGGATCCAGCGCATCAGGCTCCAGGCACCAGCCCTTCTCAAGATCATGGCCAACATCCAGGGGGGCTCATGGTCGGCAAGACCGCAGACATTCTTTAGACCATTCTCGACACTGATCTACTTCCAGCCACGTATGAAGGAAGCTTTGAAGGACTTGGAGAATCGGTGGGGCTCCCTTTCCATCCAGGAGGGCGGTACACCTTCCACAACACGAGGACACACCCCCAACCCAGTTACCTCACAGCTGGAGGCCGAAGAGGAACCCATTGACAATTCCCCTGCTGCTTTGAACATTCTACGTCGCTACGTGGAATTCATGGACAAGGACATCATGCCCCTTTACACCCAGTTCGACAATCTCAGCGCGGCCGATAACGTCCAAGTCCGCTTCTCTGACTTGCACTATCTCTTCCGGGCCGGCGGGCTGCTATACCGCCCTCTTCTCTCTGAAACCACCGGCCAGCGAGATTTCCGCATCGGCGAGCGCATATGGAGGGCATATGGTATTCGCTCCTGCGACGCACAATACCAAATCACCCCCTCGGACCACCGCAAGTACGACGTCCAGGATCGAGGAGAAGAAGACGGGGCCTTCGTGGTGCGAGCCTTCTATCTCGAATACACCGGAGAGGAGTTTTGCACCGTGACGAAGAGTTTCTCCATCCTGCCGTTCACCGGACTCCGAAAGGTGACTTCCTTGTCCGTCTACCCTGTGCGATTCGCTCAGGACCATGAAGAGCTACTGGAGATTGGTGTTGGGGTTGGAGAGAAAGTTCTTCACTATATCGACACGAAACAGGGCTCTTACAACGCCTGGACCGTTATGAAGACGCCCAAGGGCGACCCCGTGTGGGATGTCGACGGTGTGATGCTGAAGCATCCGGAGCATATCAACAGCGAGATCATGATCGATTACGCGGAGGCGTTCCAGGCGTGTCCGACTTGGCGTCCGAAGCGTTCTATTCTGAAGCCAAGACCAGTGGAGCAGTTCACAGAGTCGGACGACTTTCCAATCCTTTGGTACTCAGGGCCGGATCGAGCCAAGATCTTGGCTGAGACGAGTGAGGTGATTCGGGTGCGGACAGGAGTTAGTACGTCATGACCCCTCCATGAATTTGTCCCTGGCCTTAAAGCTAGGTGCTGACATGACCCGAACAGACATGTGGGAACAAAACAAGTACGTCTCAGAGGACAGGCTCCTCGCCAAGATGGCCGAGAACGACGCCCGCGGCCGCTTCACAACCAAGGAGTACCTCCGTCGCGAAGACATGCAGCTCATTGCCTGCCGGGTGTTCGCCTACGTCTTCCAAGAGCGAAAATTCTCCCAGCTGGACATCATGTGGGTGACGGACTCTTCAGGCTCACGGGACGCCCTCGACTCGCTGCGCATATCCCAAAAAATGAAAGACACCATCCAAAAGTCTGTCCGCGGCCACTTGCTCCAGAAGGCCGCCGAGAGGCAGGTCGGCGAGGCGAGAATGACGCAGGATATCATTAAAGGGAAGGGGACCGGGCTGTTCATCCTACTTTACGGAGCCCCTGGCGTGGGAAAAACCGCCACCGCCGAAGCCATCGCCCAGACTAACGGCAAACCGCTCTTCAAGATCACCTGCGGCGACCTCGGCTTGACGCCAGAGCAAGTCGAGAGCAAACTCCAGGGTATCTTCCGGCTCGCAGGCCTCTGGGACTGCATCCTCCTCATGGACGAAGTCGACACCTTCTTCTCCCAGCGCTCCAAAGGCGACGGAGCCATGACCAAGAACGCCTTGGTATCAGGTACATCCCTCCCCCTTCCCCCACCCCCAATACCATAAAACTAAACCGTCTGCTCCAGTCTTCCTCCGCATCCTAGACTACTACACCGGCATCCTCTTCATGACCACCAATCAGCCCGGTGCCCTCGACGAAGCCTTCAAATCCCGCATCCACTACAAGATCCACTTCCCGCTCCTCAACCGCCAGCAAACCCTCGAGATCTGGCAGATCAACATCCACCGCCTCCGCCGCATGGAGCAAGACCTGCGCATCAACACCACCCGCGAGCCGATGGAGATTCCCGACGAGGAAATCCTCCAGTTCGCGGCAGAGCAGTTTGGCGGCGGGGGTGAACACCGGAGAGGCAGCGGGAGGAGGAGGACGGGGCATTGGAATGGACGGCAGATAAGGAACGCGTTCCAGGTGGCGCGGAGTTTGGCGTATGCGGATGCGGATGCTGAGGCCGAGGCTGAAAGGGCGAGGGTGAGGATGGCTGGTGAGGATGAGGGCACGGTGGTGGTTCCTGCTCCGCGGCTGCAGGTCAAGCATTTCCAGGTCATGGATGATATCACGACGTCGTTTGATCAGTACATGCTGGAGGTGTATTCGGGGATGAACGATGTGGATTTGGCGAGGGAGAGTGAGCTGCGCGCGGATGAGTTTGTCTTTCGCGGGCAGAGGGCGGCGACGACGCATGTGGAGATGCAGACGCAGCAAGTATATGCTAGCGGTGAAGGACACAGGGGGCTTGCGCCGGCGTTTGATTCTGGGTGGAGATCGCCGAGGGCGGCGCCGCTGAGGTATCAGGGGTCACGGGGGCAGGGGAGTTGGGTTAGTGGGCCGTCGTTGGGGATTCCGAGGGGGGGTAATATGGGGTTGGGCGGGGAGAGGAGGTCGCCGTCGCCGATGAGAGGGCCGGGGTTGTTTGAGGGCGAGTCGAGCGAGAATGGGCCGCTGCCGGGGCCGATGCAGATGGCGTCGCAGTTGCTGAGCCCGAGCTCGCATCGTCTGTCGGTTGATGGAGGGGGGGCGAGGCCGATTAGTCCTGGGACGAGTCCGATTCAGGCACGGCATGTGGGGAGGGGAAGCGGGGATTATGGCCACATGATGGGGGCGATGGAAAGGAATGATGATGTGGAGTGTGGTCAGGGGTATGGGGACTGTAAAAATGAATATGGCAAGCGGGAGAGGGCCGAGCCTAGGGAGATGTATTGATGGCGTGTAAGCTTGTGTATGTTGCGGGTTTCTGGTACTTCTATTACTACCGTCCTATCAATTAATACTGGCTATCCCGTTGACCTTCTACCTACATGTACTCACTTCTCGGTTGTGGGACACAAGAGGTGAAGACGCCGGTGGTGTACTTGGAGCACCAAGGTGGCCGAGGGAGAGGCCTCTCGCCATGCTAATTCAAGTTTGGTTACATTCAATGATGGCATACCCGCTCTTGCTCTAAACTAACTATGCATGATGCACTTGAAAGTCCGCCAATCACAGTTATCGCGTGTCACATGTTGCCATACATGGCCAAGTAGGAATCCTTTGGATACCGGTTTGAGATGCGGGGAAACTGCTAAAATACTCCTGTGTGTGAAGTTGTCAGTCGTTTCCCGATCAGACATAAGCTCGGGCCGGCCTGCGGGCCGCGATGGAACACCGGGGAGGCGATGCTATAAACGCGCCAATCGATAAACTTCAAAGTCCCGCCTTCTCCAACACATTGGGTGGTATCCACAGCTCATTTCATAATATTCTGTCAGTGTAAGTTGTCAAACACGGCTGGCACGGCAAATGTTGCGATCCTGGTGCCGGATAAGAAGAAAGAGGTCAGGATATAAATGAGAGTGGGGAAGCTTATTTTATCATAATTGACGATGTACCTAGGTTTACTTGCCATCTAAGACCTACTCAAGACACCCATCCTCAACACAAACCGCAAAGATTAAGCAAACATGCGATTCTTCACCGTCATGGCCGTCCTCACTGGCATTGCCTCGGCTTTGCCCGGACCAATTCCAGAAACGGATGTTCCTGAGGCTCTCGTAAGTTCCCAGCACATCAGTTCCTTTCGATGGATTATTGACATGATGGACAGGAGAAACGAGCTTGCGTCAGTAAGTAATGAATGCTCCTCCCTCTTTGAACACAGAGCATTAATGAACGGGAACTCACCGAATGGGCATGATAGACTGCATCACATATTGCTGCAGCACACACGGCAACTGCAACTTCTTTAGCTGCGCCGGCTCATACGTAAGTGCTGTACCGTCGGTTTGAATCAACGCCGTAAATATTTGCTGATCATACTTGTCGGGAAACAGTGCGTGACCAATTCCGCAGGGTATTCGCATTGCGAGTGCGTGTGCCGTCGGTAGGACATTGTTGGCTGAATAAGCGCTGTGTCTAAGCAGCGAAGGCGGACGTTTGATTCACATTATCTTACCTCAGCCAATGGATTCTGACAATCCAATTCCCCTGAATCGCGCGTTAAGGCTCATCACCACACATATGACACGACTGGGGGTTTCGAATGCAACTCCAATTTTTCGAAACGTTAAGGACCATATGCTTCCGATCCCGTGACAGTGACACCAGTTCCGAGTTCTCGCTACCATGTCGCGGAATTTCCAGATACTGCATCCCCAGCCTGCTGACTCCCATCAGGGCTGCTAGACACATAGCCCGAGTCAGACAGTTTCTTTGCGCTCCCGGGCTGGTGGTTGTTCTGGAGATCCTCGCTTGCTTGTAAGATGTTATCCAACAATCCCCCTTGGTCGTAGCCAATTTCCTCATCACCCAGCATAGTGAAGGCATCATCCAGAAAGTCGAGGTTTATCTCCGGGAACCAGTCTTCTTGCTGAAAATAGCCGCTTGCTTCAGGCTCCCCTGGTGGAGCAGAGGAAGGCCCAGCTCGAGCCACAGACGCGAACTCCCGAAGCTCTCGGAACGCGTCGGCAATCAGTGTCTTGACGCATGCCGTGGCCTTCCATCTCAAACTCTCTTCCACAACACTCAGATCTGCCTCTAGCTCTCGGCTTAGAGCTTGGCGGAGACGTGGTGGGATTTCACGGAGCAGGTATTCCTCGCACTCATTCAAGTGGTCCAAGTTGCTGCGGTGTTCCTTGCCCTTTGCCGCAGCTGATAGCTCGCCGTAGTCATAAACTAGTGTCGTGTTTGAGTGACATGAACGAGGTTGAATGCGGGGAAAACAACTCACATGGCGAAGGAATATCTTGATGCTCCACGTGTGGAAACAAAATCTTGTACACCTCGCACCATTTCTCGGCCTCAGACAGATCTGGATTGGCTCGCTTTCGAGACCTCAGACTGCGCTCCTGGCTCGCGTCGAAACCTTCGACATGCTCTATGTCTCGGAGGGGACAAGGTTCGGGAAGTCTTTGGTGGTCTAGATGACTCGCTTCGTCTTTAAACGGCTGCCAGCATCGGCCGCATCGGTATTTGGGCTGGCGATGCCGCCGGTAGAGATGTTCTCTGGTAATAATATGTCAGCAGAGCAACACGAAACGGTCAGGTATCAACTTACTTCACTCGGTGGGTATTTGGCCATCCTGGCCCGGGACAGTTCCGTGCGCTCTTGTACATTGCCGGATTGTACTTGAAGTACGGACAGGCGTATGCTTCATCCTGTTCTTTGACGCCGACGGCTTTCTTCCCTCTCTTCTTGCTTGTATCATCTTCTTCGTCGGTATTTTCGGCATCCCTGTCAGCAATCTTCCGCTTCTTGCTGTTTGTTGAGATCTTAGGCATCGCCTGTGGCAACGAATTAGACAGTCCCGATGTCTCGCCATTCCCCTGTGATGGAGGAGCCTCGGACCCATTGTTCCTAGCCAGGGCAAATCCCAGTTTTATCTTGCTCGTCACAAACAGGACGATTTCGTTAACAATCTTTGCCTTTCTCTCGTCCAAGTAGCTTTCGGTTACCGACGAGCTCGTGTCACTACGCGGTGTTTCTGATAGTGGTGGTCCCTTCAGTCGATCTCCTAGTATTTGCTCAACTTCCAATGGCGGCGGCGTGGAGATACGAGAGGTCATGGCCTGGGTAGAAGCGCCCTTTGATTGCTGTGTTTCTGCTACGGGATCGCCCGTCAAATCGCTGCGATCGTTGGCGAAGCTTTTTAACTTGTCGATGCTAGAGTCAGTCAGGGGTTCGGCCTTTATTTCGAAGCCGGGGCTGTCCATTTCGAATCCCTCGTAGTGATCATAAGACTGAATAGAATGAACGGTTAGCATACTCATTCATGATCTCCAACCCCATGTAGCTTTGATTACGTGCCTCGAACAGCCCGCAAGCCGGAGATTTCGTGGCGGGGAAAAAGGGACGATAGGCCCAGGCGTTCAAGTTAGACCCGGGGTGCTTCATCGCATCGTGTGAACTGAGCTCGTCCTGTGTGCCGAACACTATGGAGCATTCACTGCAGTCGAAGGCTTGTTCGTAGTCCTCCGGGCCCGTTACATCAACGCTGGAATCTCTGGAGTGGGACTTTCCTGATACAACTTGAATCGGGGTGAATAACTCCATGCCATTCGATTGCGGAAACAGGGGGAAGTCATTGGTGTCATACACGCCGAAACCATCGGAGTCTCCAAAATTTACTGGAGAAGACGGGAACCATTGCCACGGAGATTCAGAGGAGTCCTCGGGTCGGTCGCCAGAGAGCAAATCACTCTTCATAGCGATAGCGTGCTGTTCAGGTTCTGCGTCAAGTCTTGCCAAGACTGGTGCGGAAATAACGAAGCCAGAGCTTAGAGCTTCCGCTGTGCTTTCGGACTCTGCGTCGCCAGCCGACAGGCCGGAAGCGAGGTTGTCGAGCTTATCTGGCTCCATATCGGGTGGCTTGGTTACGTTGAATGTTGATGCTGGGACGGGCTCGTGATGACCGATTGTCAGCGCGAGGCTCTGAGCAAATTTCTGGGGATTGCGGTATAATTCACGTGACGCCTCGCTCACGGCAGGCGCGTTATGCGCAATTGCGCAGGACGGGGTGGTGCTCCCACGGCAAACCGAAACAGCCCCACATCGCTCTGCTCGAAGCAAGAAAGCTCACCATCGCAACTCACCTCAATTGCTGCTGCAAAACTCAATGTCGATGTGCGAAACGGAAAGAAAGTTGAAGTAAATAAATCGACTAGAATATATAATTTGGCCCAAATCGCTCACATTTTTGTCCTTCCAATTCGTGTTGATTCTCAATTCCATCACCAATGCAGCATGCCAAGATCATTGACCCAGCCAGTAACAGATTTCACCATGCCAACTTGCTGCTTCGACAAAGCCCTCACCCATTTGAGGTACTCCCCGTTAGGCAGAAATACGCGGTAAGTTCCCCACATCACCAAGTTCTTCAGCTGGAGGTGTGCAGGACATTCTGATTGGATCCCGCACAACCCCTGAAGGAAGCCGACAACAGGCGCTGACTAGCCCCAGGCATCGGAGCCCAGAACATTCAGCAACATTTCTGCAGTACCTAAGGGAGGAACCAACATCAGTCGAAGCCCTGGCAATGGGCGGGGAGAATATCTCAAAAGCAGCCCGCGTGGCGGCTGCGCAAGCGGTTTTGGATGAATTTGAAGGAAAATGGGGTGCTGCTTCAGGAAGATGAAGTTCGATGTGGGACATGTACCCAAGTTTATAATATGCTGTCAATAAATGCTTCTCAAGGTCTCCCTGCCTATACCCGCACCTTATCCAACCTCTCCAACACATCCCAACAAAACCCCTCCAAATCCCCGTTCCCCTCCCCATCCAAATCCACGCCCACGCCCAAACATCTAGCCACAATCTCCATCACCACCGACCCCGCCATAAACGGCACATTCCTCCTTGCCACCCTCACCAAGTCCTCCCGCCACACCTGCGGCGCCTCTTCCCACCCGCGCCCCATACTCCGCAACGTCGTCCACGTAAACACCCCCAGCAACACACACCCCAGACTATACACATCAAACGCCCGATGATATCTCGGCTGCAGCACCCTCCCATTCCCAGCGGCAGCCTCTCCCTGCGCCTGCACGAGGCGAGTCCCCGCCACATAGGCCGGATGGCGATACTCCGCCTCGGCGGCCATGACTTTGCACGCCGACTCGGACTAGTAAAACGACGAGTATGGGCGCGCAGTCCCAAATGAAGCTACGTCCAGCTAGGTGAGGTCGACGCGGTGCATCTATTCTTTTGGGTCTTTGTCCTTGGGGTCCTGGACGACGAAGAGGATGTTGGAGGCGGTGAAGCTCTTGTGCAGCCAATGGGAGAGGTGAAGTTCGAACATTGAGTAAGAGAGGAGGAATCCTAGTTGAACGCGGTCGGCGAGGGAGGGCTTGGTTTTGCTTGTGGGGTGGAGGAGCTGGGTGAGGGAGACGAGACGGAGTCGGGAGTCGGGTTGGGGGTTTGGTGTTGAGGGGGAGGATGGGATTCGGAAGAGAAGTCCGCAGCGGCGGCGGGGCTCCTCCAGGAACCAGCCTACGCAGTCGAGTGTTCGGAAGGAGGGGGGTTTGTTGGCGGAGGCGAGCTGCGAGGCGATGAGTTTGGTGCGGGGGAGGGCGAGTTGATTTGCGTCGGTGTCGGTGCCGAGGTGGTTGTTCCATTCGATGATGACGTCGATGGAGGGACCGCTGAGGTGTCGACGGAAGGAACCGAGAGCGAAGTTTGTGGTGTAGGCTTGGATGTAGCTGGTGTGGTGGTTGGCAGTAAGAAAAGCACTGGAAAGCCAGATGAGCTGCCTCCGAAGTGTGGTATACATGTCTATGTGAAACTAGACAAATCCAAAATCTACCTTATAGATGAACCAAAAGATAGTTGCTGCCTTGTCCGTGCTGGAAGATCTTATCCTTGGGGCTGGCGTATTGTTGTGCCGCGTGGCCTCACCTATCATGATGCCCCTGTGGATGATGACAAATCCCCTGGCCAGTGTGTCGCAGCTCGAGTACCCAACGAAGAAGATAGACGAAAATGCGTCCTGGTAATCTCTCATCGTGTCCTGCTATCCAAGTCGTCCAACAGCATCTGGTCTTCGTCATTTCCGCCCTGAACTTCCAAAAGCCGAAACTGACACAGACTGGTCATGTCATGGCCGTGACTGTCCTCGTCCGGGTTATTGCCCCTCGCAAATCTAATGACAACCTTTTTGTCAGACGCAGAGAGCTCGGTGGCGGCGCAAAGGCTCGGGACGTAGTCAAGACCGTTGGAAGGGTCAAGCCGCAGAGCCGCAAGCGCCGGATCGCGAACCGCCGCCGCGGCATCGTAGTTGAGGGAGACACAGATAAGCAAGAGACCCGCAATGACCCCCGTGAACAGGACAGAGAGCCATGCGATGAACCAAACCGGCTCAAGCTGGATTTTGATCATATATTCGGGAGGAAACACCTCGGCGACAGCACCGTCTCTGGCTTGAAAGATGTCTGTCATGGCATTCCAGGTAGATTGGTAGGCGAGGATAGTCATGTCGCGGATGTAGCCATCCAGGTTATTCCAAAGGGGGAGGGGGGGGTTGGTCGAGCTCATGGTTGACATCAGCACCATGACCTCGGGTATTGCGTCGAAACCGGGGACAACAAGAGGGTCAGCGAAGGTCTGGCGGGCTGCCCCATCCATCCTTGGCATGGCGATGGCCTCGGCGACACCATTTTGGACGACCGGGCAGTCAAAACATGGAAACGAGCCCGCCCTAAGCGTGAGTTTCGCAGCCGAAAAACACACCATAGTGAGGGGCTTGCTGTTTCGATATGCCTCTTCCTCAATCTACGACAGCTTTGATATGAACCGGACTTCAGGCAGAGTCCCAAATACATGCGAGGTACTCGGGCAGCGCAGCGCCTTGTCGGGGAAATGAACATTCTCCACTAAAACGGCCACATACCTCTGCCCTGAACTCGGCCGTCTCTGGAAAGATGAAGTGGCGAAGACCCGCGGCTGACTTTTCCCGGCTGGGGGCAGGCTGCCAGGGCTCAGATTTGAAGAGGGCAATATTGCCAACCATACTTCCTAAGGTGGGGTTTGCTTTGGTGAGATTGAGCCTCCCAGCCAAGTTGCCATTGACAATACCGGCCAGATCCAAATTGATCTCTTCTTGGTAGTCGACGATCCACTCTAGTTTTCGCAAACCACAACCCCTCCGCAACTATGATGCGAAGTATGCTTGTTCTTGTCCTCGCCTCGGCCGCCGCGCTCGTGGCTGGTGTCCAGCTCGGCCACACTAGACGCATCAGCCATCCCGGAGAATTCGATATCCAACAGCGTGAGCCAGACGTCGCGGCAAGAGGACTAAAAGTCAAGCAGAGCTGCGATACCGGTTCTTGGAAAACGACACGGGAGAGATACACCACTACCTCCAATCGGACACAAGCCCTTGTTCGAGGGATCACTGCGCCGAGTCGCATCCTCGTGACTAAACCGCGGATTGAGTCGTCGTCTAACACCATGGGCCTCAGCTTCGACGACGCGAAGTTGATGGACACCGGCTTGGAGTTGAACGAAAGCGTTGAGAATGAGACGGAGCTGCTTGCTGGCGCACAGACGAACGGCTTCGCTGCTTTTACGACATATCTTGACTGTGTGTCAGGTAAGGCGAGGACATCGAGAACTGCTGCCGAACCTGATGCTGACAGTTGTAACGACAGGAACGGTCAAGTGCAATGGCGAAGAGATCTCGGGGAATATTTGCACTCCGAAGATCTTCAAAGGGGACTCGCGGGGGACAGTTCTGAATGGGGTCTTCAATGTTGTGAGTACTAGTGGATGAGCGACTTTCTCGTGTTGAGTTATCCGCTCGAAATGATGCACTTAAGAAAAGAATTGGTTCTTCGGTCTCGGCAAGCCAGGATGTTCCCTCAGCGTTGTGCCCTCGTAATCTTCCCTAAAGAGGCCGCGCCGCTGCAACTCGGGCACCAACTTTTGAGTGACATCGTCCAAACCCTGCGGAACAAATGGAAAGGTGATCGTGAATCCGTCTGCGCCCTCTTGTTCCAACCATATGGCCATTTCATCCGCAATAGTCCCAGGTGTGCCTATGAAAGCCAGACCCGAGTAACCGCCGTAACGTTGAGCCAGTTGACGAACTGTGAGACCCTCATCTGCGGCAAGCTTCACCACGCCGGCCCGGCTACTCTTGCTGGCGTTGGTATCCGGAAGATCCGTAGGAAGCGGGCCATCCGGATCAAATTTGGACGCGTCTAGCCCCAGGGAGATAGACAAAGACGCAATGGCACTGTCGTAGTGGACAAATGTGTCCAGCTCCAGACGCTTAGCCTTCGCTTCCTCGACCGTGTCACCGACAACGACAAGCGCGGCGGGAAGAATCTTGACGTGGTCCTTGTTGCGGCCCGCGACGACAGCCCGCCCTTTGATATCCGCGTATAAGTCCTTCGCCAAGGACAGATCCCGCGGCGAGCAAAACACCACCTCGGCAGTTTCCGCCGCAAGTTGCTTTCCCGGCTCAGACTGTCCCGCCTGAACGATAACAGGCCAGCCTTGCACGGGGCGGGCGATGTTGAGAGGTCCTCTGACCTTGAGATCGTCGCCTTTATGGCCGAGAACATGCATCTTTTCGGGGTCAAAGAAAATACCGCTCTCCCTATCACGGATGAAAGCATCGTCGGCAAAACTGTCCCATAGACCGGTGACCACGTCGTAGAACTCGCGAGCTCGCTTGTAGCGGTCGCTGTGTTCCACATGTTCGTCCAGTCCGAAGTTCTTGGCGGCGTCTGGGTTCGCGGTTGTCACGATATTCCACGCGGCGCGGCCATTGCTGAGGTGATCCAGCGAGGCGAAGCGCCGAGCAATATGGTATGGCTCGTCATATGTCGTTGAGGCTGTCGCTGCAAGGCCAATCTTGTCCGTCACCACTGACAGTGCGGAAAGCAGAGTGAATGGCTCGAATGATGTGACTGTATGGCTACGCCGGAGAGCCTCAACCGGCATATTCAGCACGGCTAAGTGATCCGCCATGAAAAATGCATCGAATTTGGCGGCCTCAAGCTTGGTGATGAAGGACTTGAGGTGTGTGAGGTTGAAGTTGGCATCTGGGTATGCGCCGGGGTAACGCCACGCGCCTGAATGCAAGCTCACCGGCCTCATGAAAGCCGTGAGGTGCAGCTTCTTGGGAGTTGGGTCTGACATCGCTGTTGATTCGCCGAGTGGGCAGGCACAGTTGACTGGTAAATGGAGTTGTTGCTGCCGAAATGCTGTGGAGGGGTTGGGACGGAAGTTTCGGAAGTTATAAGATGTCAACGTATTGCGAAGTACCGGGAAAACCAGCATAAAACGATGACAAATGCAGATTCCGATGAAGAGTAATCGCGAGACTCGATGCTAGTGCCGCGAAGGCGTGATGCGGGGCGGCTATGGTAACATGCAAGCTTGCCAGCTCCTGCGGCTGGGTACGGTCCCACCACATCGTTGCCGTTGAAGTTCTCAGTTGAGATGCTGTACACGAAAGAACCTGATTTCGAGTTTCCCGGAGCGCTTTGACAAGGCTGGCCGCTCTCTGTGCCCTCAGTGCGTTCCTGGCGGCACCAGTTGTTGGGTTCGAACAATCAATGAACATCGGTAACCGGTCGAGGTGCGCCGTGTCTAGCGATGGTGGCTCTGTGCTCACCCATATCTTTTGAGAATGTCTATTTGTACCGTAGTCGCGGTCTATTTGTACCGTACCCCACAATTTCTCTCCATACATAACCCTAACCCCGCGCAAAGCGGCCCGTGCCCACACACCTCCATTTACGTCATTTG
>Ga0247780_1001352_pt1 | contig 14933 bp, 9 predicted proteins | sample UWRJL079202R5_FD_179927 | JGI IMG/M metagenome (GOLD analysis project Ga0247780, IMG submission 179927) | Plant litter microbial communities from Arlington Agricultural Research Station in Wisconsin, United States - UWRJ-L079-202R-5 | ecosystem: Environmental > Terrestrial > Plant litter >... | reverse complement strand
AGGAGGTTCGTGCCTCACAGAGAGAGGCTGGCAGGGAGGATCTGAGTGATTCTGAAAGAGAAGAATTAGGCGATTCTGATACTGAAGACTATATTATCGTAGCTATCTAATTGAAGAAGTTGTGGGCAATTGAACTTGGTGGTGTTGTGCGAGGTCCGACGCACGGGCTGTTCCAAAGGCAGGGGTGTTCCAAAAGTCCCCCACCTGACTTAGTCGGCTTTCCAAGCCGACCGCGAAAAGTTCTGGGGGTGTGGTCTCTTCTTGTAGTTTCTTTCATGGTGCATACATCATTTCCAGGCCTTCAACCTTGGTAATTACACGAATATCTAACGCTGCCTTGGCATTCGAGAACGTCGCACGTGAGGTATACAGCTTCAAGGACCAGTTGCGCATGATGATGTCCCTAGAGATAGTCAGAAATCAACTTCAAAACCACAACAAAGGAGATCAGTCAGTTAACTCACCCCTCAACACCGCCATGGAACCCACCCCTCACAGCCCTCGCCATGCTCCCGGCCCGGCGCGCCACCTTGATCCCCGTAATTATAAAATCAGTCTACAGTCCTCGATGTAAGCCCTATCCGGCTGCACAATGTACGTGTCAAGTCGGTCATACTCCTCGTAGTTCTCTACCGACTTCTAAAACCCCCCCTTGATTGTCGCCTCCGCTGGTGTCCTAGCGAGACCACCAACGTCGGCTCCCGCGCCGGCGGAGATCCCGTGCGCGACATCCCGGTTGAAACTCGTGACTACCGTCTAGTAGATGGGCATGCTAAGCGGGAAAGGATCGATGGCGCCCTGGTTGAAGACCATGTCGAGTCTCTTAAGATTTGCAATGAAGTATCCGAGGGATATGGGCGCTGATTCTCGCCCAGTGCCGATGGTCTCGAGATGGGGGGCGGGTAGGCCGTTTGGCGGAGCTTGTACCAGACTTTGTCCATCCTTTTCTTTCTGCCGATTGTGCTGTTGTATTTGAGGGTGGTTGAAGTGAAATTCAGATACCTTTATGTGAGCGCGTCCGTGTCTTTGTATTTTCCCTTGAAATTGGACAGCGTTGGGTTTAAGATGCAACTATTCGGCTACCACAACGGAAAGCATGGAAAGCATGATTCACCGAGAAAGGACAAATAGGGTGAAGCCTCTTATCCGTTTAACTACCACGCTTGTTGGTGGCTCCCCGAGCTCGTATCGATGTTATGTAGGGCAATGAAGGCTGCGGGCGCGCGGTTCAGAACACAGATGCCACGCATTCTATTACCAATTCTCTGTCTATATTCGGTATCCAACGAATCTATCGTCTATGCCTGTCTGCCCAAACCAACATTATGCACAAAGAACATGGCATATACCTCTCTGCAAATGATGCACACCCCATACCTTAGTTCTCGTTCCGGATATCAGGACCATGCTGATGTACCCAAAAATCTGACCATAGAAAAGATGTTTTGCGAGATTCATTTATCCGACAGCGCATACCACAGGTCGTGGCCTTCTCTGTAGAGTCTATCCGCCCTAGTTTCGCCCTCAAGTATCAACTCCTTCAGGATCACCTCATAGGCCTTGATGTCTCGCCGGCCCTGGATGACATTCCTCTCTCTGAGCACAGCCTCGGCAGACGGTCGCCATATTTGATCCAGGTCCGGTAGCCGTGGAAGCACGCAACGAAGATCCAATGACTGTCTCATTTCGGTCGCAATGGTGCCACTGTGACTAATGCCGCTTGGCCCCTCTGGGGTAGCATGCCCAGAAAATCCGTCTGTTGATTGAAACGCTTGCGTTGCTTGTCCCGCAGATTGTGATGACGACTTACAGTAAGCACGGACTGCTGTCGTTCTTTTGTCAAGGGTCGCCAAATCCAATACACTGGTAACCGTCTCCAAACCCCCGTAGCAGAGAACCGCTGTCAGTTCTTTTTCTGATGGTGTGTCAATCCGGGCCCTGCGGTATCGAATGGTCCTCTCGAGAAACCCGTACTGTGAGGGCGGTCTTATCACACAACGCAAGAAGTTGACGAGGACAAGCGCAACGTCATGTGTTTGGAGCAAGAGCTCATTGCTGCAACCTTCCATGATCTGTTTCTCGAATGGAAATGTGAGGGGAATTCCTTGTTCCGGAGCTCCTATCTCTTCGGAGATCCGCCACTTGAGGAAGTCACGACAGATATTGAAAAAACGACCCAACAAGAAAAGAGAGGGGAGAAGGCGCTGCTTCATCCGCGCCTTCAATGCCTGATGTTGCTCCTTTTCGAGAAGAAACATGCGTTCGCTCAACCACCATACGATGTGGTCTGCCAACCTCCAGGCCACAGCGTGACAGTTCCCCACCATGTGAATATGAGCGAGATCTGGCGATGAGTTGGGGTAGAGCCACCGAGCGAGAGGAGGAAGGGGATTGCTGACGAGGAAGCGTCTCGATATTGCAGAGCCGTTCACTGATACTGCAGCGCGAAAGCGGACTGAGACCTGCCGCAGGCTCATTGCGTCTCGGAAATTGAGACAGTCAATGACTTGGTCACGGATCTCCGGAGGCAACCAAAAGAAGAGCTCCTCAAACGAGTACTTCCTGGCCTTTCGGAGCTCTTTCCTTCGATTCTTCTTCATTGTATGTGCGTGTTTCATTTCCACGACAAACTTCTCAAGCCGATCGCGACGCCGCTGCTTCTCCGCCATTAAAGGTAGCTTCAGGTTCTTGTAATATCGGGCGGAGGCGAACTCCGTCCGCAAATTCAGTGTCTGGTTCTCGCGCTGGCAGGGACCGGGGGCCAGCGAGATGCTTTGATCTAAGACCTCGGCCATCCTCGCCACAATGGTATCCATTGGAAGGATATAGGCAACCGAGGTGTCGGGATGCCCGAATAAAATGTGGCCAAGCATGTGCGCTTCGCCTCCCCTAATCTGAACTACCAGAGACCCACAGTCGCCGAGCTCCAACCCCATATTGTCGTCCATAACCACGGGGTAGAGTGCGACTGAGTGGAGCTGAAACCTGGGTTTAATATAGGCGAGTGTTGTGAGCAACGTGCCACTGACAGGCCCGGCAGATGTGGCGATAATGACCGGGGTCTCGGGAAGCAGTTTGGTCATGTCTGCGGGTTTTGTGACGCGGATTTTCTTGCTGTTATCGGAGGGGTCATATGAAACCAAGTTGGGATCGACGGTTTTGCTCGCCTGAACTTCGATTAGAGCGCAGTCGATGTCGTGCTGCACCCCTTCTACCGTCTTCGGGAGGGCCTTTCCGATGTAGATTGCGCCACGGGGCATTTCCGGGTCTTTCCCCTTTCCGAGCTCTCGGTCACTTTCCACAAAGGGCAATGGGCGGTGGGTATCGGACGAGGAGCTTGAAGTGCTCGGTGAGGCTCTCGCCAATTCTTGATGCCGAAATGTCCCGCTCGCAACTGGGTCATTTGCTGGTCCAGGGCAGCCCAGGTCGTCCATGTCGGAGTCATCCATATCGAGGTCCGACTGGAACGATGTCATGAATGGGGAAGTAGTCTCCCGTTTGAAGAACAAATGGCGAACCGTGATCTGATAAAGCTTGTGACCGTCAGAGAAGACAGGACCGGCGGTGGCCATCCGTGGCGGCCCACCGTCACGACAAGCGACATAAAGGCGCGTGCCAATACGTGGTTGAGCGTCGGTTGCCCAAACGGGGTAAGAAACCGCCGAAGAGGCCGGGCAGTCGTGTTCTGGGAGATTGGCTGACGGCGCATCCTGGGCTAACAGACAGGGAAGGTTGTGGCAGAAGTCGGTCCCGATGGGCGGTTGATAGCTGCTGATAATGTCATTCAGGAGGTCGTCGCTGCGAAGTGCTGGCTGAAGGGGACCATCATCCACGCAAAAGACGACGTTCGGCGCTGCGTCTTGTTCGGATGTACCAATCATGACCATGTGGATGCTGAAGGCAGTGCTGTTTCCCGCAAGTGCTTGTGCCCGGGAATTGATGCGCGGGCCTAGGACGGACCAAGCCTGGGAGGCGGGACCAACAGGCTGCCAGAATGTCTTTCCCCGTTCCGAGTCGTAGTGGACTAGCCGACCACACAGCTGCGAGGGGTCTCCCCATCTCGGAGGGGTTCCTGGGGAAGGGTCACAGTGTGAGGCCTGGGATGTGTTCATTTTGTTGAGAACGAAGGGTGTGAGTTGAAGGAGCACATTCCACCATGACGAAAAGGGTCTGGCTCAGATTCGGTCTGCACTGACGCCGTTAGCAGAAGCGGCAAGCGGGAGCCGCAGCCTGCTGCCGCTCTGCGGGTTGATATTGACTTTGCGTAATCGCTCGCGATTGAAATGTTGATACGTCGAGTCTTGTCGGTTTCGTGCAAAGCACGGTCAATTCGAGCAGGAACTTGCGCGCTGCGTTGAGATGGCGACTGCGTGAAGGTGAATGAGTAGCATGGATGAGGGGTGTCGTTGCTGGCTGAGTGGCAGAGAGCACCCCAAATACACTCCACACTATGGCGGATTGAAGTGGTCAGCACCGCGCGTCAGGTCGCGCCCCTGAATGAGGTGCTGCTCACTGTAGGATAAATATGATCGCGGGGTGGCACATTTAAATGTCGAACGTGGATTTTCCCCGGTGCCCATCGTGGGACCTAGAGGGTAGAGTAAATCGCGTGCCGCCTGCAGATCTCGCTCGGCTCTAATCCAAAGTAACGATTTGAAGCCGCCGAGGTGGTCCCGAACAGCTTGTACCCAGGTACCCGCCTCCAATTCCGGAAGGTCGGCCGCAAGGCGCAGGTGCTGCTAGTCAAAACGCGCGGCAGTGACGGAGACGACAGCTATTTGCTGATTTGCAGTCTTTCGGCTGTTGGTCGTCTTATTCCCGTGGATCCGTCCGCCATGTAGCACAGCGGCCAGCCATGTGGGGTTGGTGGGGTGCCTTTAGGCGCCTGATGGGACAGTCATCGACCTTTGACAAGGACAGCCACAGAGTTGGACCCAGAACCCTGATTCTCTGCTGCAAGAAACGGCGCTTGTTGTCTGAGCACGGATGTGAAGGCCGACTTTCATTCGCAGACAGGGGCCCCCGCCCAGGGGGTCCACCCCGGGATCCAGCCGAAAAGCTGAGGAGGACCCCTCCTGTCCAAGCCGTCCCGTGCTCCGAAGGCTGAGAAAGGGGAAAACAGTGCGGTGTAAGGCCCCGCGTTTCTTGGTTCGCGTACCGGCGCCCCATCCTCATCATCGGAGGCGTTGCCGCGCTTTGTACTACTGTACATTGCACCAAACCCGGGCGTATTTCACAGGAGTCGCAAGTCAGACCAAACGGACCAATGCACCCGCATTCCATGCCAACCACTGCATCAGATGAATTGGAGCCAGAGTTCTCCACAGGCCGATCAGTTGGAGCTAAGGTTTATTCGTTCTCTATATACATTCATCCACCCAGCAAGCTTAGAGCCTCTCTCTCTGATCGCCGCCATCTCCGAACCTAATATCACGGAGCTGCTAGGCATTGTCTCGGCGGGGGTGCTGGGAACAAGAAAGCGAGGGGAAAAGCCTTAGGTGACAGTCGCGCTTTGCCTCTATCACCGATGAACCCTGTAAAAATCGCAACTGTGATTGTCGAAGGTCAAGATGTCATGGAATCACGGTAAGAACACACATCAAACAGATCTGTTTTCACCAAGCAGACACTTGAAGAATATCTCTTCTTATTGTACATCTCGCAACCTGCCTAAACTCCATATTTGGGCCTGCTGTAGAATTTAGTACGAATGTTTCTCCATGAGATGCGACAAAGATCGAGAGAATGGGAGGAAGGGCAGAGACTCTGCCCTGGTTCCGGCCAACGCTACTCCGGGCCTCCAATGAAGGCGCAGAGCCCGTGAAGGCCCGCACCTCATCTGGGCGCGGGGTTCGCGAAGGCACAATTGCGCTCTCATGGCAAGCGCGCCCTAACACTTTGCCTGAAGCCACAGAGCTTGGCGCTCTGCTGATTCGTCAGACGAGCGCGGAATCGGCTGCCACCCTCTCGACCCCTGCACGTCTCTTAGTTGGTCTTTGTCGCGCACAAAGCTGAAGCATCCTAGTATCGCGCTGCAGGTCGGGAAATTCCAGATTACCTTGCCGTTTAAGTGCTCATGTCCCGGGCCATCAAACCCCACCCAGCCGGGCTGCAACCTTGCCACCGCACCTGTTTAAACCATTGGCCTCATCATCACTGAAGACAGCTAGTTTCTGACCGGATCGTGGATTGGGGAGCTCGTTTGTTGCCACCGCCCAAACTGCCATTCCAGCACATTATCACGACTGAGCATCAAATGTCAGGTCCCGGCCGCCAAAACACGCTGCCCAACAACCGCCATGGACCACCTAGCCACCAACGGTGGCGACCGAGGTGGGACAACGCCGAAGAGTCTTGCGGTCACTTTATTACCAAGTTGCCGGGGGGTAAGAGTGTCTGGATGGCGGTTGGTCCCGCAGCGCATGAGTGGCAAAAAACCTTGAGTCCCCGGATCCGAACCCAGATACTAGAGAAGACGGCCTTCCACACGGCTGGTGTCAGCATGTTCATCTACATGGTGGGCCGGGACAAATCGTCTGCGTCTCCCAGGATCATCTTCTGCTCCAGCGATATCGTTGCACGGAAAGCGTTCCGGGGGGCTGTCGAGCAAAGCGGAATCCTGACGTCTTACCCAGGTATCGGGCTCGGCGACTCGTCTTCGCCGTTAGCACGGGGCGACGGCGGCCTTGGTCGACGGACTCCAAATTTACCGACACAAGAAACAGCACGAAGTCATCAAGAAAACCGAGTAAACAATGTGTTCACTGGAGACTCCGAGCCGATTTCCGAAGACTCAGAGGCCGTGACCGGGTCATCATCCACCACTGGACGCCCACAAGCCACGCCACGTCACGCTGTGACATTGGATGCGCACTTTGAGAGATTATCAATATCAAGCGATTACGCATCGTCCCTCATCAGCGTTGACGAATCACTCGCCTCCAACCCTCGGTCGAGTGACTGGACACCGACCAGCTCAGTCCATGCTCTTGATGAGGTCTCTGCAGAGGAGGCTCGTTTCAACACACCAAGACCTAAAGACACGCATCGTGAGTTATCTGACGGCGCTGATGACCGAGAGTCTTACTCTGAATCTGAGGAACTGGAGGATTCAAAGTATCCAGGTTCAGGTCACTCAGATCCTACCACAGCTCGCAGGCTGAATGAGATCGTCAGCAAACTCCTTGATGAGTTTGACTCTTCCAGACAATGTCCGTCCGGTAGAGTCGACCAGGGGGTGGGCAGTGCGGAATCCCAGGCTCCATCCGATTCAGCGGGCTCGTCGAGAAACCAGGTTAGTCCGGGCAATGGGGTCTCACAGGCATCCTTGGGGAAGAGACCGATGACAGGGGATAGCGCCGAGGACGGCGGCGGTTCAGTTACCATTTCGAAGAAAACAAAGACTGTTCACCAGACCGGAAAAGTAATGGCTTGTCCGTTCTGGAAGAAGGATCCCTCTGCCTATTCCCGATGCTACAGACTGGAGCTCAAGGAAGTCAAGCGAGTCAAGCAGCACTTGTACAGGACACACGTCAAGCTGATCCGCTGTCCACGATGCCAGGAAGTCTTTCCTGACCGGGCATCCTGTGATGAGCATATCAGGAACACTGATTGCATTCGCCAACCAACGGTCATCAACGAAGGGATTGATCAGGACCAGCAAACCGAGCTGAGCAAAAGAGGTTCCACTGCTCTCAGTCAAGAGCAACGCTGGTTCGTTGTTTGGCGTATTGTCTTCCCCGGCGTACCCGAGCCCGCCTCTTCTTACATAGATGACGACCTTTCCGAGGACATGTGCGAGTTTCGCGAGTTTTACCAGCGGACAGGCAGCATAATTGTCCTCGATTATATGCGAACGAGCTCGGACTGGAGTCCTGAGGATGAGGAGCGGTTCCGCCAGAGCTCCTGGCGCACATTATTGGACGATGCTCTTGATGGAATTCATCACCGCTGGCTCGCGCAACGAATCCGGGCTGGAAGAAGCAACAGCCAGGCAACGATCCAACTCGCAGTAGAACCACCAGGTGAAGGGCTCGCAGGGGACGTGACCATCGATTCTTCGCCAAGTCCGTCCGGGGTTGAGGATGGGCTTGATAGTATGATGAATACGTTTGAAACGGGCAGTTTCCGCTTCGCGGGCGACCCAACTGTGCCCGAGAGCTATGACTCTTCGGTGGATTGGTTGTTCTCTCCCCAGTGGCAGAATGGCAATGAACATCTTGGGGCTTGAGTTGGGATGCTCAGTTGGGTTGGGGGGTCTGAATACTGTCAGCATATCAGCTGCGGCATAAAGAAATCAAAATGGAATATCACATGCCCGCAGAGCTGGCTTCCATCTCCTGTCAAACACGATGTCTGGATGCACTCTTCCAGGCACTTCCTGTCCTGATATCAGTGGCTCGAAACAGAGGGCTTGGGGAGGTTGATGCAACCCAACGCAAAAGCGGGCAGCATGGCTGGCGGGAATCCGCGCCATCCCGCCAACGCTAATCCTTCCTTGGACATTTTGCGAACGCAGCGTTCAACCTTCGATAGTCCTAGTGTCGGTTTCACGGACTGGGCTAGTGCGAGACAAGGGAAAGAAATGACCACATCCAGAACCCCGAATCATTGGGCGGGTCTCGCGAGAAAGCTTGGCCAAAGATTGGCTCGGTAAGGATTACTGTAGGCATCCATCGACCGGGGAAGCGTTGACCGGTCCCGAAGGATAAGGGCACGGGTATTGATCCCTCACCGCAACCCAGACTGTTCCCAAAAGGGATGCCCAGCAAGACATCAGCAAGCGCAGCATTATGTACGAAAGTTTGACTTGGCGGCGGCAACCACAATGGCCCAAGAGTCAGCGGGGAATCCACGATCGTGTGGCGGCCAATGCATTTTTTCCCACTCAACGGAGTTGTCGCCGCCACTCATCATTGGCGGAGCTGCTTTTGAACCCGCCTTTCCGGGCAGCTGTCCGGGCCATTGGGACTGATTTTCTGGGTATTTGGTCGGTCCGCACGCTCTCGCTCTGGATACCGAAGAGTATTCCTTCGTCAGGATGAAAGCCTTTTGGACTTTCCGGGGGTCGTTGACTTCAGGCTTCTCGGCCCGGCAATACCTCCTGAGATCAAGTTGGCTTGCTGGACTGAGAGTAATGTTCTCACGATGGGACGTGCCGACGAATCGCGAGCCGGCATAATTGCCACGGCCATCATCCTGTCGCCCTCGATCGCTCTTGTCACAGTCGCTCTACGAAGTTACACGCGCATGTTTCTGGTTGGAGTCAAATTTTTCGAGGACTACTGTATCATCTGTGCCATGGCGTTCTCAATCATCATGTCCATCTTTATGGGCATCTGTAAGTAACACCAAGCTACCCCCGCTTGGCCTCCGTGCCTCAATGAAGGCCTTCTAACCAGTGGAAGCGGTCATCAACGGATTCGGACGTCACATCGAGACCATTAGCGCAGGGGAGTTGGTTGAACAGGGGAAAGTAGCCATCGGCGGCATCATCTTCTACGTCCTAACTCACATGGCGCTGAAACTCTCGATCTTGCTTCAGTATGTCCGAATCAGCGTCATGCCGTTCGAGAAGCGGTTCTGTTACGTTATTATCGTCATTCTCATCGCTGTCGCTCGCCATGATCGGCACACACCTCGCCCTCTGCCGGCCTTTCCACGCCTTATGGACGCCCAACGTACCCGGCGCAGTCTGCCTGAATCGAACGATGGTGTATTATGCTCAGCTTAGCTTAACCATCGTCATGGACTTCGGGGTTCTTGTCGCCCCCCTGTTCATCCTTCGGCATTTGTCACTTCCTTGGATCCAGAAACTGATGATCCTTGTCGTTCTGTCTTTCGGCGGAATGTACGTTACTCCCATCTGCCATGCGCTCTCACACACATCCAATTTAACATCATCTCCAATAGGGCCTGCATCATCTCCGTCCTCCAGCTTCTCACGGTTGTCCAGTCCACCCAGTCCAAAGACAGCACATACGGCAAGGTCGGAAGCGCGTTGTACGGTGTGATCGAGCCGAATCTCGGCATATTCTGCGCATCCATCGTCACCCTGAAGCCGCTATTCAACCGATGCGCATCCCAGATGAGCCAGAGGTTGGGCTTCACCGACAACAACAGCATTCAAGCCAACGGAGAAATGGCGCCGTCGTGGCCGGTGTTTCGACGCCCTGCCATGTTCACGACGTCACGTCGAAGCCGAAGCCGAAGCCGCGCGGATAAGGACTTTGTCATGCTGTCTAGCGATCTGACAAGCAGTGTCGCGTCAGGAAAGGCGAGGAGCGACAAGGGGGAAACCAGCGACTGCATCGAGCCAGTGGATGCGGGAACTCGCGTGGATGAAGAGAGTGCCACGACAAGCAGGAAACGAGCGACAGACCCCTGCTGAGATGCACTAGGCCATGATGACACGATGACACATGAAGATCACGGACAGTGAACTTGGGTTGGGAGGGGAGGGGGGAATGATGAAAATGAATTAGAATTACAGCACCACTATGGACATTATGGAAATCAAACCCTGCCTCACAGCTTCTTACACAGACGCGTCCCATACTCAATAACCTCCCACTCCTCTGTCCTTGGCAGCGCAAGCGAGTAGAGCAGGCCGTTTGGATCTTACTTCTTCTTGAGGCTCTTCAGCTTCGGGTACACGACCGGTCCCCAGAAGTGATCCTGCCAGTTATCCTGGAACGGATCCGCCTCGTTGACGTACGCGCACCCGTTCGGGTTGGCATCTCGCATCGCCTTGTGGACAGTGTTGGAGAGTAGATCTTGGATGTCCGCCTTCTCCGCGAGGGTGGCGCCCGTGGGGAGGGGTAGGAGGTACAGCATAAGATTGGACGCGGTGCGGAACCGTGGATTCGTGGCGGAGATGCGTGCGGGTTGTGGGTTGTGACCAGCGCCGAAGAAGTGGCCGACCATGTGACCTTGTTGACCAGGTTGGGACGCGGGTTGATGGCCGTCTGCCAGGCCTCGATGATTCCGTCGTTGTTGTTGTTGGCGATGTCCGTCCGGTCAAACATCCATCCGCTGGTCAGCTGCGCCACACCAGCAAATTCATCCTCGAAAAGGTCCAGGTACAGATCGAAGAAGGTCGCGTAGTTGCCTGTGGGCGCTGTCCAGAACGGGACACCGACAGCGGTGAGATCTGCCAGGAACGGTGCAATCACCTTGTCGAGTTCGTGATAGGCAACGGCCCAACGACATCCGAAAATACAGTGAGCTCCACAGCCGCTATCGCGTCGAGCGTCCTTGAGTGCCGCACTCTGTACGGCAGGAGATACCACAGCGATCGGGTGACCGACAATGAATATTGGTACTGTGCAACTTTCCTACATGTAAATTCCCGCGTCGTGCATGATCTGACTCACAACTGCGCTTCTGAAGGAGGGCATTAAGGTCTGAGCTCCTTTTTGCCCTACGACTATGCGGCAGTCAGTCGTGTCTGATTTTCATTTCTATTTTCAGAATGTCTTGGATGCTGTCACTGGAACGGGTAAGATTGAACTAACACGATGATCTCAGGTGCATGGGCTATGTGCGATCCCACAAAGTAACTTGGAACCGGCTCAGGCCGAACGCTAACTTCCACATCTTAGGGATTTCGCAGACGAGCACCTAGACTGCGAAGTAATCGGCACCGACATGTCACCCATCCAAACTGGATGGGTCCCACCAAATTGCCACTTCGAGATTGAAGATGTAACGAAGCCCTGGACTTTCGCCCCAAATCATTTCGACTTTGTGCACGTGCGCTATCTCTACGGGAGCATCCCAGACTGGGATGCGCTTTTTAAGGAGGCGTACTGGGTTATTAAGCCAGATGGCTGGATCGAGTCGGATAATAATATGGTGGTGCCTGGGCCAGATCGTATGATCTTGGGTTGGGACTGACTGGGTGCACGTCTAAGGCTACTCTCTGTTCATGTTTATGCTGATTTTGGGTTGGTCGCCTGAATAGACTTAGCTCTACGCTTCTGCCTTTCGGAGGCTGCTTCGCGACAAGAACTGCCATCCGTTCTTTAACTATAGGTGTGCCATCGCTCGGAAGCCTGAGTAGGGCGTCCTTTCCCCATAGCACTTCTCCACCTCCTAGCAGGGGATTGAGAAGAGCGGCAATACGAAGGGAACTCCGGGTTGGCTATTTCATGGTGGACAAGTCCGCAAAAAGAAAAAGAAAAAGAAAAGAAGAAAATGGAAAAACGCATTGCTTTTGATCCTCTTGCCATATCTCTTTAGTAGTTATCACTCTTTGATCAAGTCAGATTACTGAACAGCAACCATTGAGATAACTGCAGTGCAGAGCGATCAAAATTAGTGTCGTTCCCAGCACTGGGCACTTGGATGCTCTCACTGGCCTGGTCATGATGAGTGGGCTGGGCCGATTTCTGGTTCCCCTAGGGAAAGAAATTAGCAGTCCTAAGAAATAGACCTGGTAACTAGCGCATTTATTCTCCGTTTTAAGCTTCTATGTTGTGGTGGTTATGCCTACCTATGCAAGCGGTTGACAAAAAAAACAGGACTCCAATGGTAGTGGAAATGGTATGATGTAGCTTGCGCTAACACTCCTTAGCAATTGTATACAAGTTTACTCAGTAAGATACTTGATTGCATAATAGAGCGATTAAAGGCCGTGTTAGCCAACATTGGTCTGATGACTGGATACTAACAGTGCGGTACCAGAGAGGTACCTAGATTCCATAGAAAACTAGCCCTGTGGCGAGGTACTTTAAAGTATTGACTCCTGTTTTTTTTGTCAACCGCTTGCTACTGTACAACAGACTTTTTCCGATGGTATCTATACTAGGCTATCTGGAGGTATCTTCGTACCTTGATCAGTGTGTCTTGGTGGCTTGGCGTCGGTAACGATCACATTAAGGGTTTTGTGGATCATTGCAAGCGCGTGACTTAATGCTAACAACACTATGCCCGATCCGGCCTAGCCTTCCGGAAGTATGCTAGTTATCAACTGGTGAGTAGAAAAGGATGTGACCACCCCGCATTCTTTTTTACTCGCTTCGTCGAGAAGTCCATCTTACCCTTCTCAGTGCCCCCAAGTCTCTTAAACTCAATTTCTCGACTTATATGCTACATTCAATCTACGTTCACGTTCAATAATTACTGCATGATAGCTTTCGCGATCATTGACGATTTCCTGAATTTAAATGGGTATCATGAAGGGTTCACTAATCCGTCATTTCCGTACAAGTCTCTCAAAGCAACAGAAATACGAGTTATCGAGGTCCAACCGGGTGACTGGCACGATAATGTGGAAGTATCACTATCCCACGTATCTCTTGACGATGACCTTCCTTACGAAGCACTCTTATCCACTTGGAGAGACACCAATCTTACCCGCCGCATTCTGGTAGATGGGCAGGAGCTCAGAGTCACGGAGAACCTTGAGATTGGTCTCCGGCATCTCCGCGCTTTCGTTCGAATAACTTTGTGGGTGGATGCTATCTGCATCAACCAACACGATACAGATGAGCGTGCCGAGCAAGTGCCTCGAATGAAGTCTATCTACAACCAATCTACGAAAGTGGTGGTATGGTTAGGGCCCGAGGCAAACGACAGCGACACTGTTATGCAACGATTACTGGAGCTTAGGGATTGTTATAGGCGTGACAGAACCCCGCGCCCCACTCCCTACGGTCACGTGACCAGTCACGTGATCCCAACCCTAACCCTCATACGGTCGCCGTGACAGTTAGTAATGTTTAATATTTATTTATATTTCACTATTTAAACTTACAATATATGATCATAGTAACAGCGACCTATAGTGACATTATATCCCCCCTCTAAGAGTGTTAGCTTAGCAAATTGTTGTTAGATTGCCCCCTTTGCATTGACGTCCTGCTATACAACTATGCCTTAACCTTGCTAGACGTGTATAGGCTTGAAGCCTGGTGTACGTCATAGCCTTGAGTCCTGACTTGTACTTTACCATATCTGCTCTGTATTGCAGCATAGAGCCCTCTTTTACATAGCACCTCTAGTCTCGACGCGCTCTACGTACTCTGTGCGCTCTAGCTGCGTGTAAAATTATCTATTAACCCAACCTCCAAGCCAGAACATTATATACCGTCCCAGGTGTCACGAAGATGGATTACTACGATTGAGACGAGGCTTCGGTTAGTCTACCACGGTCGTATACTTATAGGGTTGCTTAGGAGAACAGAGCAGACACTACCCAGGCTAGGGCTTACATTGACAGGTACACTGTTGAGGAGTCCGGATATCTCCTCTCTTCCGATACACAGGCAATTAATTATTCACTACTAACGGGACTCTGTACAGACGCGTTGAAAATATTTCTAAGCTGCCTATTCATTACCTCCAGCGTTCCTCTGAAAACAACCGACCGTCACAGCCACTTCCGACTTTAATAGTGCCATAAAGTTGGTTACATTACTTCGCCCCAGAATCCCACTGTCAGGAACCATCCCATACCAAACTAGCCATAACACCAATCCACTCATTAGAGGTCCAGCTGCGGCGAATTCAATGACTGCACCTCGATCATGTTCCCGTCCGGGTCGGCGATGATGACAAAGTCCTGGCCGCCGGTGGTCAAGAGCGCCTTCTCAATCGTCTCAGCCTCGGCGGGATCCCGCTCCCACACGCTGCCGAGGCCAAAGGCTTCAGCGATAGGTCCCTTGAGCGGCGTGGCCTCACCGGCTCTTTTGAGGATGGTGACACCGAGCTTCTCGAAGCGGGCCTGCGCGGCCGGCACGTCGGGGACGATGAGGCCGTAGTGGCTGAAGGTATTAACTTTGATGGTGGAGGCGACCAGGTCGGTGTCGGAATTCGCGTAACTGACGAGCTCCAGCAGGCCTTCCATATTGTTCTTAAGACGGTTCATCTCGCTAACTGTCTGGTAGCCCGTGCCGTTCTTGCCTCCGTGGCTGTGGGCCATGTAGGCA
>Ga0247780_1001351_pt1 | contig 14936 bp, 13 predicted proteins | sample UWRJL079202R5_FD_179927 | JGI IMG/M metagenome (GOLD analysis project Ga0247780, IMG submission 179927) | Plant litter microbial communities from Arlington Agricultural Research Station in Wisconsin, United States - UWRJ-L079-202R-5 | ecosystem: Environmental > Terrestrial > Plant litter >... | reverse complement strand
CCCCTTGACGATCATGGTGCGCTCCTGGGTCCGCGGACCCGGAACGATCGCTCCCGTGTGGGCCTTACCTGCGTAGGGGGGCATCGCCAGCCCGCCGAGCTGGAAGCGCTGGGCGAAGTCCTCGCGGGAGCCGATTACTTTCTGCTCCAGTTCCCGGATGAGCTTTTCCTGGTTGGCGTGAGTTAGGAGTTCCCGCAGGAGCCCTTCGTTTTCTCCTTCGCCGCTTTCGGCGCTTCCTCCACCCAAGCCACCCGCGGCTTGCCGGATTCTCAGCCCCAGTTCCTCGATCGCGGTCTGCACATCCCAGATCACGCCGCCAAATCGCCCGGCGACGCGGGGTGGGGCTAGGTCTGAGGCGGACAGGAGGTTGTGCATGTCGGGCCAGTGGACTCCCTGCACCTCGCTCAGCTTCTCCTCCAAGGAGCCAGAGCCAGGCAACGGCAGGGTTGGGGGCGTTAGCCGGTTCCCCCCGCCGGGGAAGAACATTTCGCGGGCTTGCGCGAGTGCACCAGACAGGCGCGAGTCCGTCATCTGCAAGATCGGCAGGTTCTTGCGTAGAGCGTCCCGATCTTGGACCTGTTTGCGAAGCCACTCGGGCAGTCCTTTGCCCCCGTGTTTGCGCCTGTACTCCGCAACCCGCTCGGAGACCTTCTCAGAGAAGACCTTGATGTGGTCAATCTTCTGGCGAGCCCCGCGTACCTCTTTTTCCCAGTGGGTCTGGGCGGCGGCGACTGAGTGCTTGCCTTTCCCGAATCCGAACTTCTCGGCCCGCAGGATGCTGTTGCGCCAGTCCGCGACCTTCCCCAGCACGTTCGTGTAGGCAGGGCGCTCCTGGCCTTCGACGTAGTTGGTGAACTGGGCGACGTATTCGCGCTCAGCTGCTTCACGCTGGGCGTCGGTGGCCGAGGCCGGCAGTTCCGGGCTCTGGGGCTCGAGGGCCACGACCTGCTCGGCGAACTGAGAAGCCATCGTGTAGGCGCGTTCGTTGCCTTCGATGATCTGCTCGTAGCCTTCGAACTTCCCGAAGGCTCCTTTCAGCCGTTTGCCAAGCGCTTTGCGGACCTTCTGTAGCCGCAATCCCGTCCGCCGCTCGCGCAGACCCTTGAGGCGGGCTTCAATGGCGGCGGCGTTCTGGCCGACCGCCTGGGCCACTCCCGGCTTGCCGTTCTTTTCGGCGTGCCGTTTTGCCTTGCGGTAGGTGCCGAGCTCAGCCTGCCAGTGGGCGATCTCTTTGTTGACGCCCTCCAGGCTCTTCGGCATCGCCCCGAACTGGAGGTTGCCGGTCTTCGCCCCGCGATAGACGGCCGGGATCTTTTCCTTGGGTGCCGCACTTGGGCCGGCAGCAGCTGCCGGGGCGCCCACGCCGCCCAGATACTCCCGCAGGCGCTGCCTGGAATCGCCAGCCGTTCCATTCCCGACCCACTCGATATGAGCGTGGTTGCCCCGACCGTGGTCTGGCCAAGCTTCGGTACCGGGAATGCTGCCGTCATATCCGACCTCGAACCCGAGCTTCGCGAGAGTCTCAAGGCCCTTGGCGAAGGCACCGTCCCAGTTTCCGCTACGCGGAACCACGTCGGTCGCGGTCCCAGTCGTGAGGTGGCCCGGGGAGACGTGGCCACTGGGGTCATAGCCCGCGGTGATGTCGATGTCGTAGCGCCTCGCGTACTCGCCGACCAGCTGCGCGATCGAGCCCGCAATCGTCTCGGACCCCGGGTCCCACGAGGGGTCGACCATGCCGCCACCAGCCAGGCGCCGGACTGCCTCCTTCAGGAGGCCGCCTCGAGCCAGCCCCTTGAGCAGCCCACCCGACTGCAGCCCGAACCGCCGCATCCAACCCTTCGCCGGACCTTCCTGGGCGAGGTAGTTGGAGCCGTCGGAGAAGGCGGAACCCTGGACGTTCTGGGCAACTAGGTGAGCTGGCAGCCCCTTCGCGGCCAGCGAGTTCGCCCCGCCCCGTCCATAGAAGCCCCGGAGGAAAAATTGAGATGCGACGGCACCCTCGTCGTGCGGATCGATGCCGAGACTGTCCGCCGTGGGGGCGAGTAGCTGGAGAGATCCTTCCGAGGACGAGTCCCCATACGGCAAGTCACGCATCCGGGACTCGGCGAAGCCGGCCATCCCCAATGCGAGCGTGGCGATTTTGCTGCGCGACAGTTTCTTGGCAACGTCGGCGAAGACTTTTTCGACCGGCCCGCTGCCGGTGAGCCCTCCGCCGGCGATCGGCTTGTGCTTGCGCAGGTAGTCCTGGGCGCCCTCGAAGACATGCTTGATCGCGCTCTGCCCGACTGAGCGCAGCGCGCCGGCAGGCCCAGCGATCTGCGGTTCACGGCCGAGCTGACCGCCCTTCTGGAATCGTGGGACAGCCTCGTTGGCCTGCTGAAGTGCCCCCATTAGGTTGCGGTTGCCGACGAAGATGCCCTCTCGAGACTCGACCTTCGCTACCGGGACGCCGTTCAGGGCGAGGGTGTGGCGGTCACCGGTGCTGTTACCAGGGACGACGCTGGCCAGACCACCGGTAGCGAACGCCGGAACCGGACCACCCTCTTGGCGCCCCATCGGTTTGAGTTGGGGCAGCGATTGGACGAAGGCTTTGAGTTGGAACTTCGATGCCTTGGTGGCGCCGAGCTTCTGCAACATCGCATCGACGTTGAAGCCGATGTTGGCAAGCGCGCCTCTGACGGTGCCGGCAAGGGTCCCAAACGAGCCACCGACCCGAGCCGCAAACGCGTCGCCCTTCCGCCCACCTTTCGCGATCAGCTCATCGAGGTTGGCGAGCGCGTTGTGATTGATTTGGCTCGTCGTTCTCTGGGCGTTAGCAGGAAGGGGAGCCAGGGACTTCGCGACGATGGAGTCGAGCCGGCTGAGGCTCTGAAACTTCGTGACGATCTGGTCGGGCGTCTGGCCAATGAACTGCTGCAACTTCTTGCCTTGGGCCCGAACGACCTTTTCGGTCTGGCTGTTGAAAATGAGAGAGCCAAGAGCGGTGGTGAGCTTCACCCGGTTCGGCGCGATGATTTTCGCGGCGTCGACCTCGAAGTAGTCCTTGAGGTACATGCTGAACTCCTCCGACTTGGGAGCGTCCAGCTTGTGCCCTTCGACGATCTGCTTGATCTCCTTGGCCAGTTCCGTGCCGAGCACTGCGAGCAGGAAGCCGGTAGCGAAGCGACGCCCGGCGTTCTTCCCGAAGCGGTCGAAGGCCGCTACGCCCCCGAATTTCGAGAAGAGGAAGCCGCCGATCGCGAGCTTGCCCCAGACATCGGAGTTGACGAACCCCTTGACCAGCGCCTTGGCGATCTTCACCCCTGCTTCCGCCGCATGTTCGGCAAGCACTTGAACGAAGGCGTCGAAGGCGGGGACACCGTTGTCCCGCAACCGCCCGAAGTCCTTGAGGAAGCTGCTTGCCCAGCCAGTCGTCACCCCTACTAGGTCCCGCATCGCCGGGATCAGCTCCGTCCGCACCAGCCGCAGGAGGTGAGCTACCCCGCGCTGGCGCCCCAGTTCGAAGAAAGCCTTCCCCGCGTCTCGGATCAACCGCCCCATCTCAAAGATGGCCGGTTTGGTTTCGGTGAAGTACTGCTTGAGCCGGTTCTGCCCTTCGGTGCTATCGGTCCATTTCCGCCACCCTTCCGCTGCCCCGCCTAGGGCATCGAGGATCTGGTTCCCAAGAGGACGCGACGCCTCGCTGATGTTCAGCAGTGCCCCGCCAACCCCTTTCAGGATCGGCCCAAGGCGCTCCATCGTCTGGCGGGTGCGATCGAAGAACGCCGCGAGGCGCCCGGACTCCCGCGCAGCGGCGCTCTCGCCCCGCACCCACTCGGTCAGCTTCTCGGTGCCCCGGCCCAGCCAGTCCAAGAAGGGTTCGGCCGAGACGAGGACATGCCGCAGGGAGTCACCCAGGTTCAATCCCGCGTCCCCCATCCGCTCGAGGATCCGGGTGTTCAGCGCTCCGAGGCGAGTAAGGTCGCGGCCCCACACCCCTGAGCCGAGCTTGCGCCCAGCTTTTGCCGTGATCTGCCCGAGCGTCGCGGCGGTTTTCCCGGCAACCCCCCGGACCTCTTTGAAGTTCCCCATCAGGCCCTTCAAGCCGTCTTCGGCGCCCGGAAAGAAGCCACCCGCCGCCGTCTCCCGGAGAGCATCGAGGCGCGGTTTCATACCGATCAGGACCCGAACGAACTTCTGCGCCGCCGCCGGAAGCTGGGACATCTTTTCGTGGAAGGCAGTGGCTGCACCGCCCTGCTCTTCCATCGCTGCGGTGCTGTCCCGCACAGCGCGCTCAAGGTCTCTATTCGCGTCGGCGACCGCCTGGTTCGCATCCTTCTCGGCCTTCTTGGCCGCGACCACTTCTGGCATCCCCTCGACGCCTTTGCGCTGGGCGTCGCGGTAGTCCGCGCGCGCGCGCTTCGCATCAACGCGCGTCTGCTCGAGGTCATGGCGGGCCTGGTCGACGGCCTCTTCGGCGAGGCGAATGTCGAGACCAGAGGCATCAGAATCGCGGAGCGTTTTGGCGAGGTCCCGGCGGGCCTGTCGAAGCTGGAGCACCGCACCCTGTTCGGAGTCAACTGAGCGCTCGGAGGCGATCCGCATGTCCTCCAGTTGGCGGGTCGCGGCTTCCCGTGCTTCCCGCAGACCGTCTACTGCGTCCTCGGCCTGTTCCTCGACGCTCGCCAGGTTGCGCTTTGCATCGGCAACCCGTTCGGCTGCGTCTTCCTGCTGGCGCATCGTGTCGACGGCCTGGGCGCCACCCTGGATCTGAGCAGCGAGCCCGGCTTTCAGCGCATCCCCGATGCCCGCCGTGGCGAGTTTTAGGACGCTGAAGGCCTGGGCAGCCGCCAGAGCAGAGGCGGGCAGGGCGACAAGGGCACCTGAGAGTGACCCGAGGGCCCCTGCGGTAGCTACGGCCCCGGCCGCAAGGGCTGAGAGCCCCTGGAGGCTGAGCCCCAGTCCAGCAATGAACACGGGCCATTTGATCGTCCTCAGGACGTTGCGAAAGAACTGAGCCCCGCGGTTCACGCGGGACATCACGCCATCGAAGCCACCAAAGCCGCTCGAGGTGACCCGGACCCTTCGATCCGTCCTCTGGAACTCGCCAGCAAGCCTCTTTATCTCGCCAGCGAGCCCACGTAGATGCGTACCCGCAAGCTTGCGCATCTCACTCCCGATTCCGCGGAAGTCGCCCCCCAGCCCCCGAAGGCGACCTCGGACGCGAGAGGTGAGCCGCTCAATTGCGGGCATGCTCCGCTCGGCATCCTTTTTTGCCCGGTCGAAGAAGGCCGACATCTCATCGAGCCCCAGGCCGTCGGCTACCGACTTGGCCTGGCTTTTGGCTCCGCGCTTGCGCAAGCCCTTGTTGATCGCGCCCCTCGCTTCGCTGCCAAAGGCCTCGAAGCGTTTGAGAAGCGGCGAGAGCGAGCCACGGTCGAATCCCTTGCCGATCTCTCGGCTCGCATTCCTCCCCGCCCTTTGCATAGCAGGGGCGAGTGCCTGGTTCAGCTTGCGGCCGACTTTCTCTTGGAAGTCTTTGGCGAACTCCGGCTCCACCTGCACGTAGCCGGTGCCCACCTTCGTGCCCGCTACTGCTGCCATGCACTCACCCCCTTCCTCAATTCATCCGAAGAAGGCCGCGATCTCCCGTGGGTCGGTGACCACGCGATCACGGCTCTCCTTGTTCGCGGAGCCCTCGCCGGGCCGCGGCACGGCTAGCGGCGACTCCGGTAGGTACTTCTGCGCTTTCTTCGGAGCCTGGAGGCGAGCGTTGGCCAAGCCCCACGCATCGATCCGTTCGGCGACTATGGCCAACAGCTCGTGGAGCGTCGTCCACTGCTGCCCGCCGACTCTCCAGACCGCCGCCTCTGGCGGCAGGCCATTGACCAAGACCCAGAGCCGCCTACACCCGGCCTCCTCGACCTGCTCGGCCAGGTCGAGGCCATAGAACCTGAACAGGTCCGCCTCGAGCAGATCCCACCTCTCGGTGACGATCTGCGCGAGGCCGGTTATTCCCCCAGCGAGGTGCCGTAGGTCTCGAAGAGGGTGTGGAGCAGGCCGACCAGAGCCTCTTCGGTCTGCTCGAAGTCGAGACCTTCGGAGCCGATCTTGTCGCGAATGACCTGATAGGACTCAGCGCCCACGAGGGACTTGATGAGTTCCATCGTGCCCCGCAATTCGTTCCCGGACTGCAGATCCGCGAAATCGAAGAGCAGCGTCCCCGGAATCTTCGTCGGCAGCTTGATCTTGTAGCCGCGGAAGTCGACGACCTTCTCTTCGTTCTTTTTCTCAGCCCGTGCAGCCGCCCCCTTCTTGGAGGCGGCTTTCTTCGGGCTGGCTTTCGTTGCAGGCATCGGGTTAGGAACCCGCGCCGGCGAACGCCGGATCGTTGGAGAGGTAGTACCAGGGCCGCGTATCACCCTGCGGGGTCAGTGCTGAGAGGGTGACGGGGAGGGCCATCGCCGCGTTGCGGACGGCCTGGGTCTCGATGTCACCCGTGAAGGTCCCGCGCTTGATCACCCAGCGGTCGACACGATCTCCCGCGATGGTCTCCAGCACCCCGACCCACTTGGTCAGCGGGTCGTAGTCGGCCGGCGGGTCGAAGCGGTACTCACCCGGCTCTGGTTCGGACCATTCGCCCCCGCCGAAGGCAACCGACACGGTATCCCGGTTCCACTGCATCAGCGACCCGCCTGCGCTGAAGTCGCGCGAGGTGACGATCTCGTCGACCGCGGTTGGGGACTGCCAAACCCGGATCTCCTCTTTCTCTTCGCTCTTGTTGAACGTCACCCCGTCATCGCCGAAATAGCCGACGTCGTTGAATATCGAGTCAAGCGGGTCGCTGGAATTCTCGGGCAGGGTGGGATTGTCATCGAACCGAGCGATGTAGAGGCCACCATTGGCGGCCACCTTGATCTGTTCTGCATTCTGCGCCAAGGCAGTACCTCCTTAGCCCCTTGCAGGGCGATTGGATTGCGTATGGGACCGCCTTGCTGGCGGCGAGAGAGCCCGGTACGCGCCTTCCGGCGAGTGCGGGGTGCTGCGGTAAGTGGTTAGGGCTTCGGGTGCGGTTTGAACTTCAAGCCAGCGGCGATGGCCGCCCGGCGAAGAACGGCCAAGGGGCGCTGATTAACGGACCCGAACTCGACGAAGTGCCAATGCGAGGTGAACGCCCGCACCTTGTTGCCGGTCGCTCGAAGCAGATGCTTATAGCGGTGCGTCGGCCCGACCGGGGCGATGCTCTTGGCGATCCCGGCCACGACATCGGCGCGCTCGTTCATGCCTTTGGCCATCTGCGGCTGGGCTTCAAGCTTCTCCTGCCAGCCCGGCTCGGCGACGTAGCGGGCGCGGCTCATCCGTGTAGCCAGACCGTGGCTTCAACGCGGAAGTACTCCATCGCCGGCTCATCCTCGCCCGAGTAGGGACCGGTCCGGAAGGACTCGGACCCGGTCACGACTGCGCCATGGTGCTCAGCTTTATGCATCTTTGACAGGGCATCCCGAACGGCTATCGACAAGCCGTCCACCGCTAGGGCGGTGTTCGCGTCCTCCCCGGCGAAGACATCTACCTGCAAGTGAGCTTCTATGTGATGGTCGGGAACACCGCCATCGGTCGGCGGGTCGCCGACCAGAAACAGACGTAACCAAGGGGCTGCGCGGCTAGGAGGCGTCTTGGTCAGCACGCGCGCTCCCGCGTCCTGCACCGCGTCCAAGGTCTTCAGGTAGGCAACCGTCACCTGCAAGGCGGAAGGGACCGGCATCAGGACCCGACCTCATCACCAGCGCCAGAGACCCGTCGCACCGTGGCCGCCACATGCCAAAGGGCGCGGGAGCCTTCGTCGGCGTCCCAGGGATCTCCGACCAGCTCGTAGACGCGGCCTTTGACCCGAACCGCGTCCCCGGTGTTGATCTCGGTCCTGTGGGGCAGGAAGAGATTCCACTCGGTCACGGAGGTCTCGCCCTCGCCGGCCGGCTCATCGCGGTCGCGCTGCTGGAGCGCGCACATCGCCTCGACCTCTACGGGCTCTCCCAGCACCGGGTTCCCCAGGGCGTCTTCCTCTTCCTCCTGGCGGAGCAGCAGGACGCAGGGCGTTTTCATCATCCGCTCTACGCCCATGCGATCTCCTCCTTGAACTCCTCGACAAGGGCGCGCATGACTACGGGCTTCCCTCGCGCTTGGCGGTACCTGCAGTGCAGCTCCCAGCCCTCATGCGACCCACGCAGCCGGTTCATCCGAGACTGTGGGGGGTGCCAGAGATGCACCAGGGGGGCATCACCGCGCCAGCCGGGCCCGTGCAGCGTACGGAGCGCTAAGGCCCAGCTCGTGTCCTCCTGCCCCCAGCCGCGAAATCGAGGATCAAGAGGTGAATCGAGCAGCACCGCCCGCTCGGCGACCACTATTCCCCCGCCCCACACGCCTTCGTAGGGTTTTTGGGCGAGCGGCTGGCCCTTCCAAGACTCGCCGGCAAGGACTGCCGCGCTTCCTACTTCATCGAGGCGGTGGACCATCTTGTGCGGCATCGCCCATGAGGCCTGGCCGCAAACGACGGCCATTGCTGCACGCTCAAACTCATCGCACCAGACATCTGCATCGGCCACGATCACAACCTCGGCGCCGCTCGCCTCGACCACCGGATTGACCGCCGCCGCCTTGCACCACTCTCCCTCCGGGGCAGGCGCTTCAACTAGGTCCCACCCTGGATGGATGGCAGCGTAGCGCTCACGGAGCCAACGCCATGCACGCTCTCTGTGTGGGCATCCGCCTCGGAAGGGAACCACGACTAGGACGCGCAAAACAATGACCTCCAATGGCAGAGTTCCTGACACTGCGCCGCCGTAGCTGCTCAGTAACCGAACCCCGCCCGAACCTTCCCGATGTGCGTCATTCGGGGAGGGTCATCCAGCGTCCCCACCATCCCGCTGTAGATGCCCGGCTGGCGGAAGAGCTGTCGTCCGAAGCGCCGCTCCGAGCCGGCCTGGGTCGGCCACTCGTTGGCTGCAAGAAAACTCCGGCGCACCAGGCTGAAGGTCGACGTCCAGAACGCACGATGAGCCAAGTGTCCGTCGCGCTCCTCGTAGGTGCCCTCCGGCCGCCACTTCAGCATGTCCCCCACCTCCAGCTCCTCCCTATGCCAGGGCTGGCGCTTTAGGGATAGCTGGGCGAGGTCAGGATGCTTCTCCATGGTGGCCTGCATCTCCCGGAGGTCGAGTGGCTGATTTAGAACCACGTCGTCCTCGACGTGCAGGACCCAAGGCTGCCCCGATGACATCTCGTGCTGCCAACAGGTCCGGGTGGCTTTCACGTAGCCCTCCGGCACTCCCATGGGTATCGTCTCCCAGCCGGGAAACCGGTCGAAGTCGGCTTCCTCAGCATCGACGCAGATGATTTTCCGGGCGATCGGTCCCTGGAGGTGCTCGTCAAGCGAAGCAATCGTTTGGCCCAACGTGTCGCGGCCGGGGCAGGTGAGTACCGAGACCAGGGCCTGATCAGGAGTTCGTGGCTCGGCCAGCAACGCCAGCATCCGCTCTCGGTCCCACGCACACTCCGTGTAGCGATCGGCGAGCGCCCGGACCAGCCTTCTGGCTTGGATGTTCTTCGCGTCGGGGGAGTGCTGGTGCCAGAGGTGCCAGGCGTTGCCCGGAAGTCGGTCCTCTCGCGCGTCGTGGCCGGTTAGAGCAATGCACGCCGCGTGAAAGGCGTCGTCCTCCCCCCCGTAGGACTCGAAGCGCTCATCAAAGCCTCCGATGGCATCCCAGAGCCCACGCGGCACAACCTGGCAGCCAGACACGTAGACGTAGGCATCCGAGGGCTTCTGTCGGGCCGTCACGAACCGCTCCCAGCTGCCTATCCAGCCCTCAAGAATCCTGCTGGTCCCCGTGCGGCTCAACAGGCATCGCACCGAGTACGGAAGTACGAGCTGCCAAGTCTCGTGAGCCTTGGCGATTGCCTGCTCGATCGGCTCGATATCGATGATCGTGTCGGCGTCGAGGATGACCGCGACATCCCACGCACCCTCGGCGGCCCGGTTGATCGCGGCGGAGCGATTGAACGGTCCCTCCTCGTGCTCTCCTTCGACGATCGTCCAGTCTGGTCGCTCCCGACTCCAGTACCGCTTGCAGAACTCCCAGAGGTGATCCCTGTGGCCCCGGTCCGCTCGACGCGGAACGATGAGGCGGACCTTCATGGCCCCAGAGGGTCTGGACGACGGAGGTTGGCTCACGTCAACTCTTCTCCATCTCGGCTTTGCACCAGCCGGTCCACCATGGAGACTGCTGAGGCTGACCCACTCGTCGCTCCGTAGACAGCCCGCGAGATCAGGCGTTCCTCGAAGGGCGAGAGATATATGCCCACATCGGAGGATCGCTGGAAGGTTTGGGAGTGTTGATAGGCGCCGAGCGACTCGCTCTCGCTCGCCAGCGAGGTCGGATTCGTGATCGCGCTGATCGCCTTCTCGACGCAGATCGCCTTCAACGCCTCCGGTACTGGATCGAGGCTGGTCGCCCACTCTGCAGACCGGTCGACGCAGTCGACGATCAATCCAGTGACCGCCGCGATGACGGCACTGGCGGTTTCCTCCTCAGCAGACGTAAGAGAGCGACCGAGCCGCGCCTGAACATCTTTCGGCTCCGCGAATGGCAACGAACATCCCCCTTCCCAATGAGCGGGACCGCTCGATGGCGGTCCCGCTCCCATGTGGCGTTCGCCGCTCTACGAGCCCTGGGCGAAGTCGAGCTCGACAGCGCCCTCTTTGCGAATCGTCGAGGTCCCGAAGAGGGCGTCGATCGAAATCACGTCCTGCTTCAGGTTGACGTCGTAGGCGTAAACGACCCGTAGGCCGATGCCCTTGTACTGCTCGACGGAGACCTGGCTGTTCGCGAGACCTTTCGGCTTCTCAAGAACGCGGGTCACCGCCGTCACCGCTGAGCGATGGAAGGCGACACCGTCAGCCTGGCCCCGCTCGCCGGGGCCGAACCCTAGCGCCTGCGATTCGTAGCCATTGAATCCGCTGAGTCGGCCGGTCGCACCCTCACGGAGAGCTGCGGTCGACCCGGAGGTGTTGGCCTGCAGGAGCGTCGGGTCCTCCGTGACGACCTCCGCACCCTCCGGCGAGACGACGTAGACGCGCCCCTCGAACGGCAGTTTGCGCCGGGTAAGAATCCGCCGTGCTTCGGAGAACGCCTTGAGGCGCTGCCCCGGTTCGGTGCCGGTCCCGGTGGCGACGCTGTCTTTCGAGTTTGCTTGGGCCGCGAGTACCAGCTGCTCGGCGAGCTTTTCGTCGGTCCACTGAGAGTGGGCCTCCATCGCCGGGTTCAGCAGCCGTTCCTCGAATCGATCCAGCTCGAGGGTCAGCTCCTCGGAGGTCACCGGGAACGAGACATCCGGGATGGAATCGAGAGTGACCGTGAACGATCCCTCGGCCGGGTCCTGCAGCTCGATCCCTTTTTCGCGGTCGAACTCTTTCACCTCGAAGGTGGCGTTCGTCCGCACGGTGATCGTGTCGCCCTGCTTGTTGGAAAAGTCCTCCTGGTAGTCGCGATTGACCAGCGGCAGGAAGACCGTGGTGTTGTAAAGAGTCGCGAGAGCCGATTTGGCAATCACGCTCGGAGTGATCAAAGTCGCCATGGCGGCGTACGTCCTTTCTTCATCGGGTGGATTTCGCAGCCGCCATTCGGCAGCGGGGTACTGCAGGGAACGGCGCGGCTACTTGCCCACGCCGTACTTTCTCTCCGCGTGGTCCTCAGGACTCAGCGACTCGAGGTCCGTCTTCGCTGGATCGCCCTTGCGGGTTTCTGGATCGCCCTTCGGACGGGTGGTGCCCCCTTCGGAGCTGCCGTCGCGGAGGTGCGGCTTGCGGTTGAGGAGATCCGCTAGCTCCTCCTGGAGGGCATCGGCCTGGACTTTGCCCTCGTCGTCGAAGATGTCGTTCTCGTCGATCTCGCCCTTCGAGATAGCGCGCTCAATGTGAATGAGGGCGTCCTCGATGTCGGCGAAGCGATGCTCTTTGGCGTCGTCTCCCTCACCGAGCTTGATCCTCTTCGAAGCTAGGCGCGTGACAGCGACCTCAAGGCGGTCGGCTTTGCGCTCGGCGGCGGCTTCTGCGGCAGCCGCCTCTCGGCCTTTCTTCTCCGCCGCGCTGATCGCTTTCTCGCTCTCAGTTTTGTCCTTCTCTTCGAGCTTTTCGCGCTTCGCGCGCTCTTCGTTTCGTTCGCGCTCCGCTCGCTTGGCGCGAGTCTCGTTCTTGCGAGACTTCGTTTTCCAGTCGTCGTCCTTCTTGACTTTGGTATCCGCGCCAGCGTCGTCACCGGCTCCGTCCCCGGAACCGTCGTCGTCGCCACCGACTTCATCGCCGTCGTCGTCTCCATCACCGTCACTGGCACCGTCGGTGTCTTCGCCGTCACCCCCACCGCCGTCCTCGCCGCCGCCGTCATCGCCCCCGGCGATTACAGGAAGTAGGAAGCCCTCGGGCGTCAGGGATGCCGAAGGGCCGTGCGGGGTTACATGGCGTACGGTCAGCGGTCGTCCGCGAGCGGCCGCAGCCAGGAAGCGGACGACGAAAAACAGAGGTGCGGGGAGCGTGACCGAGCGAACACGGCGGAGCAGAGCCATTCGGCTCTCCTTTCAATTGGCCGCAGCCCGTTCGGCCGCAGCAGTTTCAGAGATCAGTGAGAGAGGTGAAGTCGTGGTCGGGAGAGCCGAGCATCGGGCCGAGCTCGCCGTGCTGTTCGATGGCGACCTTGTCGTTGAGCGGGCCGTATGCATAGGGGCGGATCTCCGTCCCATCCGGGAGTCGAACCGCGCCCGGGTGCGGCTCGGCCAGCGGTTCAAGACCGCATCCGCAGTGGTTGTGCAGCGCCATCACGAAACCGTCGGCACCCTTCACATAGGCGCCATCGACTTCCTTGCAGAACGTGCAGGCGGTCGGGTCAGCAACCCGCTTGAATCCGAACATGGTCGGGTCCGCCTTCTCGATCGCTTCCGCAGTGGCCCGCATCGAGAGCTGGACATCCATGGCTGCCGAGCTAGTGGCTCGTGCGAGCGCCTTGTTCGAAGCGGCCTCAAAGTCAAGGCCGGCACCCAACCCCGACCACAGCGTCACAAAAGGTCGCTCGTAGACCTCCGCGGGAGGCGTGCCGCTGCGAACAGCCGCCCCGATCAGCTCCTCCTGGTCGAAACCGAGCGGGCCGCGCCCCAGAGCCATGGCGATGAAGGCATCGGTAAAGGCAGCCGAAGCACGTTGCGCGGCAATGACCAGTGGTACTACCTGCGCGAGCCACTCATCGACGTTCTCTCGGTCGTAGCCGGCGAGGGAGTTCCAAGTAGACGTGACGGCCCCTTCGACGGTCGCCCGGAGTCGGGCCTGACCTTCGATGTGGGCTTCAACCAGTGGGGAGGGCACTTGCGCCTCGTGCGCCTTCGTCTTTCACCGCCGCGAGCAGTTTCATCAGGGGGTTCGCGGCTTCCTGGGACATCCAGCGCGAGATCTCATCCTGCGAGGCGTCGAGGGCGTATTCGGCGATCGCCACGGGAGGCAGAACGTCCTTCAGCTTTGAAACTGCATCGGCGCGCTCCGCAAGCGACCGAAACTGGTGGTCCTTCCAACGGATCGACGCACTTCGCGATAGCTGCAAGGGGTTGCGAAGCGTCAGGCCACCTAGTCGACAGACTTCGGTCCAGCTCCCGCCGAGCCCGCCCTTGTGTTTGGTGACCGCCGCGTGCATCGGCCCCTCAAACGTGTTCACCGTGTCGGTGTCAATGTTGGCGATGCCGCCTTCCATCGGGAAGTAATGGCGCGGCGTCTTCGATATCACCGCGAGCTGCTGCAGCTCGCCAAAGATCGAGAGGTTGCGGCGGTCAGCGGCCTTGAACTCGGCCAGCCTCGCCTCGGGATTCTCGAACTGCGCGATTGAGTCGGGATGGAGCTCGAAGGGCGGAACGGCCTTCGTCTTTGGCTTGCCTGCTTCGTCCGTTATCGGCTGTCCATCGTCGTCAACCAGCACCTCGCGCCGAATTTTTTCCCCGATCACCGTGCGCAAGGGGAAGCCCATCCAAAAGGCGATTACGAGCCCGAGGAAAGTCAGAAGGTTGATCCGGTCGATCAGGCCAAGGCAGTGCTCGAACTCCCCGCGGGCGTAAGGAAACGAGCCTGACTTCAAGCGCCGGTTGACCGCAACCTCGACCACGGGGACTACCGAGCCGAAGCCGGCAAAGTTGGGGAGAGGCCAATCCTCGTCTGGGACGGTCCTCTGCTCCCAAGTATCGGTCGAGGTGGTGCCGCTCTCCTTCGGACTCTGGAACTTGTAGATCCCCTCTGGTCGCCAGAGCGTCGCGTAGATCTGATCGCCTTCCTGCCAACGCCGCAATGCCCCAAGACGTATGCGTCGTGACCCCGGCGCGAATTCGACGATCATCTGCGTCGAGTCATCAAGCGATATGTCGGGCGGATCGTCCTCGCTCGTCCCCGGCCAGACGGTCGCGTAGCACCGGCCATCCAGCAGAGCCGCGCCATGGGCCAGCATCGACTCGTCTTCGAGTTCGTTGGGCTGCCAAACCTGGTCCCAGATTTGATCGGCGACACTCTGGTCGGTGTCGCGCAGGCCAGCAACCTCGAGCCGGTCAGTCTTGGAGTCGACGATCAGCGATCCCCACGGCGCCTCGGCGACCGGCATCAGGTAGCGGTAGACCTTCGTCAGCCGAGCCTGCTGGACCGCCGGCGGCAGCGGACAATTGCCCTCCAGGTAGGGCTCCACCCTTTCATGGCGCTTGACGCGCTTGTCGAGCTCGGCGCTCAGCTTCTTGACCTGCTGAATCAGGTCAGCCAACTCGGGCATTCGGTCTCCTCACCATTGCGCGATCTCGTATTCGGGTTCGTCAAAGAGGCCCTTCTTCTCGGCGTCGTCACGAGCGCGGCGAGCGAGGACGGCGGCGGGCACGCTGTCAATCTTGAGAGGCGAGCC
>Ga0247780_1001350_pt1 | contig 14937 bp, 17 predicted proteins | sample UWRJL079202R5_FD_179927 | JGI IMG/M metagenome (GOLD analysis project Ga0247780, IMG submission 179927) | Plant litter microbial communities from Arlington Agricultural Research Station in Wisconsin, United States - UWRJ-L079-202R-5 | ecosystem: Environmental > Terrestrial > Plant litter >... | reverse complement strand
GATCTGGCTGGTGAGCGACGAACTCGGCCTGCACCTGAAGGTCTCCGGCGACATCCACCTGGACCCGAGCAGCGGCCAGATCACCTCGCTCTTCCTCGACAACCCGCAGGCGCCGGTACGGAGCTTCGGGCTGCACTTCAAGTCGGGACCGCGTGCCCCGCTGGCGACGCCCAGCGCCTGCGGCGTCTATCAGAGCCACTATGAGCTCGCCCCGTGGTCCGGCGCCCCCGCGGTCCTTGGCGACACTCCGATGACGATCGACCAGGGCTGCGACACGGGCGGCTTCTCTCCCCGGCTCTCCGCCGGGACGGTCGATCCCACGGCCGGCGCTTACTCGCCCTTCGCCCTCACCCTGCAACGCCAGCCCGGCGAGCAGAACGTCGCGAGCCTGGACGTTTCGATGCCGCCCGGCCTCCTGGCAAAGCTCGCCGGGGTGGCCGTCTGCGGGGAGGCCGGCGCCAGGATCGGCGACTGTCCCGCCGCTTCGCGGGTCGGGGCCACGGCGGTGGCCAGCGGCCCCGGATCCAGCCCCCTCTGGATTCCTCAGCCGGGCAAGGAGCCGACCGCCGTCTACCTCTCGGGTCCTTACAAAGGCGCCCCCTACAGCCTCACGGTGAAGGTGCCCGCTCAGGCTGGGCCGTTCGACCTTGGCACGGTGATCACCAGGGCGGGCATCTACGTTGATCCCGAGACCACCGAGGTGACGGTCAAGTCCGACCCGCTGCCGCAAATCCTCGAGGGAGTACCGGTCACCTACCGCACGATTCACGTCGACGTCAATCGACCCAGCTTCACCCTCAACCCGACCAGATGCGCGGCGATGTCGGTCAGGGCCAGGGTGGGTTCCGCCGCGGGCGTGGTCGCGAACCCGTCGAGCCCCTTCCGGGTTGGCTCCTGCGCCAGTCTGCCGTTCGGGCCCAGGCTCTCGTTCCGTCTGAAAGGCTCGACCAAGCGCGGCGGCCACCCAGCTCTGCGCGCCGAGCTGAGGGCCGGTCCCAACGAAGCCAACATCGCGAAGGCGATCGTCGGCCTTCCGCACTCCGAGTTCCTGGCCCAGGAGCACATTCGCACGATCTGCACCAGGGTTCAGTTCGCGGCGGGCACCTGCCCCCCGGGGTCCGTCTATGGACATGCCCTGGCAATCAGTCCGCTGCTGGACCAGCCTCTGGAAGGACCGGTCTACCTCAGGTCCTCCTCCAACCCGCTGCCCGATCTCATCGCTGACCTCAGGGGTCCGATCCATGTGGTCCTGGTCGGTCAGATCGACTCCGTCAACGGGGGGATCAGGAGCAGCTTCGCCTCGGTCCCCGACGCCCCGGTGAGCAAGTTCGTCCTCAGCATGGGCGGGGGCAAGAAGGGGTTGCTCGTCAACAGCCGGAACCTCTGCACCTCTGTCAACCGCGCCAGCGTCTCGCTGGTAGCTCAAAGCGGCAAGGCGGCTCGACAGCGGCCCGTCCTGCGCGACACCTGTTCCAAGCGTGTCAGGAGAAACGACGAGAAGGCACAACACGACGAAACCCACCGCAACGGCGGGTCCATTTCCAATAGGGAGGATTAGATGTTTTCACCACTGCGTAACCGCTTCGGTATCCCCGGAGTGATCTCGATCATCGCTCTCGTCTTTGCCATGGCTGGGGGGGCCTTCGCCGCGAAGAGCCTCAACTCCGGCGGAGCGAAGGCCACCTCCTCTGCCAGCGCCAAGAAAGGTCCCAGGGGCCCCAGAGGTCCCAGGGGCAAACAGGGGCCGACGGGGCCGACGGGGCTGCAAGGCCAGGCGGGCGCCAAGGGCGACCCGGGTGCGGCCGGCGCTAACGGAACCAACGGAACGAACGGAACGAACGGAACGAACGGCGCAACGGGGCCGACGGGGCCGACGGGCAAAAACGGCGTGACCGGGGCCACCGGGGCCACCGGCACCACCGGTACCACCGGCGTCACGGGTCTTGGCACGGCCGGCGCCACGGGTGCGACCGGCGCCACGGGCCAAACCGGGTTCACGGAAACGCTGCCCAGCGGGGCGATCGAGGTGGGAGCCTGGTCCGGCACGGTCGGTCCCTCGGGACTCGACTTCGCGCCCATTTCCTTCCCGATTCCGCTCGCAGCCGATCTGGAAGAAAGCAAAGTCCACATCATCGGCGAAGGTGGGACCGGCGGCGCCGGCTGTACCGGCGGCAAAGCCAACACCCCGAAAGTCGGGATCGAAAAAGGGCATCTGTGCGTCTATGTCTTCTCAGTCTTCGGAGGGGAAGAACTCGTGGAAGCCAAAGCCATCCGCAAGGCGGGCAGCGGCCAGGCCGGCGCCTCGACGATGGGCGCCCGCATTCAGGTCGAAGGTCCGAAAGACGGCGAAGTGATCTTCGGAACCTTCGCGGTGAGGGCCCCGTAGTCCCAGGTTCTCCCTGGTCGAAGTCCATGCATCCCAGGCCCCGGGCGGCAGCCGCCGCCCGGGGCCGTCTTCTCCGAGCTCAAAGGGAGAACTCGACCCAGAGCGGGAAATGGTCGGAGATCCGAAAGGATTTCTGCTGGGCACTGAGACCCGAGCTCGCCAGCGCGGTGTCGCTCCAGTCGAAGAGGCCGGCTTCACCGTCGAAGCTCATTGCCAGCAGGGGCCGTTCTTTGCCGCCGTCCTCGGTGAACCAGGCGATCTGGTCGTAGAACCCCTTCAGGGGTTTGTCGTCGCCGATCAGGCGGGGGCGCATCAGGGGCTCGGGGACGGTGAGGCCGGTGGAGGTGAAGGCTTGCCATAGAGGGCCGTCTTTGCGGTCGATGTTGAAGTCGCCGAGGCAGATCAGGTTCTGGTCCCAGCTGTTGACGTCCTCGGCCCAGGAGCGGAGCCAGGCGGCGATCGAGGTCAGCTCCTTGGAGCGCTCTTCCAGGTCTTCGGGACCGCTTCCGGACCAGATCACGTGCAGGGTGATGAGGATGAAGGTGGCGTCGCCGCGCTTGAAGGCAACGGCGTAGGGGGTGCGCGCGAACTGGCGGTCGAGGGCCGCCTGGGGAATGCCGGCGAGGCGCTCGTTGTCCCCCTCGTCGTCTTCGACGGCGTCGGTGAGGATCACCGAGTAGTCGTCGCCGAGCGCCTTGAGCAGGTGGCGCAGCGCCCTGATGTCGGCCTGTGCCTCCTGGATCGCGACGACGTCGAAGCGCGAGACGATCTCGGCGATGCAGGCCAGGGAGCGCAGGTCGCGCTTCGGGGAGTCGGTCTGGGCGGAGGTCCATTTGTCGGTGAGACCGCCGAACTCGCGGATGTTCCAGGTGGCGACGAGCAGGTTGTCGTCGGCCTTCTTCGGGATCTCCCGGCTCAGCTGCCCCCGCAGCGCGGTCAGTTCCTCCCGCACTTCGGTCGGAGGTTTCTCGACGATCGCCGGCATCAGCTGTAGGTGACCAGCATCAGTTCCTTGAACCGGAGCGGTTCGAGGGCTTTGTTGGAGGCCCCGGCCGCCCAGGCCAGGATCGTCACGCGTACCTCACCGCGCTCGGCCGTCTGCTTCAGTGCCTCGGAGATGTCGACGGTCACGTTTGCCGGTTGCGAGCTCGATTCGACCCGCTGGTCGAATGGGCTGACCGCCTCGGGGATGCGGCAGTGTCCCTCGTCGCCCCAGCAGTCTTCGCCGTGGCCGAAGAAGGCGAAGGACCCGGCGTAGCCTTTCGCCTCCACTCCGGCGCTCTCGCGGACCCGGGTGTTGTTGAGATAGAGGTGGGCGGAGAAGGAAGGGGTCCGTTGCTCGACGCCGATCAGCTCGAGGGCCGCGCTGACGATCGGCGCCTGAGGATCGCGGGCGAAGGGAAGGGGCTTGGAGGTCCAGCGCTGCATCAGCCGGTCCCCGGCACCGCGACCGCCGACTGGGCATAGTCGTATCCCAGCTGTTTGACGTCGAGCACGTCCCTGACCGTGATGCTGCGCGGTCGCAGCGTCTGATCGAGGTACAGCGCCGGCGGCAGCGCGCCCGGATGGTTGTGTTGCCAGATCCGCCAGGCCCGGTCGACCATGCAGTGATGGGCCCAGAAGAGCGGGTCGTAGGCGGCCCAGGCGGGGTCGGACATCGTGCCGCCGACCCAGACGTGAACCCAGTCATGGGCCTGGGTGATGCGCTCGTTGAAGGTGGTGTAGCTCGGCGCCGCCAGGGCCCGCTCGTAGAGGCTGCGGTAGGGAAGGGGCGGAACACGGCTGTCCTGGCCCGCTTCACGGAAGGTGCGTTTGGGCCAGCCGGGACGCCTGACGTCGGTGAACGGGCGAATCGGAGCCGAGGCCAGCGCGCCGGCCCGAAAGGGTTTGGGAACGTCATCGAGCGCGGACCAGTCCCACCAGGGCAGGGTCACCTCGGCGTCGATCTGCTGCAGGGACAGCTCGAAAAAATAGAGGTAGGCCCGGTGCCACGGCAGGAACAGGGGGTGGTGGTGCCAGCAGTAGTCGAAGGGCACCCCGTGCCAACCGGCATAGAACTGATAGCCGCGGTTGTCGCGCAATTTCAGCGCCGCTTTGATCGCGTCGCGCAGGCGTTCAACCTCGGCGGCGCTGAGTTTGTCGGCGCTCTTACGGTGTTTAAGCGTCGCCCGCACCGCGCGGGGCTGGACTCGGGCGACGACGGTCATCGACCCGACCGCCCCCCATGGCCGGCGCAGAAAGCGTGCAGCACCCTGCCGGCACGGGACGCTCCACTCACGACGCCTCCGATCGCGACCGCCGCAATCGGCAACAGGCCAAGAGCGGTCTCCTCGAGCGGAATGCCGGCGACATGCGCGTACATGCGGGCGACACTCCCACACCGCCGCAGTTAGAGCAAAAACAGTTCAGTACTAAAGAGTCTCTGCGCGAGGATGCGAGGGAAACGGGCGCGGCCGCCGAACCTTGCTGAGTGCGCCGCATGGATCCAACGAGGCTGGGAACGGCGGCGGAGCTGCTGACGCCGTTCTTCTACTTCTTCATGTTCGTGGCGCTGGTCGCCGCATTCTCTGGATCCGCGGGCGGCGCGTTCGTGGTGCTGCTCCTCGGCGCCTGCGCGCACATTGCCCGGGCGGCGCTCGAGGAACTCAGGCTTCGCGGGTAGCCGGGGGGCGCAGGCGCGCGCACCAGATTGCGAAGAGGGCGATCGCCAGGAGGGCGCCGGCCCAGTGGAGACCGAACACGACCGCGAGCAGGCTTGGCAGGCCGGCGAGGACGGCGCCGAGCAGGGTCGGGCCCGGGGGAAGTGAGAGGACGCGGGCGGTGAAGGCGGCGCAGAGGAGCCAGGAGGCGGGGCCGGTGAGCCAGCCCCAGTCTTCGAAGAAATCCTTCGGGAGGGCGAGGGCCAGGGCGATCGAGAGGGCTGCGACGGCGGCCAGCTGAACCAGAGCGGCTCGCCAGAGGGTCGTGGTGTCCACCCGGGCGAGGCTAGTCGACTACGACCTTGCCCTTCATGAAGGAGTGGATGTTGCAGTGGTAGGGGAAGGTCCCCTTCTGGTTGAAGCGGATCGTGGCCGAGGCGCCGGGTTTGATGCGGCCGGTGTCGAAGCTGGCGCGCGTCGCCGTATGGGTGGTGCCGCTGGTGTTGGAGAAGCGGACCTTGGAGCCGCGGGAGATGGTCACCGTGGCCGGCTTGAATTCGAAGCGGGGGACCGTGACCGTGGCGGTCGCGCTCGCACGAGCGGTCTCGTCGGCCGAGGCGGTCTGTCCGTCGATGCCGACCAGGGCCAGGACGAAGGCGGCCACCGCAAGGCCGCTCGCTAGCGCGAACGAGGCCTGCCGGGGTTGTGCCGTGCCCGTCATCGCCCTGGATACGGAGAGGGGCTTGCGGGGGTTCAAAGCTCGTTCATAATCTCATGGGGCCCGGGCGGTTAGCTCAGTTGGGAGAGCACTTCCCTTACAAGGAAGGGGTCACTGGTTCGAGCCCAGTACCGCCCATCGCCTCGCTGCGGCGCCCTGGCTACTGCAGCGCGAACACCGCGTTCACCGTTGCCGTCACCGTCGATTCGCCCGGCTCGACCGGGGGCGCGGGCGCGCCGCAGGCCGCGCTCGTCCGCGGGCCGCCGCGGACCGCGGCCTTGCGCGTCTTGGGCACGCACTTGCGCACCGGCTCGGCGGCCTCTTTAGGCGCCGACACCACATCGCCGCTTTCCGCGAGGGTGATGACCTGGCCGAGCGTCGCCCCGGCGGCGGTCGCCAGCAGTTCCGCCTTCGCCTTCGCTCGTTTCACGGCTTCGACCAGCGCCGCGTCGTACGCCGCTTCGCGATCGCCGACGAAGAAGTTGGGACCGCGCGTGCTCGTCGCCCCCGCGGCGACCCCGGCGGAGACGAGTTCGCCCGCGGCCTCGGGGCGGTGCAGGATCACGGTGACTCCCTCGCTCGCCCGGAAGACGGGCCGCTCTCCGCGCTCGACGCGTCGAACCCTGATCGCACCCGTGGTGACGTCTCCCGGCCCGACACCGGGGAAGGTCTGGGCCGCCGCGATCACCGCCTGCAGCCTCAGCGCGACGATCCGCAACGCCGCTCCCCGGCCCGGCCGTTCCTTGCTCACCGAGAAGCCGATTTCGGCGGTGTCGTTCGGCACCTCCCGTTCCACGGTGGCCTGCACGCTCACCGTCCGGTCGAGCGCGACCGCGTCCGCGGGCGCCAGTAGGACGACCATGAGGACCAGGGGGGCGAGGAGGCGCCGCATCGCCGCCATCATCGCACTCGCCGCCGCCGCTACCCGGCGCCCGCGCGCAGCTCCGGCGTCGGCGTGCCGCCGCGCCGGCGCTCGGCCTGGGTCACGACGTCGAAGAAGACGTCGTTGCGGCCGCGGCGCATCTGGCGGGGGAAGGCGGGGCGGGCGCGCCGGTGGGCGGCGGCGATCGAGCGGTACGCCGTCTCGTGGGCAGCGCTCCAGCGGATGCCGAAGATCTCCCGCACGCGCGGCGGCAGGGTGCCCTTGATGACGAGGTTCTGGGTGGCGACGTTCGGCCGGGCCGCGGGCGGCACCGGCTGGCGGAAGGCAACCAGGGGGGCCATCTCGAGGGCGTGGGGGGTGGCGTGGAGGTCGGGCGAGGCGAGCCGCTCCCCCCACCAGGCGTGGAACTCGCGGTAGCTCCCCGGCACCTCGCTGCGAGGCAGGCCGAAGAGCTCGCCGAAACGCACGTAATCCTGCCAGAGCGCCTCACGCTCGGCTTCGCTCAGCGGGCGCACCATCGTCTCGTACATCGCGCGTCCGGAATCGGCGATCACCGCCAGCGTCCACAGCATCAGCTTCGGGTCGAAGGCCGAGTAGGCGGCGCCGGCCGGGTGGGCCCCGGCGGCCTCGGGCAGCGTTCCCTCGACCCGCGCGTGCAGGCGGTGGACCGCCGCCAGCGCCTTGTCGGCTTCGGCGCGGGTCCCGAGCAGGACCGTCTCCTGCACCTTGGCGGTGCGGGCGAGCCGGGTGAAGGGCCAATCGGCGGAGTTGGTGCTGAGGATCGTGCCGGTGTAGGTGAGCGGTTCCAGCGCCCCGATCAGCAGTGCCCGCTGGCCGTAGAGCAGGCCGACGGAGCGCTCGCCGTGGACGCGCCGCGCCATCGAGCGGCCCGGGGGGAAGTAGTAGGTGTCGTCGCTCATCCTGGCCGCCTGGCCAGGGATGCTACTCGCGCCGTTCGCGCTCCCGGGCCAGTGCGATCAGCGCGGGGCCGGCGCTCTCCTGCGCCGCCTGTCGGCGCAGCTCGTGGGCGGCGAAGATCTCGTCCAGGTCCTCGCGGGTCAGCGTCTCGCGCTCCAGGGCGTTGGCGGCGAGGTCGTCGAGGCACTCGCGGTTGTCGGCCAGCAGCGCCCGCGCCCGCCGGTAGGCCTCGCGCGCCAGCGTCATCGAGGCGACGTCGACGTCGCGGCGGGTTTTGTCGGAGACGGCGTAGTCGCCGGTCGGCATCGCGATCGGCGGCGGCCCGTCGGCGTCGAGCGACACCCCCATCCCGAACTCGCCGACCATCTGTTTGCAGACCCTCTGAACCCGCGCCAGGTCGTCGACGGCGCCGGAGTAGGACTCGCCCAGCACCTCCTCCTCGGCGGCGCGCCCGCCGAGGAGCGTCACCACCTCGTCGAGCAGCTCGTCGCGGGACTTCAGGTAGGTGTCCTCCTGGGGCGAGTGGCCGACGAAGCCGAGCGCCGGACCGCGCGGGACGATGCTGAGGATCTCCGGCGGGTCGAGTCCGAGCAGCTTGCGGCAGAGCGCGTGGCCGGCCTCGTGGTAGGCGACGATCCGCCGCTCCTTCTGGGTCAGGCGCCGCGCCTGCTGGGAGCCGACCGACTGCCGCAGGAGCGCCTCGTCGAGGTCCTCTCGGGCCGTCGCGTCGCGGCCGGCGCGGCCGGCGATGATCGCCGCCTCGTTCAGCGCGTTGGCCAGCTGGGCGCCGGTCATGCCGGTCGTCTTGCGGGCGACGTCGGCGAGGTCGAGGTCGGGGGCCAGCGGCTTCCCCTTGGCATGGGAGCGGAGGATCGCCTCGCGGCCGGCGCGGTCGGGCGGCGCCACCAGCACCTGGCGGTCGAAGCGGCCGGGGCGCAGCAGCGCCCGGTCGAGCTTGTCGACGTAGTTGGAGGCGGCGATCACGATCACCGTTCCCGGGTCCTTCTCGAAGCCGTCGAGCTCGACCAGCAGCTGGTTCAGCGCCTGCTCGCGCTCGCTGGAGCCGCCGTCCCCGCCGCCGCCGCTGCGGGCGCCGCCGACGGCGTCGAGCTCGTCGATGAAGATCACCGCGCGCCCGGACTTGCGCGCCTCCTTGAAGAGGCGGCGGATCCGCGCAGCGCCGCGGCCGACGAACATCTCGACGAAGCTGGAGCCGGAGGCGGCGTAGAAGTCGACGCCGGCCTGGGCGGCGACCGCGCGCGCCAGCATCGTCTTGCCGGTTCCGGGAGGGCCGAAGAGCAGTACCCCGCGCGGGGGCTGGGCGCCGAGGGCGGCGAAGCGATCCGGTTCGCGCAGCCACTCGGCGACGTCGATCAGCTCGTCCTTGGCGGCGTCGACCCCCTGCACTTCCTCCCACAGGACCGGCTCGGTCTGGCTCGCCTTGACCGTCTCCGGCTTGGTCGAGCCGACCGTGCTCCGCATCAGTTTGAGGAACACGAACAGCAGGCAGGCCATGAACAGCACCCCGAAGACGGGGTACCAGTCGAAGAAGAATTCTTGGATGCCTTCCATCGGGGGAGTGTGCGGGTCGGGACAGCCGAATACAAATCGACATGTGTCCAGGAACCTCGCATTCTGAAGCCGATCGACCACGCGGCGGGCCGCATTCCGGCTCGGCTCCTAGGATCCGCGCATGAGCGAACGCCGGGCGACGAGCGCGCCGGAGCTGAAGGCGCAGATCGAGGCGGAACGGTCGGGGCGGCCGTTTCTGGTCTTTCGCGATGGTGAGGACGAGCAGCGAATCGTCGCCATCGAGGAGGGGGCGACGGAGCTGTGGGTGGGGCGCGGCGACTCCGCCGACGTACAGCTGGGGTGGGACGAGGAGGTCTCGGCGCTGCACGCGCAGATCGCGCTCGTGCGCGGCGAGTGCACGCTGGTCGACGACGGGCTCTCCCGCAACGGCTCCTTCGTCAACGAGGAGCGGGTGCACGGCCGGCGCCGCCTCTGCGACGGTGACGCGCTTCGCTTCGGGCGCACCACCGCCATCTTCCGGCGACCCGGCGACAGCGCTCCGGAAGCGACGGCGATCGCGAGCGAGACGCCGGGCGCGGCGACGATCTCGCCCGCCCAGCGCAAGGTGCTCGTCGTCCTCTGCCGCCCTTATAAGGACGGCGGCTCCTTCGCGACGCCGGCGACCAACCAGGAGATCGGCGAGGAGCTGCACCTCAGCGTCGACGCGGTGAAGACCCACATGCGGGCGCTGTTCGAGAAGCTCGGGGTGGGGGACCTGCCGCAGAACCAGAAGCGGGTGGCGCTGGTCGAGCGGGCACTGCAGACCGGGGCTGTGAACAGTCGCGAGCTGTAGGGCCGCGGCGATCGCAGGGGTGGCCGGGTTCACCCCTAGGAGGTCTGGGAGCGCGGGCTGCCGGAGGCGAAGGTTGGTGCACGGAAGTCACCAACCAACTCAGGAGGAACTCAGATGACCCGCACGCGCACCACCCGCAAGCTCTCCCGCCTCACCGGCCTCGCCGCCGCTGTCGCCTGCGTCGCGACCATGGTCGCGCCGGCCGTCGGCACGGCCGCCCCGCTCAAGTTCGGCGCCAAGCTCGACCCGACCGTGCAGCCGTCCAACTCGCTGCCGGGGATGATCTGCGGCCCGGAACTCGGCGTCTTCCATCCCTGCACGATGGTGCAGAACGAAGCCTACGGCCGGCCCGACGGCGGTCACATCGCGCCGAAGACGGGCACGATCAAGAAGATACGGCTGATCGCCGGCGGCCCCGGCACGATGCGGATCGAGACCGTCAAGCTGCGGCGCGCGACCCAGGAATCGAAACTGGTCCACAAGGGCCCGAAGGTCTCCTACCAGGGACAGGCCGAAGCGAACTGGGAAAGCGACAGCTACCGGATCGAGACCTTCAAGGTCGACATGCCGATCGTGAAGGGCGAACAGCTCGCCATCCATGCAAGCACCACCTCGATGGTCCGCTGCTCCTCTGGTGGCGACAACACCCTGTTCTACTCGCTCAAGTACTCCCCCAAGCGCCCCTTCAACGCAGTCGAAAACAGCGACGGCTGCTGGCTCCTGCTGGAAGCGATCTACAAGTAAGCCCCTCCACGCTCACGCGTCTGCTCTAACCCCCCTTATGGAGGGGTAGGAGCAGACGCGTCAGGGGCGCTCGACCTGGGAGCCGCCGACGATCGCCTCTTCGCCGGAGTCCTCGAAGACGATCCAGGCCTTGTTGCCGCCGTCGTAGTCGGGCGCCCAGAGCTTCAGGGTCGCCGCCCGGCCCCAGACGGTGACGCTCTCCTCGCCGGTCCGGTCGAGGTTGCGCCAGATCCGCACGAAGGGGTTGTCCGCCCACTCGGCCGCGATCGTGGTCGGCTCGCGGTGGCCGGGGTGGACCCGGGTCTCCGACGGCAGCGTCATCAGCTGGTCCATCACCGACGCTCTGAGGTCGTCGAAGCCGCTTGCGCCCGGCGCCATCGTCCCCCCGACCGTCCCCTTGAAGAGGACGTCGGCGGTGAAGACGTCGGTCCCGTCGACCAGGTACGCGAGGTGGCCGGCGGCGTGGCCGGGGGTGTAGATCGCCTCGATCTCGAAGCTGCCCGCCTGCAGCTTCTCCCCGTGGCCGAGCGTCACCTCGACCTCTTCCTCGAGCTCCGCCGCGGTCGCCTCGTGAGCGACCAGCGGTGGGCTGCCCAGCCGCCGCCGCGCCTCCGCGAGGCCCGCGACGTGGTCGCCGTGCGGATGGGTGACGAGGACGTGCGTGATCCCGATCCCGTCGCGCTCGATCCGCTCCAGCAGCGGCCCCAGCTCGTCGTTGCCGTCGATCAGGACGCCGGTGCCGGCCTCCGGGTCGGCGACCAGGTAGGCGTTCGACAGCCACATCGGGTTCTCGGTCCGCTCGACGATCACCGGCCCAGGATATCCGCGCGCCAGTTCGGCCCAGCGACTGGAATGATTTTGTCCTTACCGCAGCGGCATGCGCGCTACCGTGTTCAGAGCAGACGTGAGGTCCAGAAGCACTCCGAGCCTGGGTCGGCCCCTCGTGCTCCTGGCGGTCCTGACCGTGATCGCGACGCTTGGCCAAACTCCCGCCTCCGCAGCCGCCGTGACCGGCGGGGCGGGGCAGGCGGCTCCGGACACGGCGCCCGGCAACTCGCCCTTCGACCGCCAGGGGATGTGGGTCTGGTACGTCGACCGCTCACAGGGCGGCAGCGTGCCGGCGATCGTCTCCCAGGCCAAACGGGCACGAGTCGGCACCGTCTACATAAAGGCCGGCGACGGCGGCGACGTCTGGTCGCAGTTCAACCGCCCGCTGGTGCGGGCGCTGCACCGCCGTGGGCTCGACGCCTGCGCCTGGCAGTTCGTCTACGGCGACCATCCGGTGGCCGAGGCGCGAGTCGCCGCCGCCGCGGTCGCCAAGGGCGCCGACTGCTTCGCGATCGACGCCGAGGGCGCCTACGAGGGCAAGTACGCCGCCGCCGACCTCTACATCCGAACCCTGCGCGCCAGGGTCGGCGACGCCTTCCCGATCTCCCTCGCCGCCTTTCCCTACGTCGACTACCACCCGTCCTTCCCCTACTCGGTCTTCCTCGGGCCCGGCGGCGCCACTTACAGCCAGCCGCAGATGTACTGGAAGACGATCGGCACCTCTGTCCGCCAGGTGTTCGAGCACACCTATCTGCACAACCGCATCTACGGGCGGCCGATCTACCCGATCGGCCAGACCTACGAAAGCCCCGGCCGACGCTCGCTGAGGCTGTTCCGGCGCTTCGCCGCCAGCTACGGCGGACTGGCGCCGAGCTGGTGGAGCTGGCAGGAGACGAGCGGGCGGGAGTGGGGCGCGCTCGGCGCTCGGGCCGCCAGGCGGCCGCTGGCCGGCTTTCGGCCGCAGGTGGAGCACCCGCTGCTGAAGCGAGGGAGCAAGGGCGACATGGTCGTCTGGGCGCAGCAGCGACTGGTGGGAGCTGGGGTGGTCGTGCCGATCACTGGCTTCTTCGGCAAGCTGACCGACCGCGCCGTCCGCTCCTTCCAGGTGGCGCAGGGACTCCCCGCCGACGGCAAGATCGGCACCGCGACCTGGCGGCTTCTGCTGAGCTTCGCGCCGTACCGCGTGCGCTGGTCTGGGAGCCGCGCGCGCCTCGGGGCCGGTGCCTCCGGCAGCCGCGGGAGAGGGCCGAGCCGGCCGCTCTCCGCCTCGCTGCCGTCCCGCACCTACGAGATAGATCCGGGTCCCTCTCCTTGAGCGGGCGCCCGGCGGGGGCGCTTGCGGGCATAGCCATGATCCTTCTCCTCGCGGCCCCGGCCGCGACGGAGGCCGGCCACTCGGCGGCGCAGCGGGGGGCGGCATTCGCGGTCCCGCGGCCGGCGCCGCCGTTGCGCGACGCGGTCTTCGCCGGTCCGGCTCCGGCCGCAGCCCGCATCTCCGCGACCGCCTCCGGGGAGCGCTACTCGCTGAACGACGGCAGCGGCGACTCGATCGCCGTCGAGGTCAGCGCCGCCTGCCTGCGCGAGTGCGAGGCCGCCGACCCGCAGGCGATCGCCAACGCCGTCGGCACCTTCATCCACGGCCCCGAGGTCAACCTGCTGACCGTGCAGCTGGACACCGGGTTCCAGCTCGGCTTCCAGTGCGGCTTCGAAGCCCTGGCCTGCTATTTCGCTGGCGAAAACCGGATCCTGCTCGACGGCGACGCCGAACCGGGCCCGGACGGCGCCAGCCGCGAGTTCGTGCTCGCCCACGAGTACGGGCACCACGTCGCTGCCCACCGCGACGTACCGCCGCCCTTCCCCGCGGCGCTCGACTGGGGGACCGAGCGCTGGGCAAGCGTCGAGAACGTCTGCCGCGGCCATCGCCGCGGCGACTACTTCCCGGGCGACCAGGAAGGCAGGTACTACGAGGACCCGGGGGAGGCCTTCGCCGAGGCCTTCGCCTTCAACCGCTTTCCCGGCGCGGCGGTGAAGTGGGCCTGGACGCCGGCGCTCCGGCCCACCGCCGCCTCGCTCGAGGCGCTCCGCCTCGACACCCTGCGGCCCTGGCGGGGTCGCGCCAACTTCACGATCTCCGGCCGGGTGCCACGCGACGGGGTCGTCGTGCGGGGGTTCCGAACACCGCACGACGGCCGCGTCAGCATCGGTCCAGTCGGGGCGCCGGGCCTCGGCTACGAGCTCGTCCTCCTCAACGGGCAGGGCCAGCGCCTGCGCTCTTCCCGCCAGGGCGTCTCCCAGGGCCACCGGCTCGACTACACGGTCTGCGGCCAGTCGCGCCTCCGCCTTGCGGTCCGGGCCACCGGCCGCCCTGGCGGGCGCTTCGAGCTGACCGTGCGCCGACCCTGAGCGGTTGATCGATTGACCCCCCCACGGGGGGGTCAACTCATCAGCGGGCGATGCGGGTCTCGAGCCGGCCCAGGGTTGGGGACTCGATCACGATCTCGTCTCCGTCGGCGAGCCAGACCCGCGGGTCCCGGACGCTCCCCACTCCCTCCGGCGTTCCGGTCGAGACGATGTCGCCGGGCTCCAGGGTCATCAGCTGCGAGAGGTGGGAGAGCAGCCGCGGGACGCTGAAGATGAGGTCCTCGGTCGAAGCGCCCTGCATCTGCTCCCCGTTCAGCGTCAGGCGGATCCCGATCGAGTCGTGCGGTCCGGCCTCGTCCGGGGTGACCAGCGCCGGCCCGCATGGCGCGGAGCCGTCGAAGACCTTCCCGGACATCCACTGCGGGGTGGAGAACTGCAGGTCGCGGGCGGAGAGGTCGTTGAGCAGCATGTAGCCGGCGACGTGATCGAGCGCATCCGCCTCGCCGACGTCCTTGGCGGGGCGGCCGACGACGAAGGCGACCTCGGCCTCGTAGTCGACCTTGCGGCTGTTCGCCGGCAGCCGCACCGTCGCCCCGGGCGCCGCCAGAGCGTTGCGGTACTTGGCGAAGATCGTCGGGCTCTCCGGAACCTCCATCCCGCCCTCGGCCGCGTGCTTGCCGTAGTTGAGCCCGATGCAGACGATCTTCTCCGGGTCGACGATCGGCGGCAGCAGCGAGACAGCCGACAGGGGATGCGACGGCGTCCCCGCATTGCCGAGCGTCGCCCGCAAATCCTCGACCCGCCCCTCGGCGATCAGCTCCCGCAGGCCGCCGCGATGCGGCTCCCCGAGCGCCGCCCACGCGTCGACGACCCGCTTGCCCGCGAGCACCCCCGCCCGTGCCCCATCGCCCGCGTCAAAGCTGACCAGCCTCACGACCGGCAGCCTAGGGCCAATGCGCTAGCTTTGGCACCCCGGGCCACCGCACCACGGCCCATCCGAATCTCTCGGGGGCGTAGCTCAGTTGGTTAGAGCGCCGGCCTGTCACGCCGGAGGTCGCGGGTTCGAGTCCCGTCGCTCCCGCTCCCGTGCAAGCC
>Ga0247780_1001349_pt1 | contig 14944 bp, 5 predicted proteins | sample UWRJL079202R5_FD_179927 | JGI IMG/M metagenome (GOLD analysis project Ga0247780, IMG submission 179927) | Plant litter microbial communities from Arlington Agricultural Research Station in Wisconsin, United States - UWRJ-L079-202R-5 | ecosystem: Environmental > Terrestrial > Plant litter >... | reverse complement strand
TTTTTTTGTCTTACACCGTAGGAGCTGAAAGCTCCGCCCGTGAGGGCAAGCGGTCCCTCTACTGCTAACTATCTACTATCGGGGCGTGGTTGGGGCGTTTCCACCCCGCCCACTCTTCTGTTTATCCTACTAAAATATATATAGTTTAATCTTGATTACTAAACGTAGTGATAGGTTATAAGGTTAATACCTTATATTAGTGTATGTTATAAGTGAGATAGGGGCGTAAGTGGGTTATTCTCGGTTTTACTGCGCTTACGCCCTTTAGCCGTAATAGCTTAGAGGTCCTACATCACCTCCTTTTTCGTCTAGGGTAGAAAAGGAGACCCTTTTAGCCTAGGGTAGCTTTCCAGGGTTTAACTAGGATTAAGGCGTTAACGGTTTAAGGGTAACTCTGTAATGTCTCCCCCTTTTAGTCCGGTCTTCTTTACACTGTTTTAGCTATTACTAGTTTATAGTTCTTTATTTGTTATAACTTTCAGTTTTACATTTTGCTAACTTGCTTCCTTTAGGCCGTTATTACTTCGTTCTTTCTATCCAGGGTCGCTAGCATGGCTAGCTAACCTCTGTATACCTCCTTTAATAGCCTTATAGCTTCCATCTAACCTTTTTATTAAGGTTAGCTGGCCTTTACAGTTCTTATAGCTCTATTTTCTAACTTTTATAAATTCTTCCTTCCTCTCCAGCCTTCCTTTAAAACTTTTCTTCCTTTAATTATTAACTTCCTCCTTTTAAGCTTTAAGCTTTACATACCTTATAATTGCCTCTTTATACCCTCACTTGCTTACTTTTACTGTTATTATATTTATCCTAAGCCCTTATAAGTGTAACTTTAATAACTTTAATTATAACCCTCTTACCACCACCACTTATAACCACCTTATTAATTATCCACATTATCCCCTCTTTATTATGTCACTAACGTGTCGTTAATAATAATGCTAATAAGTTACCCTACTTAACTTATATTAACTTGTTAAATAACTATACCTATTTAGACTCCCCCTTAGATTATTATAAGTGTTATCCTATTTAAAGTAAGTGATTACTCCTACCGTTTATAAGGCGCTTATTAACTAATTACAGACTTAGTTTATTATTAAAAGTGTAGTGACAGTTATAATAATTATCTTTATGTAGTAAATTCTTATATTGCTTACGCTCCGTTTACTATTTATTAAACTGTTTAAGGTTTAAACTTCGCCTACACTTTAAAATATCACGTTACTGTTATAGTAATCTGTACGTCTTATAAGTTAGCCGCTGCTCTGGCTTATTAAGATATAAGTAATTTCTTCTATTAAGTTATATACAGGTTACTAATAATGTGATAACTGATTAATCAGTTCGATATAGTCTAGTAAGTCTAGCTATCTCTCTACCCTAATGTTAGGATAGTTAAATAATAAGCTGCTAAGTGTTCAGGTTACAGTTAAAGCGTCCCTCCCACTCCCTCTAGCTTAGGTTTGTCCGTTATAATTTATAACAGTCTTAATAATGGTCCTGTAACGCCGGCTTAGGCTGCCTAAGTGCCTTTACCTACCACTCCTACAGGTAACTTACAGGTTAATATCACTTTACCTACTTAAGCCTAACGTCTTAAAACGCACTTAAACCTTATCTAACGTTATTTAACTATACTTAACGGTCTTATTAATTTAAAGGGCTAGATTATTTAGTAATAGGCCAGTTAGGATGTAAGTATATGTTAATTGTAGTTTATTTACGGTTTGTTCACTATTAATTATTATTATAAGTTATTATTAATAACACCCAGGACTGGAACCGTCCTCCTCTTAACAGTCTTTAAGTTAGTAATAATAGCTGTATTTAATCAGTGTATAATAATATGGGGGTTATTTACAGTGTGTTTACAGTGCGTTTACAGTATATTTACAGTTTAAGTTTTTAATTATATAGTTATCCCTTAATATTATTTACTATCTTATCTTTTAAGTTAGGTTTTTATTATGTTACCTTAAAATCCAAGCTGACATCTTAACATCTTCTTCTTTTTTATACCTTATATATTATTAAGGTTAGTATAGTTTAATAACAGTCTGCTTAAGCCTCTCCTATTATTATTAAGTATCTTAATTAGGTTATATCCTTCTAACTTTTTAATTTTTATAATCCAGTTAATAATAATCACTACACTTATTAGGTGTAATAACCTTACTTTTAAGTCTTACCAGTTATAAAGTTAAATATTATATAAGCTGCTTTTATTATACTTTAAGCACCTTAAGATTATATATACCACCGTTTTTAAGGCGATACCACACTAGTATTAGGGTAACACCATTTTAGGGACCTTTCTTTAATAAAGGAAAACGTTCAGGCTAATCTTCTCTATTTTAACTTATGTAAAGATAAAGCTTTAAACCTTTATAAGTTTTTAATAAAGTTAAAGTAATATCTTACTCTTATTAAGGTTATATATATCCATTATAGTAGTAATGTAACTGTAATGTGTAAACACCTTATACCTCTTTTTTTATTATCTTTCCTTCCAGTTATAAAAGGTGGAGATATTAAAGTTATAATTTATCTACTTCTCTTAATTTAAGTTTTCTACTTTTCTTAATGTAAACCTTAACCAGTCTTTTACCCACACGGTTTTTATCAGACCGTTATTTACTAAAGGGGTATGTACTATTACACCTTATCTTTATTTCACTTATTTAACTATCTTTTTATTAATGTTACGTAAGAGCTTTATAATCCTTATACGTTTAAATTACTATTTAACTTTTATTATTTATCAGTTTAGGTAGATGTTAAGTAGTGGGACTTAAGCTTTTAACTTTAAATTCCTTATTAGAGTCGCCTTATACACTTTAAGTATAATCTGCAGGTATTATATCTAAATAGTTTCCAGCTTTTTAACTATCCCTTTTATTAATCCTCCTAGCTTTATTAGTATATATTATATATTTACTCCGTAGGTGAGGACACTTTTAATAACTTTAGTGTAAATTTCTTAAGTGTGGACGGCCTATACTCCCCACGTTTTCCCTGTAAGTTAGGTTAATGTAAGGGTTTAGGTTTCTATTTTTCTAATAATCCTTTTTTAATAAGCTTTCCAGTTAAGCTTTCTATTAAGCCAGACTCTTAAAAACCTAGCTAACTCTACTAATGTTAATCTTAGGTAATCTTCTCTTAGAATCTTTACTCTTTCAGTTTATAAGTGCCTTATTTATAAGAAGTAAATAAACTTACTTTTCTTTAGGTTAAACGTTATCCCCTTTTCCTTTACCTATTCCTTACAGATCTTATATGTGGTTTTAAGGATCTTATAACACGTTAATATATTATATACGAAGGCCTAGAGGTTTATATTATCTGTAAAACCTAATGTAATTAAACCTTTAATATATTTTAGCTTTTTATACAGTGTATTAATAAAGAGGATAAAGAGGATTACTAATAAGGGGGATCCTTAGGGGATCCTTTAGGTAATATCTTACAGTGCTGACAGCTTACTATTAAATAATAATTAGGCTGTTCTCCTATATATATAGTTAATTAGTTAAAAGATAAGCTTTCTTTTAAACCCTAAGTCTCTTAGCGTGGTAAACAGCCAGTTTTAATCCACTTTATCAAACGCTCTAATGATGTCTAACTGTAATAATAAGGTGTAGGCTTTACGTGATTATACTGTGTGAACACTGTTAATAATAACTTAAATAGCTATATCTGTCACTCTTTTCTTTTTAAATCTAAACTGGAAGTTAGGGAGTACACAGGCCGTTTCCATTATAGTGAAGATCCTCTTTATCAGGATAGCTTTAATAATCTTCCCTGTTACGTCTAATAAGGCTATAGGGCAGTATACTCTAATATGTTTCTTATTATTAATCAATTTCCCTAATTTTAACAGTATTATAATATGTGTAATATACCAGCGTTTTAAGTAATAGTTAAGGTCGAAACTTACTTATGTAATCTTTATTAAAATAGTTAACAGTCTTTTATCCTTATTACAGGTTTTTAAAAGGCTGTTAAAGATCCTATTTAGTCTTAGCGCTTTTAAGGCACCTACTCTCTAAATAACCTCTTTCACATTTAAGTCCTTCACCTTTTAGTTTATTAATATAGTCTTTAAGAAGGAGCCTGCTCTCCAGTTAAGGTCTTTAAGTTTTAAGAGGTCTGTTTCTAATATAGGAAAGAAGCGTTTATTAAGTTCTCTTATCTTCTTAACGTAAGTGATGGTTATTTAGAGTCTGTTAAGTATGGTGTCTTTTATAACTTACAGTGTTAAAATAGCTAGTAGTTTAAGGGGTTAGTGGCTACGTAATCTAGCCTAGTGTTTAATATTCCACATTTCTTTTAGGTCCTTATTAGTTACTGTCTCATTAAGGGAGCCTTGCCAGCACCTTGTTTACACCTTACTGATCACCTTATCTTTATACCTCTTAACCTTCCTTAACTCCTTCTTTACAGTGTGAGAGTGTTATGTTCTTTATATTCTTTCCACTCTCCTTACGTCTTTTACAGCTTTTTTTATTTCGTTATCCTATTATAACACTGTAATCCTTATATTTAGTTTCCTTTTAGGTACCGTAACGTTTATAATGTGTAGAAGCTCCTTTAACAGTACTTTAAAAGCTTCTTTTAGTTTATAAATGTTATTTATACTGGCTGGTATTATAAGGTGTTTTACCATTACTGTAGCTATTATAGTGTTTATTATTTTATAACTGTAACCTTCCTCTCCTTCTTTTTATTTTACTAGTGTGTCGTTAATCTTAATTACTTATAATACATGGTCTGACCTAACTATACTCTCCACACCTAGGTAGTTAACACCTAGTGTGTAAGACACTTATATATAATCTATTATATTATCTCTTTCTCCGTTTCTACATTTAAGTTATATTAGTTCCCTAAAAGGGGTCCTTAACGTTAAGTCCCAGTCTTCCACTAGCCTCACTAACAGCTTAGCCTTAAGGCTCTTACGTCCCTCTTTATCTTATACTAGGTTATATATATTAAAGTCACCTATTATAACTACTCTCCCTTAGGGCGCTTTTACCCTAATTTTAATTAAGGGGATGACTTAGTTATCTGGTTTCTTACTTAGTATATAGATTAATGTTGAGATGCAAAAGGGGTCAAGGCATTGGAAAACAGTGTGTGTTGAAGGTGATTTATTATTTCTATCTTCGAGAGCGGAAGCCGTGTTATTATAGCCGTGAGGGTGGCCAGTGCACGGAGTGCATTGGCCACACTCGCTTCTGCGAAGCGAGGTTGGCTGACTGAATACGAGGTTGGCAGTGGAGTCTGGCGTTCTTGGCTGTGCAGATCCACGGATGCAGCCGCGGAGCGGCTGCGTGGATCCAGCCACACTGTTCCAACCATACTGGCCGGGTTAGGGTTGTAAAAACCCAACAATTAAGTAGACTGTAATGGCTTCCTCTTTGTGGCTGAACGTTGCTAATACCCAGTCTGAGCCAGAGTCTATAATCCACGCTACGTTAGTAAGCCGTTTACTAACGTATAATGCTACCCTCCTATTATGGTAGATTATACTGAATTTTCCTCCTCTTTTACATCTTAAAGTGCCGGTAAACTGGCTCTAAGGTGGTTCTTATATTACTATTAAGTTGTAATTGCTTTATATTTCCAGCACCTTATTAAATCTTACGTCCTTATTATTAATATTCCAGTATAGTACTTTTAACTTCATTAACTATTTTATAAGGGGCTGCTTATAAGTGGTAATATAGCTAGTTATAGGGGTTATTAGACTTTATTAATAGTTATTATTAATCTTACTAGGGCTTTTACAGGCTACTATCTAGGTGGGGTTAATGTGGTCTTTAAAGCACCGCTAGGGCTTAGTAACTTTATGTATTACGTAATGCTGTTACCGTTAAGTATTCCTGCTTTCTTTAGGAGACTGGGTCTCCCTACCTTAACCTGTAAGATTTATCTTCTCTTATTAGCCACCTAGTTTCTATATCCCTATGTAACTGTAAACTAGTCGGCTGTGGTACGCTTACGCTTAGTAATAAGGGTGAAGTTCAGGTTCTACTTATTCCTTTCCCTATACGGTTTTTCGTACGTTATAGCTCTATTAAGGAAAATTACTTTAACGTGCTTACAGTGCTTTTTTATTACGTAATAGTCTTTATAGAAAGTTAGGTGGTTACCGTTACAGTTAACACACACTAGCTTATATTATTCTGGTTTTAATTTTATTAAGTAGGTTACTTCTCGTTCGCTAACCTTTATACTATTTATGTATAATACTCCTACGTATAGTAAACAGCGTAATGTCTCCTTATAGAACTTCGCTTTATATCCCCATTTACTGTAATTAAAGTATTAGGTCGCTTTCACTTCGCCTTTATAACACTTATAGGGGAAGTGCTTATACTTTATAATTATACCTTTCTTAATTAAGCTAATAACATCTTCCAGGCTATATACTTTAATGATAAGCTGTATAGTAGGGTTTAATTCACCGTTAGGTTATTTACAGCCTCGCCTATGGTTGATCTTACTAATTTATATGTTATTATAGGCGTTAAGGTCTTCCATTATCTGGCCTTCGTTTATTGTAAAGTTATAACTGTCGATTAGTTTAGTACATAGTCCCTTCGCTAACATTATGTAAATACGTCACTTAAGGACCACTCTTTCTCCCAGAGCTTAATATACCTAACTTTTATTATTAGGGTTATTATACCATTCCTATTTATCTTCTTTAAACGTGATTACTATATTACTAGACTGCTGGAGGAGCTTTACCACCACTACACCTATCTTCTCAGTATTTTGGTTAACCCTTTATATAATCTCTACAGGGGTGTTATTCTCTAGGTTTGTGTTTATAATTATAAGCTCCCTAAAGGCCTTTTTAGGTATGTAGTGTATATGGGTTGCGTTTAGGGTTAGGGTGGTTATGTTTCCTAATCAGAGCACCCTTATATAGGTGCAGGCTTTATTAGGTCCGGTCTTTTAATTAACCACTTCTTCGATTTTCGTTACTTTTTCAAGGATCTTCTAAATGCTTATGTTAGTAGTGTTACTGGTAGTAGTGGTGGTCGGATTAACGGGCGTTTTTAGGGCGCTCGTGACGTGTTCACGTATCTACTCCATCTTAAAGACGGTTTTAAAGTAGGCCCTTGTGGCTTTGAGGATTACTCTAAACGTACGCTCTTCAGCTCCCCTACCTATCATAGCGTCTTAGAAGTTTTTATAAAGATTTTCCTCCTGGTTATTCTTCTACTTCCCCTTCACAATCGGTCCGTAAGCGTGCTGTAAGCGCTGCAGCTCGCTTAACCCACTTTTCTGCTGAAAATTTCCTCGTCGGTTCGGATAGACGTTTTCGCCCTTAAAAGAGGGTTTAGCGCCATTGCCAGCCGCGCCTTCGGTGTGCGATTGGTGCGCCATCACTGCGCGAGGCAGTTTAGGTCACTGATTCCAAATCCGTTGTCTAAACAGTTTTTAGGGTTTTATAGCGTAAGAATTCAGCCTTTTTAAAGAAAGTTCATTTTTCTTTAACTTTATATACTTATTAATTAATTATATATAATCTGGCCCTAATATAGTAAATCCGCTTTAATGTATCTTAAGTAGCTTATAGTGTTCTTAAATACTGTTAGGATAGATATTACGGATTAGGTTAAATAAAAGCTAATTCAGTATTGTAAATTTAAGTTAATGTTAAAGATAAGTATTAAGAAGTTGTCGGCTTTAATATTATATAACGTAAGGTAGTAGAGTATTGTTATAAAGTTCTTCTTTTAAGCGCTCTTGAAGGTGATCGGCTTACTCTAACGTGTATCGGTAGAAAAAGTCTATTAATCGTTATAATTTACAAATAGAGTTAAGGCTAACTTTATAATTATTATCCTTTAAGAGTTACTACAGCTTATTATCGTTAGGAAAGTATTTAAAGAAAAGGGCGTAAAGGTCGTTTTTAAGGTTATTAGTAATATTTAAGTAAATGTTTTACTTTAAGATTTTCTAGACTTACAGGCGATAGTGAAGGGTAGAGTGTAAGACTTTAAGCCTATACTCCTTAAATAGAATTGAAATAATTAAATTATCGTTCGTTCTTTTACGATGAAGCTTAATAAGGTGTTTACGAAAAGCATTAAACTTATAAAGTTTCCTTCCCACTATAATAATATTAATAAAGTGTAAAAGATATAAGATATTAGTTAAAAGAGCGGATAGAGGTAGAAGGGAAAAAAAAGGGGAGGTTTTAGTAAATAAGTTAGAAGTGGAGCTTAATTACTAATAATTAAATGAAATTACAGTTAAATAAGCATTAAATTAGAAAAGTGATAATGTAAAACCCTGTAAAAAAATTTTACTAAGCTTAAATTTAAGTAGTTTAAAGCCTCTGTTTTCCTAAAGATTTAGTTAGATTTGTTCGCTTCACTATATTTATTAACTTTTATTTATTACCTTTAACCTAATTTAATTACTATTAATTTAACTACAGTACTGTTTACTTTACATATTACTTATTAATCCTTCTGTTAATTAACGCTGTCTTTCTATTTCTAGCAATATCTACCCTCCCGATTTTAAAGCATTTCTGTTTAAAATAGAAGATTTAACATAACTACTTTAAGTTAATACACCCTATATTAGATAAATGTTAATAGTATTTAGATAACCTCCTTACAGTTATTAATATACTTTAGGTAACCTTCACCTTATTTAAATACCAGGTTATACATATACTGTATTACGTATTACTTAAGGTGAAACCTTTTTAAGAATATTATCTTTAATATAAGGCGCCTTTTTAATTACCTTAAGGTGTTATCAATTTAATAAGCTTAAATAGTAGCCTTATTTAACTTTACTAACCTTATCTTAATATGTAACATTATACTTTACTATAACTAGTCTTCGTAACCCTAAATCTAAATATAACCCCTTAATAACTATATCTTATTACGTTATCTCAATCTCTTACGCTTATCATAACTTTAATACCAATATAAGTACTACCTCCTTATTAAAGCCTTACTCTTTACACTGCTTCTACCTTAACACTTAATATTAAGTTACATTTAATTATAAATAACGCTTATCAGATTATTATAGTTACTAACGTTATTATACAGCCTAACATTCTTATATTACCATGTAACTTTTATATTTTAAAAGTTATTACGTAACTTAAAACTAATAAAATAATAACTTATAAGTTTCTAACTAACCTAATTACCCTTTATTATTAGGATAACATTACACTCCTGTTAAACTAGTCTTTTAAGTCATTATAAGAGTTTTTTAAAAAGTTAATACGATTAACAGAGTATAACGACTCTTAAACGTTCAATTCAGCTAACCTCCACCTATTAATTAATAAGATTAAGTAATAAGGGGTAAAGCTTACAGTTAGAAACGTTACTATCGGTAAGCGTATTACCTTTGATTAGAAAACTCTTTAGCTGAAGCTTAATAGTAAAGCTGAAGAGGACCTTTTACTTAAGGAGGTTATAACAGTCATTACTTATATTATAAAGGAGAGTAATATAAAGCTTATTAACAGTCCTGTTATAAAAGGGAAAAAAGGGAGAAAGTAAAGAAACTAACAGGAAAGGGGGGTAAAACACGAGCCTACTTTTAAGTAAGTAAAGTAGAATAGTTTAGAAAAGAAGGTAATTAAGTAAGAGGTTATCCTTAAAATAAAATGGGAAGATTAGTTTATAGAAAAGGTTAAAACTAAAGATTATTAAGTTAAATATGAAGTTATTAAAGTAAAGAGAAAAGGGTAGATTAAGGATTAAGAGGAGGATATTTAGTTAAAGAGGCAGAAACGTTATTAAAGTCTAAGTAATAATGCTGTAATAAGTAAAGTTTAGGTTTATATAGAGTTAATTCTTCGTAACTTTTATATTATTACCTTATATACGTCTAAAGCTTTATATAACCGTAAGTGGCAGTTTGATTAGTTAGATAAAAATTAGAATAAGCTTAAGATAATTAACTTATTTAAGTTTTATTAATAATAAGATAACTTTCCTTAATTTCTTACATTATAACCTAATTACTATTAATTAAATACTAGTTTTACGAAATTATTATCACCATTTTCACAAAGTTAAAAGTTATAACAAATTTATTATACTAGATATAATATTACATTATCTTTATCCTATTCTTAAACGCCATTCCTGTAAGTATTATAAGTTATACATTAAACCTATCCTAAACACCTTAAACTTAATATATCTACTGTAATACTGTATGTTTTCACGTACATGTAAGCTATCTAATAAGAGTAATAAGTCTAATAAGACCTTTAATTTAAATAAAAGTAAATCAAACTTCCTATATATATTACTCCTTTACTACTCTCTTCTCTTTTAACTCCTTATTAACTACTTTAATTATATAATTAAGCTCTTTTAACATTAACTCCTTAAGTTTCTCGTCCTTTAATCTAATCTACTTATCTAGATCTTTAATTAACTCCTTCTTCTCTTAATCTATATTAGTTAACCTTATCCTATCCTAAGTAATTATAATTAAAACTTACTAAGATAATACTTATACTTTTTACCTTTATTTATAAAATAGTAATTAATATATACTCCCTTACTATACTTTATATTCTTCAAGATAAAACAATATATTAACAGGCCTTAATAAGCACTATCTATATAAGTTAAGTATATTCCTATACTTTTATCCCACTCCTTAAATAACATTAATGTAACTGTTATTACCTTCTAAAAGTTAATAATCTAATTATTACTCTTTATCTTTCCTAAGTTAATATCTATAGGCTAACCTCCCTGCTATACATTTTTTATAAACGGCTTCTAAGTTCTCTAAATATCTTATAATTATATTAATAACTGTTATCTTAAATACATTTATTCTTACTTACCTTATAATCAGTCAAATAGTTCAGGACCTGCTTATTCTTCACCAGCAGGATCTTTTTCAGGATATTAAGGGTAATTTACCATTACATTAAATATATTACATCTTAAAACATTATATCAGTAATCTCTTCACTATTAATCTTAAACTCTACTAAAGTCCACTCACTAATTACCTCCTTAGCTAATAAGGTGGGAGGTATTGTGACGATGCGCGCGGGATAGTGTGTTACGGCAGTAAATGTGTGCCTCTTAAAATGGGATGGCGCACTTAGTTAATAAGAGCAGCGCAGCGACTCAATTACCGGCAATTGAGCAGAATTGAGGTTAAATGTCGCGACCTGCGATAGATGGAAAGATAACCTAGCCTGCAATAGTGGGTGAAGATCGCAGTGAGAAGTTGCGTGGGGGAAGTGTGGCTAGTTGAACGAGGAGAAAATAATTCCACGCCTTGGGTGTGGGTAGAAGAGAAGGTGGTGGGGTAAAAAATCAGTTTGGGGCAAAATTTGCGCTGGCGCTTTGACGATTTTGATTTTGACACAAATCTACCTATTCGCCTCCGTACTACAAGTTTTCTGGTCAATCTTGGCCCGAAGCTCCGGGTTCAGGCCCGAGTTCAATCCAGACACGCCCACCACTTGTCAGTGCCAAAAAAAGGTGGGGGAAGCTCCCCATCCATCGCGCTGCAGGGGTCCCCGGTATGCGACCGGCTCTTCATTGGGCTCCACAATATTTTGTCTTCCTCCAAAGCCAACGCCAGGCAGCTCGATCCTTTTGCAGCAACTAGACACTGCCAAACATAGAAATCGTCAAAGATGGCACCACCAGAGCCCGATATGGACCTTGAAGACAGCTACGCGTCAGAAGAAGACTCGGACTTTGCCCCGGAAGACGCGCCCGCCAAGGAGTCCTCCCCCTCAGACGACGACGATGAAGAGAATGGCGAGAAACCAATCCCTGAGAAGCGGAAACGCGCAGCCCCCGAAGCGGAAGCGGAAGACGCCGGGTTCGAGAATTCTGGCGATGAGGCTATTATAGATAAGGGCAAAAAACGACAGAAAAGACCAAAGGCCAAACAAGCGGCGGGCCTCGACGGTGACGATAGCCCCCTCATCAAGACGCGGAGCATGCGCGCGGTTGAGTACGATTTATTCCAAACCACGGTCCCGTGTGAACGCCGCTGATAGCAGCAATGTAGGAAAGCCGAACGACGCACCGCAGTTGCGAGCGGGCCCGTCACAATCGACGTAGACGCATTATGGGCGCAAATGCTCAGCGAGCCAGGCGTGCGAGGTTCGGCCACAGCACAGGACGAATTTCGCGACACCGCGCCCACCTCTTCACAGGGAGACGACGCAGGGGGCTCGCCCCAGCAGAAAAAACAGACACAGCCGATAGCGAAAAGCACAGCCGATGAGCAACCAGAGTTCATACGGATGAAACGGACTTATAATTTCGCCGGCAAGGTGCACACGGAGGAGAAGGTTGTGGCACGCGATTCCGCCGAGGCACGGCTCTACCTCGCCTCGCTTGGGGACGATGCCAATGCGGTGGCAGAGGCAGCGGACGACTCATCAGTGCCAAAACGGATGCCCAGAAGGGCTTTCCGGTCAGCCTTTGAGCCCATCCCAGACCAGTCATTGCTTCGAACAGATCTGAATCTTGGCATGTCTGTTCGGTTGCGGGCTCGAGAGCTGGCAAACGAAGCGAATGCCAAGAAGCTCAATACCGTCGAGAAGAGCCGCATGGATTGGGCTGGTTATGTCGATAAAGAAGGTATCAAGGACGAACTGGAACTTGCAGGCAAGTCGAAGCACTCATTTGCCGCGAGGCAGGACTTCCTGGCGAGGAGCGAGGCCGTCAGGGAGGACGACGCCAGACGAGTCAGGCTTGCTGGCAAGACTTGAAAGATTATGGGATATATTGCATTTTTATTGCAGCTCAAGGCTACCTCATTCCGGGCTTGATCTGTTTTTACCGGCCTTGCTACGCATTTATTCGCAACCGTTTGGTAACGCCCACGGGGGAAAGCCTCAATCTGCCATCAAAGCCTCGACTTGCTCGGGGACTTGGCCGATGGTGGCAGTAACGCAACATCTCGGAATGGAAGGCCCAGGAACTTATAAATGAAGTGGAACCTGCAACAACATCAGCTACACAGGGATCCAGAGCGATACGGTCGCCATCAACCTACCTATCACTGCCGAAGAACGGCTCTGACTGCCCAGCACTATTCGTTACCCATAACCATGGCGCCCCGAACGCACCCTGGTCTAGTGCCGATTGCGTTGTCTGCTTCAGCGCATCCTTCATATCATGCGCGCCCTTCAAGATCGCCTTGACCTCCTGGGCATTGAAAAGCTTGTCCGCCGCCGCAGGATCACTACCATCACCCTTGAAGCCGACAGATATCTCAGCTAAGACTTTGGCCACGTTCTCAGGGCGTGTCAAGTTCATGTTGGGTGGCGACCAGAATGAATGGAAAAAGCAGTGCAACGCCGTCTCAAAAACCTCTGGGTCGGGATACGTGCGCTTGATGAAGTGCAGGGCACGCAGCGGTAATACTGTTAGAGAGACGGACATCAGGTCTGCGGGAAACTGGATCTGTAAGGTGGGGAAACGCGCGATGGCACGCTGGCTGTCGTAAAGGCCATAGGTGGCCTTGGCTGGAAGTGTCCATGGCGGTTTGTTCCCTACGTTTCTGATCAGCAGACTCACGTTGATGTAAGGTAGTTACTGTGAGTCTAGATGGGTACCTGATCCGGCATTGATGGCACCCAGAAGGACAGGGTGGAATCTTGGTACGGTAGCTTGTTAGTCCACAGCAACCTCGGGTGGAAACTGGAGATATCTAGAGGGACAGCTTACTCAACTGTTATGGAATGGGCTGCAAACAGGTCCCGGTTCCTGAGCAGGTCGAGGAAGATGAGGTAGCTGTAGAAGGACGCTGTAGTTGATCGGGCATGTTAGTCAGTGCGGCCATGAATCTGTGTATCTGTCTCGGAGCCAGCGGCATACCAAGGTCAACATAGCAATCGATTCGGCCACTCATCTTTGCACGTTGAGGGGTGCGGCGTGTCTGGATGCGATGGGAGAGCGAGTTGACGGATATGAATGAATTCAAGGAGCCAGGGTATTTACGCCATTGAGGGTGAGTTGACGCCGTTCCGTGTGAGCAGAGTTAGCCCCAGATGTGCCTCGGCTGCCCCACATTTTCGGGCGCGCCATCCCGCGACCGTTACTTACCCCGGACCGATAGATGTGGGTTCGCTGGTGATCAGTAATCTCGTCGGGACGTAATCTTCAAGGCTGGAAACGACTTGAACACATTCGCTCCGCTGGTTGCGAGCGGGTTACCCACCTTGTATTTTTAGCCTGCCTTAAGCTCCATTTGCAGGTATCAAGGGTTCACAACAATTTCTTTTTGAGAAGACCTACCGACTGACTGACTTACACATGGCGATGACCAATCAAAAGCCCGTGGCGCTGGTGGTGGGAGCATCCAGGGGTATCGGCAGGCAGGTCGCCATCGACTTCGCTGCGAACGGATATGCCGTGGTCGTGGCCGCAAAGTCACACAGCAATGACAGCGACCAGACCGCGCCCTTCCCTCCAGACCCAACCTCCAACGCCTCGACCATCAGCACCGTCGAGCGGGAGATCCGCTCGGCCGGCGGAGACGCAACCGCCATCCCCGTCGATGTGACCGACTTGCACAGCGTAGAACGCCTAGTGGCGCAGACAGTCGAGAAATACCGAAGCCTCGACGTGCTGGTCTACAACCCCGGCGCCATCTGGTGGGCCTCCGTTGACGACACGCCCACGAAGCGGTACCAGCTGATGCAGCGCGTCAACGCGGAGGGCCTCTATGGCACCGTCCAGGCTGCGCTCCCGCACCTCAAGCGGAGCAGGAAGGGCGGCCGGATTATTGTCGTCAGCCCCCCGATCTACAGCCGGTTCTTCAGGGGGAAGACGGCCTATGCCATGACCAAGGTCGCCATGAGCGTGCTCACCAAGGGACTTGCCATGGACTTTCAGCGCCAGGGGCTGAATCATATGGCCATCTCCAGCATCTG
>Ga0247780_1001348_pt1 | contig 14947 bp, 17 predicted proteins | sample UWRJL079202R5_FD_179927 | JGI IMG/M metagenome (GOLD analysis project Ga0247780, IMG submission 179927) | Plant litter microbial communities from Arlington Agricultural Research Station in Wisconsin, United States - UWRJ-L079-202R-5 | ecosystem: Environmental > Terrestrial > Plant litter >... | reverse complement strand
GCTTAGGGAAAAATTAGGGGAGGTTTAGGATAAATCAGTTACAGCTTACCCCAGCTTACCCTAGCTTAGGATTACGAACGAAAAAGGAAATTTTGTGTGCTTAGATTTGTCGCAGATAACCAGACTGTTTCCTACTAACCATCATCCACTTTGTACACACAACCTATCTTTCCAGTGGTTTCTGTCCCAGCACAAAATAGCAATACATATACGCATGCACCCCTTGATCCCTCAGTGCCGAGTCACACTTCGCAGTAAACTTATCCCTGTCTTCATCAGTCCAGCCCTCAACGGTAGCAATCGCCCCGCACAGCGCCGAAATAACCATCTCAATCACGATCCGAAACGACAACCCGAGCTCCTTGTCCTTTACCTCACGCAACCACGCTCCTATAGGTATTTTGAAAGCTCTGGTCTCGACGTTGACAAACCCCGTGGCGCGGAACATGTCCTCCAGTTTCGTCCCGACGCGTAGGTCGGCGCCAAAGGTGCCCCAGGCCTCGGTGATCTGGTCAAAGAATCGCGCAATAGGGTAGTCCGGCGGCATGGTGCCATCGTCGCAGAGTACGACGTGGCCGAGGTCCTGCAGCTCCAGCCAACCGCCGGGGGCGAGGTGCTCGAAGGCGCGACGGGTGAGTGTGGCGGGGTCCTTGATGAAAGGGAAGACATGGCGCGCGTGGATGAGATCAAAGTTGTTGCCGCTCACCCACTCGTCTTCGATGTCGTCGACGAAGAACTTGACGTTGGGGGGTGACCAGTCTGGTTGGATGGGGCTGAGATCTGTGCCGGTGACCTCGGCTGAGGGAAAGCGGTCGGCGACTTCCATGGCCCAGGTGCCTGTGCCGGTGCCGAGGTCGATGACTTTGCGCAGGTTGGCGTCGTCAATTGGGGCGAGGAAGTGCTTCCCGTCGGTGAGTCGAAGCAGCATGAAATGCTTGACTTCTTCGCGGTCCTGCTCGACCCGGTCGTTGGGCAGCAGGTAGCGGCCGGAGCGGTAGTGGTGGTATTGGCGGCCCTCGCAGAAGCTCTCTTCGCCGATGCTTGCTACTGGAAGCACGGAAGCGCCGGGTGTGGTGTCGGCGTCCTGCAGTGAGTCGCAGTCGTCCGCTCGAGTCCGGATGGGTATGTCCATTTTGGTCATGTCGGCACCAAATGCATGTCCATGCGCAGATGACTGCATGATCGAGATGGTGGCGGATGGGTGGAGGTGGGTTATGTTTTGTCTCAGGAATGTCTTTGTCTTGTCGGACCCGATCCCATGGTCCCGGGTCGGGTTGTGGCCGCGGGACGTCACTGACCTGGGGCCAATTCCGGTTGAAACAAAGAAAGGCGGCTACTCCCAGCTTGGTACGGTGGTAAATTGTCCTAAACTGTCCAGTCCGAGTCTCAAATGCGGGTGAAGGCGCGGCAAGCTAGCGCCGATCGTTTGGTGAAAGATGCCGGAGGAGTGGGAGGACATATCTGTCCTAGCTTGTGGGGGATGCTCATGACGGGCAGATATTTGCTTTTCGGTCAGAGTCCGGGTAAGAAAAAAGCCGAAGAAATGAGACCAACGGCGAATCCTTCGGCGGTCAAAGCTACGCTGGCTGCAGAGGACTCGGCAGGGCGGTGCTCGAAGAAAGGTAGGTAGGTCAGACCTGATGCTACGCTCCTTCCCAAAATCACAGACCAACCAACCCCACCCCCGGCTACTTCCATTTCCCCAAAATATGTTTTCGTGCCCTGAGGCGATAAGTATCGGCCTGGGAACACACAATTTCTTCATCGTCCTCGCTCGCCTTGGTGTGTCACAACCCATCCACGCAGCTCTTGCAAATTTGCATGGCGACCAGGCAGCGCGATAGCCCCGATCCAGCCCGCAGCTACGACTGGCTGCTATTGGAGGTTGGAACACGGCTGCATGCTTAACGCCAAGACCCACCAACCTCCAAGTGCAGGGGGCTAGCAACTTTGGCCCCGGAGGCAGACGTGATGTGGGCATTTCTCAAGTTACGTGACGCGCACTTCTTGTTTTCTCTCTGCCCTCGACGATCTCCGCCGCTAGAAAACACTCCCCGATCCAGCTAAGGCTTCCCGACATGGTCATCGCAGCCATCATCAATCCTTCGATGCGCCCCAGAACGCTAATTGTTGTCATCGCCTGTCTCGGCCAATGGCTCCCGTGCGTCCTGGCAAGGGTCATGGGACAGGGACAGGGGCAGGGGCAGGCATCCCGTGCTCTAATTGTGCGCGATGATGCACCCAAGACTTCGGATTTCCTGAGGAGGGTGTTTCCTGTAGGTGAGTTTAAGGGGAGCCCAGCACAATTGTATCAGCGCGGAATTGACTTATGCTCTTAATGTACAAAGGAATTGCCGTTGGCGACTACCTCTACATTGACGGCGGCGAGGTGTCGACGAACAAAACGCAGAAAGCGTCAGGCCCAAGCATCGCTTCGTTTCGCCCTGAAGTTCCTTGGTCTGCTCCCGCTGATACAATCTTTGCGGGAACAGTGAACAGTACGCTCTCCATTTCTCTCGCGACATCCTGGACGAGCCGGTCGGTCGAGTTTCGGACAATCTACAAGCCCAAAGACGCCCCCCACCTCAACAGCCCGGCCGCCTGGCGTCACCCTTCGGTTTCCTCTTTCTACGTCTACGGCGGTGTCACTCATACTTCGCCAAATCACCGCCATCCTCAGAGCTCTGGAAGTTCGCAGCAGACGGGTCAGGCGGCGGCTCATGGGAGCGAACGACCACGGAATTGAGAGATCATGTGCGTACATCCCACGGTGCGTGGACATAGAGCCATGACGCTGGGTACTGGATGGGCGGGTGGGCGAAACCAACAACCGACAGGAGCGTGGGAGACCACACAATGCTCGCGGTTCCAGGGCTCATGGCACTCAACTTTACAAGTGGCGAACTGATCAATTCATCGACAGAAGAGTTGAATACTTTTGGCACCCTGGTCGGAGGCTCGGCGCAGTCTGTGCCGTTTGGGCCGGACGGGGCGTTGCTATTCCTAGGAGGCGGCATGACGACCGTTCTGACCAATGATGATGCATGGATGGGGGTAAATTACATGCATTTTCACAACTTGGCTCTTTATGACCTCTGGAGTAAGTGTCCAATTCTCAACGTTTCTTGTCGCCGTGAAACTGATAGCTGCAGGCAAGAAATGGCTTTTTGTCACAAGAATCCAATCCCTGAATAGCCTTCATACCAGCGATCGGACCAATCGCTGGTATTCTGTCAAATTACTACGTGGTCCATTCTAGGCCACAACAACGGAGGAATGGAGCTACCCCATTGTACGCAATATTTAGCGGTTGGAAGCCCTCGGCTTCCAACCGATTGAAGCAATCAACACACTCGTTTTTTCCATCAACAAGAGCCTTCGATCCACAGCGTGAGAAGTCTTGCGTCACTGGTTTCCAAGGCCCCAACAAAGCCTATGAGATGTAAGTCCCTTCCATGCACCTCCAACTTCCAAGTTGTATCGTCAGTGTTTTACTAACACGTGCCAAGATTCATATACGGTAGCTATCCAGACATCAAGGGGGCCGCCACCCACGAGGTCGATGTGTTTTCTCTCCCTAGATTCTTTTTCACCAGAGCCACTCAGTCACCCGGTGCCACTGGGGCGTCCGACTGCTGTCGATGCACATACATGCCCTCCGGCACCTCTCCTCAGCACCGTAGAAGTTGACGGACACCAGGGGCTAAGAGGCTATCTCACAAACTAGCGCGCTACATTTTACCGAAGCCTTTCTTGATTCTAGCACACAGTCCCCGCGATGAACACGAAGAGCGAAAGGTGGTAAAATGCCCGGCAAAAGCCTCACGTACCTGGCTGTGCACATCTTAGCTGAGGCAGGACCTGACTTGTTATCAAAGCCGCCTTCGGTCTAGATGGCCAGGTACTCTGCTGCTGTCACTATCATGAGTTCGTGCCTGTCAGGCTGCTTCCTATCTTTTATTTTTCCAATAGAAGTATTCAACGCTGTCGGATATAACGCTACTGGACCTCCTCCGGCTCCCTGCCCTTTTCACGGCTCTCGCGTTTCCCCGAAAGCCACCCCCACATCCACTGAACCGCAAACACCAACATCGTCGCCGGGATAGCAGTAGCCCAATACACCCAAAAGTCCCCCCGACCAGCCTCCGGAAGCGACGGCACCGCAAACACAGCCGCCAAAAACGTCCCCGGAAGAAACACCATGGTCATAATCGCAATAGCCTTCATCGACGCACTGTCCTTCTTCGCTGCCCGGGCGATTGCAATGCTCGATGCAGCATCATATCGCGCGATGAGGTTGAACAACACAGTGAGCTGGTTCTTGGCCCGTTCACGGAGGTAGTTGATGCGGATATCCCAGGAACCCATCTGCTGCCGCAGGGTTTGGATTGCGGAGGCCACCTCTGCCGCCTCGCCTGTGTGGTTTGGGATGGCTGGGAATCCGGCTTGGACGAGTGAGTCGGTCGCGCGCTGGAGGCTGCGCAGCTGGCGCGCGTCGTCTTCGAGGTGGACGAGGACGGCTCCGACTTTGCGCGAGGAGATGGTGATGGTCTCGAGGCTTCGGTCGGTGTCTGAGGGTTTCTGTGGGTTGGCTGTGGTGGTGTTGTAGCCGGAGGAAGTGCTGTCGATGTGAAACGGGCTGAATCCGGTTAAGAATTCGACGCTGGCGACCTGGCCTTGGGATTCCAGTGTTCCCCGGTATACAGTATCCATGGTCTGCATCGCGAGTGCAATGAAGGGGCACAGTGGATGGCGGGCGATGCCGGTTTGGTTTTGTAGGGACTCCCAGAACAACTCGAAATCACGGCCGGCAATATTCTTGTGGCGCATGACCACGACGCCGCTCGTTCGCTGTGTTGCAACGCGATAGGTCCAGACTATGCTGTAGGCGTAGGAACTCGCCATGAAGTAAAATGCATCGGCACCTTGGTCCCATGAAAGCGGCCGGTGTTGGTTGAAGCCCTGGATGCCCTTGGTGAGGAGGTGGAGGGCTGTGGGGTCCAAATCGAAGAGTGACCAGAGTTGCATCATCTCATCTTGGGATGCATTGACGGAATGCGCGCCCGACAGCTGGTCGAGCGTTGGGTGTAGGATACGTAGTTTGACGAGACAGAGAGTCGGCGGGGTGTACTTGCGGTGACTGAAAACTTGGAGCATCTGGCCCAGAGGCTGGGCGACCCGGACGGGGGCAGCGCCCGGTGACGAGATTGTAATTAGTTCATGCTCATGCGGCGCCGGAATGAACTTGAGCTGTTTGAAACCCGACAGAGCTTGCTTGCGGAGGCCTTCCATCGCGACAAAGAGTCAAGGGGATGGATGCGCAATTGCCGACGGAGAGATGTGGGGGTGGGGGCTTGAAATTCGGAAAGAAGGGGGGAAAGTGAGGCGACCAGGCTCCGCGCAGGTTCCGTTCGACAATATTGCCTGCGCCGTCTTTCGCAGCCCGGTATGCATGCGTGTAGCCAAATTGAGCCTGGTTCTGCCCCAGCTGAGATGTGCACAGCCACAATTCATTCTCTCACATGTCACCAACGGTCGATGGGACCTGAAAGACTGTTGTGAGGATGCTTGATTGTTCTAAAAGATCTGGCCTCCTTGCCCTGCCTGAAATACTGGTGTGAAGGGTGGGGCCAACTGCTCGTTCCTGCCCTAGATAGGTGCCAAACCAGTTCAACTTCGTGCTTGTGGCACTGCGTGTGCATTCCATGGCATTCTGTTTCATCTGTACCCCACCCATTTGCATCACCCAGCGAGTCCAGTCCAGTCTCAATGCCAATCAAAATGCCCAATCACGTGGACTGCCACCTTGATGCACCCAACTGAGGGGCTGCCTACCTACCTCCCAACAAATCCGCTGGACTGCTCCCGTTGCGCCATCAGTCAGTTAGCACAAGCCTCAATGACACAATCATGTCTCCCATCAGCCTATACACACCTCTAAACCCGGCAAGGTCCGAGATCCGGCTGCTCGAAATTGTATCGCAAGGCGACGAGACTCCGTCATGCAAGCTCACCATTGCCTCGCTCCAGGACCAGCTTGTCTTCGCCGCTCTCTCGTATGTCTGGGGAGATGCATCCATCGTCGAGGGCATTGTCGTCAATGGCCAAGTTGTCTCGGTCACGAAGAACCTCGCCGCCGCGCTTCGCCACGTCCGAAAATCGTGGGCAGAACACTTCCCTGACCGGGATCCATCCAGCTTTCGCCTCTGGGCAGACGCCATCTGCATCAACCAGCAAGACATGCCCGAGCGAGGCAGTCAAGTCCAGCAAATGGGCCTGCTCTACAAGAAGGCCGACGTTGTGCTTGCCTGGCTCGGAGACTGCCGCAAAAAGAACGGCGAGCTCGTGGACATTCCCGCAGCCTTCGACATCTACAAGACGCTTTCCATGGCAGCACGCGAGTTTGCAGATCGCGACAAGGAACGCCTCGCCCTCAGCTGGATGCAGCGCCACCCAGAGCTCTACCAAAACCCAGACGGCACGCCCGTCGGGTTCTCCTCGAACCCAATCTACGCCGCACTTGAATTGAACCAGATTCAATACTGGACCCGCGCCTGGATCATGCAGGAAGTCGTCCTCTCTGGAACATTACTTCTCTGCACCGAAGACACGTACCTCGACCTCGAAGATCTGGAATCGTCAATGTCGCTTCTTCACGATGTGGGCATAAAGTGGGAGAGTCTGCAGCGTCCCGCATTCCTCCCCGTCCCGATCTGGGCCCTCTTGAAGAATTGTTACCGTTTCCGAGAGACGTGCAGCCGAATTACCAACACCCGGCGCATCCACTTGGAACCAAGACCGGATGGCCGCCTCGCGATTGGGTGGCATATTGCCAGCTGGGGGTCCTCACTCAGAGCCACGGATCCGAAGGACCACATATACGCCCTTCTAGCCCTAAGGGGGGTTCACAGTATTGTACCTTGCTACGAGAAGCATGTGTCGGTACGTAGAGTGTACCGGGACTACGTTGCCTTGGGGTTCAAAGAATTCTACCACTCCACCAGCGGCAGCCCCGCTGCAGCACAGCAATTTGTGGCCTTGAGCTTCCTCAACGAGGCTGGCATTGGCAGATTCGACAACCCCTTGCGCCTACCGACATGGGCACCAAACTTCCCCGAGCGCAGCCAGCAGGACGATAGCGTCCCACCTCTTTTGCCAGGCCGCGCTTCCCTCTTTGACGACCGACTTTTCCCATCTCCCTCCGCCCCGCCCGCCATAGTCAGGAACTATACGCTCCGCTGCGCCGGTGTCGAAGTCGAAGCCATCACGCACTTAAGCGACGTCATCCGCACGCGTCAAGGCCCTATCGGCGGCCAAAGGTCTATGATCAACTTCTTCCACCATTTCAGTCTCCGACATGATTCCTACATCTCTGGCGTCCACCCCCTGCGAGCCTTTTTCCGCACTCTCCTGCGGCGGTACGACGACCAGGGCATTGCCGAAGAGGACTTCATCCACCGGTCCACCGACATCTTTCGCCTCCTTCAAGCCTGCTGTCGACGCAGCCCCAACCTCTCTCACACCTATTTCGGTACCACCAGCGAGGACAGATTCGTCGACACGATGCGCCGTGGCCTTCCGGTCGGATACGATGTAAATAGCAATCCCATGCGTCCATATGAGGAGGCATATGTCGATGCTGCTGTGGAGCTCAACAAGCTCGGCGAGTGCCGACTCTACGAGACCTCGTCTGGGTATATCGGCGTGGCGGGCAAGAACACGTTGAAGGGTGATGTCGTCTGCTTGCTGAAGAGCTTTCTCGTGCCTGTGGTGATGCGGAGAGAAAGCGAGCATTATTTGTTTGTGGGGCCTAGCCTTGTGACCGGCCTTATGACCACGGATGAATTCAATCGGTATGTAATGGAGGAGAGGCACAGGATTCAGTCGTTTTTTATTCGATGAGTTTGGTGGGCTTTGTTTGGATTTGCCTCGGATTTCTTGTTGTGTCTCATAGACTGGTGAATCCTTGTCATGCATACATACCTACCTCCCTAGCTAGAACCCCAACCCAAGACCCTTCCCCCACCCTCAAAGCATCTGCGCCCCCAACACCATCATATCCATCAACACCCGACCCTTTGACCCTTGCCCCCGAACCTCCACTCGCAAAGTGATACCCGTCGCCCCCGACCCATTAACCTCCCTCCCATGATCCCACATACAGACATCCATCATGCCCGCCGGCACTGAGGATCGATTCGCTGCAATCATATACCCTCAGCAAGTCCACGGGATCTCACACCATAAGTAGCAGCCGCCAATTCCAAGCTGAGCTGCCCGGGTAATGAACCGCAGCGCCGAATAAGTACTCGACATCCCTCCAATGGAAGTGCTGTCTTATGACCTCCTCCGCTGTTTGCCCTACATTCACCACAAACCATGGCTGTGCCCCGTAAGACAGCAGAAGTACCAGAATTTCCTTGACTTCAGCATACCGGAGCGGATTCGAGATGTTGGCGCCACCCATGGCCAACCAATCGATGAAAGCACCCCATACTGTTGTCTCGCCATGCCATTCATTCGGGTTTGCGCCAAAATCAAGAAGGATTTGTACCATCGCGGGTGAGAGATTGTCCGCGTACAGCGCTGTGTCCAGCAGTGGTCTTGTATCCAAGTACATGCACCCGTACAGTAGCGCTGGATCACTGTGTAGAGTGTTTGACACGTACAGAGTCATGCCGGCGTCAACAGCGCTGCGCAGAAGTTTCCACTTCTCTTTCTCCCCTAGCCATCTCAGGCATGGCAGGGTGATGCCGTGCTCGCGCTCGACACGGCCTGCGTGGTGTATCAGAGTTTCCCGCAGATGTCTTCTCGGATTCAACGAAATGAGAGCTGCAACGGCGTCGCAGATGGCTATGTCTGGGTTATAGTCCTTTCCGGCAAGCGCTTGTAGCGAATCTCGTACATGCCTTGTTTGGAGATAGTCTCTCACTGACAGGTGGAGGAACTCGACGTGGACGCCCCACAATGTTTCATGGTCCCCAGGCGACCGTTTGATCTCAATGAGGCCCTTTGTGTGGCCCTCTAGTCGTCTAGCCTGCTCTTTCACCCAAGAGGACAGCTTCCTGGGAGATGAAGGGATACCAGGTGTTGGTGGTGCCGCGCCTGACGAGGGGCTCATCAACAAGTCCATCGCGACAGAGTACACCGCCAATGGCAACGACGCTGGGGAACACAGCAAGAGGAGGAAAGCTCTTGCTGTTTGTTCTCGATAGAACCCGTCCGTCGATAGGATAATCTGATTGAAAAAAGATTCAAGGTCCGGCGGTACCCACGAAAGCCTCCTCTCCAAATCGGCGACCCGGTCTGCGTAGCCCATGCCATCGAGAAGTGACTTGCAGACCAGGAATACCCACAGAAAAACTCCATCGGCCCTCTTCACTACCTCGTCAACGAGGGACGTGTAGCGCGGGTCGCCAACATGCTGGCGGAATATCTGGTGCGAATGGAACGTGTCATGCGTAAAGTTTCGAATGTCGTCCCCCGTAAGATCCTCGAGTGTTAGAAAGAGCGTAGGATCTTTCCCAAACGTCTCGACGAAGCGCGCCCAAGGGCGGCTAGATACACAGATCTTGATGTCAGGTGATTCGGCGAGCTCGAATAAAAAGCGGATAACCTGCTCCGGTTCTCCCTCGTACTCGTCAAGCCCATCGATGAAAAAGGCGAACTTGGAAGGGAGCTGGGCATAACGTGAGACAGCATTCACCATGGCCTCCAGTTGCTCAGTTGTCCACGCGTGTGGGGTACCCTGGAACTGAAATATCGATGATAGCGACAGGAGCGCCATGGATATTAGTTCGGGGCACGCTCGGAATATCTTGAATAAAATGGCGCGGAAGAGGCCTTCCTGTGACCTCTGGAGCGAAGAGCCCACACTTGAAAAGAAGTGACTCGCCACTGTGATTTGCCGGCCGTCTGACCACCTTTGCAATTTCTGCGTCGTTTTCGCGTGGCCGGCTATAAACTTCATGAGCGTCGACTTCCCCGACCCGGGCTTACCGCGGATCCAGTATATATCGTCCTTTTCCTCTAGCCACTCGACGAACTTGAGCGGCGAATCTCGGAGCGTCGCATCCGTTTCAAAGATCCAAGCAGGCGTTGTCATCAAGGGTCGAGAACTGCCATCTGAGAAGATCCAACCCGACGTGTCTTTATGTGACACAGGCACAACGTTCTGGCGGTGGAGTATCTCCGGGAAGAAGAGCGACTCCAAAACCGCCAACTGTTTGTGTACGGCCCGTGTCTGATTGACGAAGCTCTCGAGGGCGCCGGAGAGGTGGTTGACACTATCGAGGACGTCACTCGATGTTGATGGCTCCGCAGGAGCGTCGCATATAATGCCAGTGTTGCTATCGCGTCTGTACTTCTCAACCGCGGCGTCAATTCGACCGGGAAGGCCGCGAACGCCGTCGCGAATCTCGTCCAGCACCGAGTAGAGTGATTCTCCTGTGGGAATCTCCCACTTTTCGGATTTCTGGCTGATGGTTAGAAGCATCTGTTTGAGCTCCGAGTTGTCTGATCTACCATCACCAAGTTAGCATCGAACCGGTAGGATGCTTTCAGGGGCCACCGCTGCTCTGGGTGAGAATGAGGTTGTGTCTGGGAAGGTAGGTACTGAAAGGAAATCGCTGACAATAGGCGGGATTGAAGATAGGTCGCAAGGGTCCTCTGCAAGTTGAATACATCCGAGCAGAGCCTATCCACCTCGGCTTTCTTGAGGGCGGCACTCAGCGCCGCCCGGAAACTGGCCCAAACCGTTTTCCTCTTCCGCTCCATGCTATCTAGCACGTCGATGAGCTCTGTGACGACGTCCTGGCATGTCATTGCGATGTCTATTGCTGCTTGGTCGATTGACGTGATACTGTGCTTGCCTATCGACTGGGCAATGTGGCGATGGAATTCTTCCATTTTGGTCGCAATGGTCTCAATTGTGTTGTATTGCCCCGGTTTTCCATCTTGGTATATAGCCTTGGTGCCTGTCACGAGCTGGTGTACGAAGCCGGTGATCTGGAACAGAGAACTGACTAGAGCCAAGGTTGAGATCGGATCCATTCTGGATTTGCCTCGTTGACGATGGTTTCGAGGTGGTCAGATTGACTTTGCTGCCCAGGCCATCGCACTGAACGGTGCAGTGTGAGGAGGGGAAACAGGTACTCTCTCCGAAAAGGTGGGGGAAGGAAAGGGGTTGACCGGGCTGTCCCTTCCTGGTGGGGCTGGGCTTTCACGCAGGCTGACCAGAGTCCTGTGCAACCTACACCGCCCCGCCTGGGGGGAGATCGGGTATCAACAAGGGAACGGAAGCCAGTCAGATTGGCCAGTGCTGAACCTCAGTTCGCCCAAGTAGCAACGACAGAAGTGGAGAATGTCTTGCACTTTGGCCCCACCATCTCCGGTAAACAACCCTATGCCCGGCTATCCGCGACGCTGCAACGCTGCAACGCGTCTAGTCTCCGTCTATTTCTCCTCCATGCTCCAACTGCTTGCCCGCCTCACTTGCTTGACCACCGACCTAAACCTGAGCTCACGGTATCGGGAACCGCTATGCGGCACGGTCGCCCATGGCTACCCTGGAGCGTCCAGGGACCTGGACCCGCGCGATCAAATCGGATTTTGTCGCAGTTCACTTCGAAGACGACAAATTGGAGGCTCGGGCAATCGATCCGGAGGCGGAGCGAAGGGAAGGCTGGATTCGGGGCATTAGGGCCAGGGTTCTCAATGTCTTGCACCGAAAGGCGCCGGGCACGGTTTTGACAACTTCCGGCAATGTCCTCAGGAAGTCCATCAGCAATAGCAATGGAACCGCGACCTCTACTTCGACATCGCAGGATCAGCATCAAACGCTGGGCCAATGGACTGTCGAGCTCCCGGTTTGGTCCGACAAAGTGTACTGCATCTCTCGGACGAACATCTTGGTGGCTCGGCATTCAGAAATACCCATACCACCAGAGGCCATTCAACTGTTCAGGCAAAAGATCGAGCCCATGCTCATTGCGGACATACACGAGGCCAAAAATCACATCGAAGCTGCCTGCTCCCAAAGCCGCGCGGCCAATGCGAGATCTCTATGACAGAGAATACCTCGACACCCTGGATGCGCTCAGTCGCCGTAACCTACCACCCGCAAGTGAAATGTGCCAGATGCCTTTGCCCCTATCGTCCGAGACGTCGCCCAAAGTAACAAAGCCCTCGTCCAGATTAATGAACGCCCCTCAGACAACAACGAATACCTCGCCTGGAGCATCAGTGGCTTCACCCAGGGTGTTGGATGCCTTGCCCGTTACTCAAGTCATAGATGTAGTTTCACTTGAGGCAACGGACCAGGGAATAAGGGGCGTTAGGTTAGCTGCTATCATCCTGGCGCTCTGCCTTATTGCCTTTCTTGTCACGATGATTCGTTAACTACCTTCCTTCCACTAAGGCGTGATAACTAAAGCTGACTCAGACAGGGATAAACCGTCGTTGCGGTCGTTGTACTACGTATCGCTACGTCCTTGAACTCTATCTATGAGTTCTTCTGGTATGTAAGTGCTTTCTACATGTGCGGTTTTGCCTTTCAGATGTACTGGAGCCGTGTTTATTTGCTCCATACCCCGAGAGTCCCCATGATGACAGCTCTGGCTACACTCGGAATTGCCTCAGTCATCTCCGCAACCTCAGCCTCCACGATTCCGTTCATCCTCGGCTGCGCTCTTTCGGGGGTAGCGATGCCGGGAATATGGGATGGTTGCGCCAGGATCTCTGAGACAGTTATACCACCGGGAAAACGTAGAACAGTTACCGGTCTCTTGGCTCTGTCATCCGGCTTGGGCACTTTGGCTGCGCTTCTGTTTGGGGGTGCGCTAACAGACGCATCTGCTTTGGGCTGGCGGTGGTGTTACTACTCAGTGTAAGTGGCGTTCTATCCTTGGTCTACTTTGTGGGCATGGTGTCGTATGTTTAGCCCTCCGGTAGACTTTCTACTGGAGCTTTATCTCAATCTAACTACGGCTGTTTAGTCTGACAATGAGCGTTAGCCTCTGTTCCGCTGTTTTCATATTAATCCGCCCCCTTGAGAAGAACGGTACAGCAGAAAAACAGGCGTGGACGACGATACTCAGCGAGTTCCACCCTCTCAGTACACTTATCCTCGTTTTATTCTCCAACACCTTTGTTCTCACACTCCAGCTGGGGAGCGGCGCCTATTGGTGGCCCGATTCGGTATTTTGTCTTCTTTTTTTCCCCACCGCAGCACTTTTCGTTGCCTTCCTTTCTCTCGTACGTCGCCGAAACGGAACGCTCCGAGCCGGGTTCATGTGTTAGCGCAGCATAATCTGTGCCAGTGACTATCGGTAGCATTGACTATCTCTGTCCTCGAGGTTACCTGAAAGGCTCAGAGAATGACTTTTTTATGCAAGTTCACAGAGCTGTTGGTGGTTGTTGCGCCAATGGTGGCATGAACACTAACCCCGATACAGTGCAGGACGGGTCGTACAAGCAGGCCGCCTCTAGGTGGTGATTTGCCCACTTTCGCTCAGCTGCCTGATGGTCAGCTCGCTGCCTGAGGCAGGCAAAGCGGGGGCGTCTGGACATGCCACCACAAAGCATTTACCGTCGTCTCCATTGCGGTTCGGTGCTCTCGACCTTCTATCGTGCACGCTGGGGATAACGGTCGAGAATCGACACCGAAAATGGACTGGGTGAGCCTCCCGAACCCAACACATCTCCCTGCTGGTGGGTGGGGGAATGAACCAGTTGATGCACCGCGCATCAACGACATACAGCAAACCGAAGCTATCGACGAGCTTCCCTCCTTTCGGCACCACCCCCTAGACCCGCAGAAGGACGAGATCAGAATCCTGCACCTCCGAGGTAGCCCCAACGGAAACGACATCCCCACCGGCATCATCAGACACGCCTCCCTCGATTCCAAACCGCACTACATCGCCCTCTCCTACGTCTGGGGCACCGCCCCCGAACTGCTTCCCATCCTCATCAACGGGTGTCGCTTTCCCGTCGGCCTAAACCTCTACTCAGCCCTCGAGCACCTCCAACAACGCGCAGGCTCACCTTCCCACTTCATCGGCATTTGGATCGACGCAATCTGCATCAACCAACAAGACAACTCCGAAAAGAGCCACCAGGTCCAGATGATGGGATCTATCTACTCCTCCTCTCAGTTCACACTCAGTTGGCTCGGTCCGCAAGCAGATGGTAGTGACCTTGCCATCCGGGCGCTGGATTACATCGGCGAGCAATGCCTTGCCCTCCCGGACGGCCCAGCTGTTGAAGAACGGTGCCAACTCTTCGCCCGTATCCTGTCACCGCCCAACCAACACCCCCCGGCCTGTTCCTTCCCAGTTAACCCCATAGTCGCCCTCCTCCGCCGCCCCTACTTCCGGCGCATTTGGATCGTCTAGGAGGTTATCCTCCCCCCTGCCGTCTTCCTCATCTGCGGGGACATCGTCACAACGTTTGGAGCCCTTGCGGTGGGCATCACAGCCCTCATGGAACTCCCTGTCCTTCTCAGTTCATCTCCTACCGGCCGATCATTAACAACCAGTGTCCAACCGCTTTTACCAATCTTGAATTGCGATCCAAGACTTATCCAAGCGGCGATGCATTTTGGCGCGGGACAAAGGCTTCCGCTGGCGAAACGGCTGTTGGAGGTTACGAGGATGAGGGCTACGGATGAGAGGGATCATGTTTTTGGTTTGTTGGGTTTGGTGAGCAGGAGTGAGTTGCGGGAGTTGAATGTGAAGGCTGATTATGGTATGGAATCGAAGGAGGTCTTCACACAAGTGTCGGCGGCGTTGTTGAAGCAGGGCAATAGGTATTTGCTTTCGGCGGCTTGTGGAGCGGTGGCTGGGGGGAGGATGCCGTCTTGGGTGGTGGATTTCTCTGATGAGAGGGAGGGCAAGCCGGTCCCTATTTGGAATCCGAGGTGTAAACTGTATGGAGCGGGGGGGCA
>Ga0247780_1001347_pt1 | contig 14967 bp, 17 predicted proteins | sample UWRJL079202R5_FD_179927 | JGI IMG/M metagenome (GOLD analysis project Ga0247780, IMG submission 179927) | Plant litter microbial communities from Arlington Agricultural Research Station in Wisconsin, United States - UWRJ-L079-202R-5 | ecosystem: Environmental > Terrestrial > Plant litter >... | reverse complement strand
CCGTCTTCGCAATCGATGGTGACGATGTGTGACTACACGATGGATCCCGATGGGGACACCATCCTCACGCTCAAGAACCCAAACGCACCGTTCTGTCAACTGCCGGGCGACGACGTGAAGCACAAATCTATCAAACTTGAAGTGGACGACTCGACCATCGGAGGAGGCTCGTTTCTCTTGGATGACGACCACACCTCTTCTCACGTGCACGGGCATCGCAGTCAGCCGCCGAGGAAGAAGGCCCGTATTGCCGGCCCCAGCTCTATCAATCTCGCCTCCACTGTGCCGCACCAAGCGCAGGAGCCAAGTCGGCCAGTCACTTTTCGCCTCTCGTCGCGCCATCTAATCCTAGCCTCGCCCATATTCAAGGCAGCGCTGAAAGGCGGATGGAAAGAAGGAAGCGCAGTTGGTGGTGAGTTTCGCATTGACGCTGAGGACTGGAATGTCGCGGCGCTGGCAATCGTCATGGATGTTATCCACGGCCGGCACCGACGAGTCCCGAAGGAGATTGACAGGAACATGTTCACCATGGTGGCGGCCATTGTCGATTATTATGATGTTCATGAGATCATCCAGCCTCAGAGTACGGCGTGGATCAACCATCTGCGGCCCACAACAGGCAACATGGGATTCGCCTCTGGGCAGACTGTCTTCTGCTGGATGAGCATCTCCCTTGTTTTTGGGGACGAGCCCATATTTGCAAATGCCGTCAGGGCGGCCCTGTTGGAATCTTCTGGTCCGGCTGTCTGCCCCGAGACGCTCCCCATCGCTTTCGTCATTGGTAAGCCATTACATATATCATTTCCCGATGGAATCCCCGCGTGATATTGACGCGTAGATATACAGAAAGGATCAATGAAAGACGGCGAAAAATCATTGATCAAGTGGCGAACGGTATTGAGAGATTGAAAAGAGATTTCGTCGAGGACCTCGATAATAATACCATCGACCGGGGATGCAGCCCTGCCTGCCGCAGCATGTGCCTCGGAGCATTGAGCACTCTTCAATACACGCTCAAGTTGGACACGTATTCGCCTGCCGACCCCGACGATCAATACTGCGCAAATAGCATCTATCAAATATTGCAGGGCATCAGCGCCTGGAAGATCCCGGAGTGGTACGATAAATCTACCACGGGAAAGCCGAGGCGCCACGCCTGTGCCTACCTACATGGACCCATATTCAACACTGAGCAGCTGTGCCTGATGGATGTCATCTTTGGCGGACCCGATAGAGACAGCGACAGTAACGGCGATGACGACGACGACGGCGACAGCGATGATCGTATCATATGGTCAGAATCCCGCCCGTGTCTTTCTGAAGAGAGTTTGAAGACCATGGGTCTGGCGCTATCCGATTTTAGAAAGTCGACTTGAACTGCGCTCATCTGAACCCGGAGAGACTCGAGACTCGGATGTCAAGAGGTATTCTGGATTTTGCTAGTGCTCAGAGACGACACTTTAATTAGTGGTTGGTTCAAGCATCTTCCTTGTTGGCTACAGTGCATCCTTCACTTGCGAGAAGGGATTCATTGGCATAGAGTTTAGATAAGATTGAGGCGAGGCAGTATTTACCCTGCATGTCATGGAATTTTCAGAAGGTTGAGTTGCGTGTATCTTCCAGACTGTTCCCGTGGCATGGAAGACGGCCTTGATTGGGTTATCTCACTTGTAGGTATGGCCCTTGTTGGGGTGATTTTACTGTCAGTGGTGATAGCGCATTAATCTTAACTTTATTCATCAACCCCAGCGTCTCTGGTCGGAAGTGAGCGCTCGGAAGGACTTTCTCCAAGAATTGGATTGTTGTCGTTGGCGACTTCTAGCCAGAGCTTTCTTTCCACACACCACACCCTACACCACTCGCGAGTGCAAGAGTCTTCGTCCAACAAAAAGCTGTCTCTGGCGCTCTTGGTCATTCTGTCATTGGCGCAGTCATTACAACCACTGGCAGTTGGAGTAGTCCTTGCCAGACGGCGCGTTCCGCTGCCAACCGTGATTGCCGCAACGCAAACCACGACGGTGCGGGGTAATCCTAACCTGGTCACGGTCACGGTTGCAAAAGCTGCCCAAGGCATCACCTCAAAACCCAACCGCCAGCGTTCAATCCCGCATTTCCGCACAACTCCATTGCGACAGCATCAGCAAAGAACCTGACAGGTAATCTGGCGAGGCGTAGCTTCCTCGAAATTAACCACCGGAAAGCATGTCGGCCACGGAATTGCCAGTTCCGCCTCCACATGTGCCGGTGGCCCTGGGAGCTGGAAAGGCCCCGTTCGAGCCTCCGGAAGGACCCACTCGACTCTCCAACGCTCCCGGCACGGAGTTCATTTATCCAGAGCTGGCGCATGGCAGCATCCGACTACTCCACCTCTTGCCAGATAAAGAGCAAGACGGCCCTCTCAAGTGCCAGCTCTTCGACTATCCCATCCGGAGCACAAGCGACTCGGAACGAGCGTGTCTGTTCGAGGCTTTGTCGTATTGTTGGGGCAGCCCTGAAAAGACGAATTGGATTTCCATCGGCGATTTCTATTTGCCCATCACGGCGAGTCTCCATTCCGCATTGGTGCGACTCCGAGATAAATTCTTCGGTAGAGTCATATGGGCAGATGCTATCTGCATCAACCAAGCAGACAATGAAGAGCGAGGTCGCCAAGTCCAGTGCATGGCAGAAATCTACTCGAAGGCGAACCGTGTGATTGTCTGGCTGGGGGAAGCAGCAGCCGGTGATGACAACGCAATCCAAGCGATACTTGAAGCGGGTGAAAAGTCTTCGCCTCTCGCAAGGGACAAACTGGAGGCAGTTGATGCGCTGCTTAGCCGACCATGGTTTCGACGCATTTGGGTAAGAAGGCGTACAATACCTTCCAAGATCAGCTTGATAGATTCCACGAGAAGATGAACTGACAGGTCTTCACGGCAACTACAGGTGCTTCAGGAAGTTGCCGCGGCTCGAAATTTGCGCATTATTTGCGGCTCTACAGAGATTGACGGATACGCGTTTTCCTTGTGCCTGGAGGCTCTTCCCGTCATGCGAAATCGGTTGTCTTCGGTGACCTACCTGATGAAGCCATCTATCTTCCGTCCCCGATACAAGATCGACCACACGGGCAGAATCTCTCTGGGTATATGCCCCCTTGGAGGACTGCTCGACATGTACCACGCCCACGAGGCCACTGACCGCCGGGATAAGGTGTTTGCGCTGTTAGGCATGAGCTCCGATGACCCTGTTGTCGCTGATGCCGCTGGCTTATCTCCCGACTACACAATATCATGGGAACAGCTTTTGAAGCGACTTGTAGAGTTCATTCTCGGTCGACAAGTATCGGTCCGCACCCAGCCCGATCAGGAGATGGCGTTTATCGAGGGCCATGGTTGTGTCCTTGGGGCGGTATCCTTAGCCAGCGAACAGCGAGTGCGCATAACGCCACAGACGGAAATTGTTCCACGAGAGTGGCATGCTCAACCATCCGTCAAATCTGTTCGAGCTGGCGACATTGTGTGTCTGCTAAGGGGGGCGTCTGCGCCTATGATCATCAGGCCACGCAAAGATCACTTTTCCGTTATTGCGATGTCCGTCACAGCTCTGGGAAGTACGATGGGGGACATTGAAACCGGTGGCTGTCAGCAGAACGCATTACCACCCTTCCAGTACCAGTTTCTCCTTGTGTGGACCTGGCAAACCCCCCAGGCCGACTGGCACCAAGACGAACTTGAGGGCACAGCTCCTTTAATCAGCAACATGAGAATACGTAACACTGCGCTGATATTGCAAGAGTCAGAACTGCACGGAGAAGCTGAAGCGAGATACGGAGCAATCGGCGAGACCAGTCTCTCGGAGTTATATGACCACATCGTGGAGGGTATCGAAGTGAAGCAGATGCAGCACTGGAGAGACGTTCTTCTGGCGGCTTTACTAGCGTATCGGCCACTTTCCATTCTCGAGCTTGGGTTTGTCGCTGGCCTGGAACCCGATGTGAGACTTGGCATCATTGTTAAAGAGTGTGGTCTGCTTTTGGTGACTAAGAACCAGACGGTCCGTCTAGCACATGGATCGGTCAAAGGCTACCTAGGGACCGTATTTCACCCGGCTGAAGTCCAACAGGGACACATGGCCATCTTCAAGCGTTCCATTGATGGGATATCACGGTTGAAGCAAAACATCTACGACTTGAAGAACGACTATAGACCTGAGGATATAGCACTACCTGATCCAGACCCACTGCTTCCGATGCAGTACTCTTGTCTTTACTGGGGCGATCACCTCATGGAGCAATCCAACTGGCAGGAGAAGGCATGGCTTTTTTTGAAGGACCACTTCCTCCGCTGGGTTGAGTGTCTGTCTGCCCTGCAGAGTTTTAACAAGGGCATCCAGTTAATCAGAAACCTCCGCCGCTCTGCACAGGTATGTTGAAAGCGTGTTGCTGTTTCCATTTGATGACTAAATATCGGCAGATACAACCTTGTGGAAATCAACAGCTTACTGGATTCTTGGACGATGCGGAACAGTTTTTGCTACGACGCGATCGATTAGACATCCACGTGCCGTCGAAAATATATGGATCCGCGATTATATTCAGTCCCCTGATGAGCGAGATCAGAAGGCACCAGTGGAAGGAAAAAGCACCATTCATTGTCAATGCCAGTGGTGTAAGAGACGACTGGGACACTACATGCTTCGGGGTACTCTATGGGCATAGGAGATCTATCTGCGCGTTAGTCTTCTCACCAGACGGGAGGACACTTGCGTCGGCTTCACCTAGCCCGGAAAATCATGAAGTCCGACTCTGGGATGTGGAATCAGGCGCGGATATGGAACCCCTGGAAAAATTCGAATGGCCTGACGGTAGTATCCTTGGAGTAGCGTTCTCGACTGGCGGGAGGACTCTTACATTGTCCTCAGGCGATGGAACCGTCTGGATCAGGGACCTGGAAACAAGCATGTGCCGGAGAACACTCCTAACGTTTGACAAAGATTTGGGTACAGTAGCCTTCTCCCCAGACGGGAGGACAATTGTGTCGACTGCTGCAACGACTTTCCAGCTCTGGGGTATTGAAACAGGCACATGTCGGCAAACGCTACAACGACACAAGGACGATGTCGTAACAATAGCCTTCTCGCCAGATGGGGGGACACTTGCGTGGACTTCAAGCGATGGCAAGGTGTGGCTCTTGGATGTACAAACAGGCGAATACCGGGAAATACTCCATGGTACTGACGACAACGGTGCTTCTGCAATAGCCTTGTCATCAGATGGAAGGACACTTGCGATAGGCTTAAGAGATTGGGGTGTCCGGCTCTACGATGTGGAAACAGACACAGATCGGGAAACACTCTATGAGGAAACAATCTGGGAGAATGACGAATCTGTCTCTGCATTGGCCTTCTCACCAGATGGGAGGAGACTTGCGTCAGGATTAGGAGATGGGACTGTCCGGATCTGGGATCTGGGAAAGAATCGAAAGGCACCGATGGATCAGAGCGATCGTCGCTCCGAACTCCCGTCACCGGGTGATTGTCCTCAAGAGACGGAACAGCATCTAACGAAGTCGATGGGGGATTTGAGCATTTCAGATGGTCCCGAGGTCCTCCACCAGCAGCAACCAGGTGGTCTTCGCGTGGATGATGGTGAGTGGGTCACTCGAAACGGGGAGCACCTTCTCTGGATTCCTGATGATTACCGGAGAGGGTCAGTATCAGTGCAAGGTGACACCCTGGTCCTGGACTATGCACCTGGGCGAAGGGCGCTTGTGCAGTTTGACTTTTCTGCGAAGTAGTTACTGTTTTCTAGTTGGATAGTCGACATAGTTTTGGACCTAACCCCTATTTTCCAGTGTTACAAGTACCCAAAAGTGAAGCCACACTCAGTTTCACGAAAGAATAGACGCAACAGTCTTCTCGGCCAGCGCATATATACCAGTCTGCGGATTACCTGGCATCGCAAAGGGAAGAATCGAGGCATCCACGACACGCACTCCCTCGACACCAAAGCCCTCAGCGCCAGCACCAGTCAACAACAGCGCCAGCTAAGACATTCCTTCCCATGGTATTAGTGGCCGAGGCCTGCTATATTTGAATTACAGTTGGCGCGGATGTGCCCCATGATATCAGAATCGGACCGAACAGCTTCACACGGCGTGATCTCCGGACCGACCTTGACGGGCGCCACGGCTGGGGAGTTCCACGCCTGGCGGAGGCGCTTGAACGCCGCTAATGCAACTTCGGCGTCAGCGGGGTCGGTAAGCTAGCCCATGTCGATGACGGGCTTGTCAGAGATGCTGGTGCTGAAAATGGCGACGGAACCCCGGGAAAAGGGGCTTAGGATGGCGGCCCTGAGGTCGCCCACTCCGTGGTGACGCCGTTGCCGGTACCGGGGAAGAATCAATCGCGCATGTTCCAGGAAGCCAAAACCCAATCAACCTAACTGACCTAACCTACCTTATCCCTCACAAGTCTTGGAGCCATTTTTGGTCAGAGAGAAATAGTGCACGGTCATCTGTTCCTCAAGCTCGTACGGAGCGTAACATTTTGATCTTCATTGTTGTCGGTTTCACTTACACCCACCCTAACCCTCGCTCAATTGCCGGGAAATGCTTTGCCCGCAGTGCCCCGCTCCCGCGACAAAATAGCCGACCCGGTGGGCCGGCACGTCGAGCTGTAATCCCGATTTCACTCCGATCTCCTGGGATAATACTGGAACGCGGGCGCGGGTTCGCAATGCTACATAAATGCTCCTTCCCTCATCCCGTTATCAGTGTCCAGTTTGGACGAAGCTTGGACCATTCTGGTCGCCGCGTCAATTGAACCTTCAAAACGACGTCATCTCCAAAACCGAACGCCCAAAATACAGTACGTACCCCGGCATTTCGCATCTCACTATGGCGGGTCTACTCTTCGTGGCGATGGCGCCGCAACCGGGCCTCTCGCTGGACCAATTCCACGAGTGGTACAACAACGAGCACGGCCCGACGCGGCTGCGCATGCCGCACATGTTCACCAACGGTCTGCGCTACCGCGCGACCGACGGCCAGGACCCCGAATTCCTCGCCATTTACGATGTCACCAACATGTCGCTCCTCGAAACCCCCACATACACCGAGCTGCGCGAACACCGCTCACCCCGGGAGGCCGAGACAATTGGCCAGGTCAACGTCAACCGCCGCTTCCTCGACCTGGTCGGATCGCAGCAGAGCCCGTCGTTCGTGCCTGCCGAGCAGCTGACTGACGCCGACGCAGCAGGGCGCGTGCTCATCGCCGTCGAGGTGTCGCTGCAGGACACGCCCGATGCCGAAGCCGAGACTATCCGCTGGTATACCGAGGAGCACAACCCCATGCTCTCCAAAATCCCCGGGTGGCTGCGCAGCCGCATCTACCGCACCCCTGCCAAGATCGAGGGCGCCTCCACCTCCCCCGTGAAGATCATCACTCTACATGAGTACGAAAAAGTCAATGGCCTCGACGGCCCGGAGCACCACTCCGCCATGTCCACCCCCTGGCGCGAAAAGGTCTTCTCCTCCTTCATCGCCGACAAAGCCCGCCGGACCTACGAAATCTTCTACATCTTCGGCCCCGGCCCGCGCGAGCTCGAATCCCTCTCGCACCTCCCGCAAAACGCCTCCTTCAAGACCCTCGACAACATGATCTCCACCACCGCCGGTGACAGCGCCGTCATCTCCGCCTTCGTCACCGCCCCCGACGGCCTGCACATCCCCTACCAGCTCGAAGGCAACCCCTCCGCCGACGCCCCCACCGTCGCCTTCTCCAACTCCCTCCTCACCTCCCTGCACATGTGGGACCCCCTCGTTGCCCTCCTCAAGACCGCCCGCCCCGACCTGCGCATCCTCCGCTACGACACCCGCGGCCGCCACTCTGTCCCCGAGCCCCCCGTCCCTGCAACCCTGGACATGCTCGCCTCCGACCTCGCAACCCTCCTCTCTGCCCTGCGCATCCCCAAACTCCACGCCCTAATCGGCGTCTCCATGGGCGGCGCCACCACCCTCAAATGCGCACTGAAATACCCCTCCCTTGTGGACAGGTTCATTGCCTGCGATTTCAACGTCTCCAGCAGCGACGCCAACACCGCGGCATGGAAAGACCGCATCGCAGTCGCAGAGTCCCCCGAGCAGGGCATCGCCGCCCTCGCGAAGGTCACTGTCTCCCGCTGGTTCCACGAGTACACCATGAGCGACCGCAAGCCGGTAGCAGAGTGGATGACCCAGATGGTCGCCGAGAATAGCGTCCAGGGATTCAGGTGGTCGTGCCAGGCGCTGTGGGGGTATGATATGCGCGAGGAGATGAAGGGGTGTGCGGTGAAGGGGTTGTTTGTCGTGGGTGATGGGGATGGAAAGGGGGCGTTGGTGAAGGCGATGGATGGGTTTAAGGGGAGTTTGGGACGGGAGGGCGCAGAGTTGAAGGTTGTGGAGAGGGCGGGGCATTTGCCCATGTGTGAGAATCCGGAGGGGTTTTGGGAGGCGGTGAGGGACTTTTTGTAGATCTGGGTGGATGAAACTTGGTAGAGGTTAGGGGGAAGTGAGAGAGGAGAGTTTAGAAATAGCCTTCCCCCGATCCATGGAATACTAGATGGCTGGGTAGTACATTTGGGAATGAGAAGCGGGTCCTGACTCTGCTCCGCCAAATCCGCCAAGAAAACATGATACAGCTGCTGGCGCCTACTCGATCCGCGGCACATCAGCCTGTTGCCTGCTGTTCCCGCTCGCAGAAACATCCCTACAGGCGCTGCTTAGTGAAATAAACCTCGATGGGACGCCGCTTGGTGGGGGGGACGCGAGGAAGATTGCCGAGCTTGTCAAGCTTGTTCCACGTTACTTTAAGTCGTACGAAGAGTACTTGGACCAGGTTCACGTGCTCTCGTCTGCGCTCGAGAGCCTGCACAACTACGTCGACGCCACCGAACGCATCCAGATGAAGGGTTGCCACTTTGACCTCGCACCGCGGAATATCCTGGTTCAGAAAGGTAGGCTGTTGCTCGCCGACTTTGGACTCTCTCGCTTGCGCAGCGAGTCCTCAAGTTCTGCTACCCCTTTCAAAGGCGGCGCCGGGGACTTCCTCGCCCCCGAGTGCACCGTGCAAGCGTTTGGTGGCCCAGACTATCTTCATGGTCGGAAGAGCGACGTCTGGTCGTTGGGCGGCATCCTGACTGTGCTGGTCGTGTTTCGAGCATTCGGGAAGCAGGGCATCGACAACTACAGGGCTGCTCGCCGCCATATAGGCAATGACGGAGGACTCACGCATCGCTTCCATGCTGGTGGGGATGTCAATACTGGGATGCACGCCTGGCTTCGTCCCACCTGAACATCGAATTGAGATGCTCGCTAGCCTCGAAGCTGGGATCGATCAGCTATTCGACAATAGTCTAGGAATGCAGTCCGGAGATATTTCGCACAATCCGCCGTCATGGGAAACACAGGCTGTGTTGCTGACTACCTTGCGATACATGAAAAAAAGGTTCAAACAAGGGGGACCGTCCGACGCCCTGTCTCAACGTGCTATTTCCCTTGACCAAGTCCGTATATTGCAACCACTAGCAGGCAAGGCGTCGATTGCATCCGTTGATGGATATGACCGGCCGGTACTTTGTGAGTGGATCAACTACGACTTGCACACCATGGACCTTGGTCCCGCCAGCATGTTTGCAAGAGTTGGGGCCATTGTTCATAACTTCGCCATGGAGCCACCTCCGGCAGACTTCAACGTTCTGCATTGCCGCGGCTACTTCCACGACCTCGCTGAAGCCCGCTTTGGGATGCTGTTTGACTACCCCCTTTCGGCCCAGCCGGCAAATATACCCCCCGTTGCGCTGAGGGATATGATGAAACAGCAACCTCGCCCGTCTCTGGAATGTCTGTTCTGCCTTGCGCAGTCCCTAGTCAAGAGTCTACACTGCTTCCACCGTGCCAACTGGCTTCACAACATATCCTCCCACAACGTCTTGTTCTTCTCGGACACCCAGGAGGTGGCAGCAGGGAACATATCTCATGACGAGCACGGCAGCAGCATCAACGTCAGCGGGTACCCTACCCCGTATCTTGTTGGCTTCAATCACAGCAGGCCAAGCGACTCGACCGCTTTCACCAGGGGCCCGTTGGGTCTTGATAAGAGCTACATGCACCCCGAGTACGCTAAGCTACCGGAGCTGCGGTTCAGGCGCGGCTATGATTACTACAGCGTCGGCCTGCTCCTCTTGGAGATTGGGCTATGGAAGCCCATTTCGCAATCCGGATTATTCGAGGCTGATATTGAAAGTTTTGTCCCCTCGGTGCTGCAGGCTGTCTGGCGAGACGAGGCGGTTCCCCTGCTGGGACCTTTGATGGGCGCAATATACAAAAGGTCGGTACTGCTATGTTTAAACGACCATTTTACCGGGTCCGGTATGTCAGACTACGTGGCCATGGAGCGATTTGGGAAGGAGGTTGTAGGTGAGCTGAACCGTTGTTGTGCGTAGATGTGGCACTTAGCACGTTACATAAAGTATGTAATTGTAGGTAGGTAAATAGGTAGGTAGTTACTTTTAGTTTAGCTAACGTTTTAGTACCATCCTTTATTACTTCTTCTTCATGGTTGGATACTCCGCCAGCGGCTGTCCCTCGATCAACCGCATGGAATCGTCATCATCCTGCACCGGCGGTGCAACGCTGATCTCGCCGCGCATAATTTCGATGACCGATATCACCGGCAGCAGCAGCATCAGCAACCCTAGCAGCTGTCCGAAACTCCATGTCTTCTCCCCCTCATCAGAAAGCACCACGTCCGGCGTGCCAAACGCCTGGGAGAGCAGGTATGCTCTTGTAATAGCCCCTATTTCTTTGTCAGCATTTTCTTTCGTCTCACCACGAAACCATCATGCCATACACATGCGGCAGCAAAGAGAAAACTCACCAATCGCAATCCCTCCCATAACAACCAACCCCCCCACCTGCGCCGCCCTATACCACCTCTGCCTCCTATCATGCAAATACCACGTCGCCCCCGCAAACACCACACAATTCCCCACAATCGTCGCCACCGTCCCCGCATAATCCACCGCCTTCACCCCCTCCACCCCTTCCCCATCCCCCTCCCACGAGAACACACACCCCACCGGCACCGTCCCCGGCAACCCCTTGATCTTCCCCTGCAATATCACCACCCCGTACACACATGACAGCGCGAGGTTCACAAACATAAGCACCTGCCTCAACCACCGCAATACCCAATCCCGCTTGAAATCATCCACCAGCGCCAACAGCGTCGCATTGTGCGTCGCCATCGACAGCAGGCTCATCATCCAGATTATGAAGAAGTGGTAGGGGACGAGCGAAGAGGCTTTGATCAGCCCGACGGATTGGATGCCGATCCCGACGAGGATTTGCTGGTCGGAGTAGGAGGAGAGGAGCTTCCGGCGGAGGAGGGCGGGGGAGGGTGTGCAGTTTGGGGAGATCAGGGGGCCGAAGATGAGGGTGGAGGAGAGGAGGAGGGCGGTGAGGGCGGTTAGGGTTGAGGAGAGGAGGACCTATTATTTTATTGTTAGATTTGGGTTTGATAGTGAGGTGATTTTGGTGGTTGGGTTATGTTTGGGTTTGGGTGAAATTGAGAAAGAGATTCATGAGGATGAGTTCATGGGTTCAAGTTGGACTTACACCGGCGCCTGCGATGCCGGCATCGCTGGGGGTAGTGGCGGGGACAACACTGCAGTTTGTGGACTCGAACATCGTGGTGTTTATTGGATGATTTCCCACATCGAAAGATTTGGCACCGAAAAAAAAGTGAGGTTGAATTTGTGTTCAAGTTGGGAAAAAAATGAAGAGTCAATTAATTGCATGTGAGGCGTGGGGGTCTCCAGATCTTAACTGTGCGGGTGCATTGCGCGTCCAGATCCTTGAGACCATTGTGCCAATCATTGTGCGATTGTGCCTCATAAGGAGCTGCCTGTGAAACACATTGTGAATTTTTAGATGGCGACAAAGGATGGGTGGACGACAACGGCCCATGGTAACACATAAGTGGGGCCGAAGTCGAGGCTGTGCTTTGTTGGCGGCTGGCAGTGTGAATGAGAATCTGAAGACATGATTGGCCAGTGGTGGCGGTTACCATTGACCAGAGACAATGGTTAACAAAGCGTGTCTGGAGACAACACACCAGGTCTTTGTCGCACTTCAAAGAGAGATGTATTTTAGGCCCCACATTTCTTTCCTTCTTCTTTGCCGATAACCTTGACTTGCCGGGCATTGGCACTCTCCGATACTACAACCGTCCATACAGCAGTGACATCGTGGGTATTTCGTCACATTCCCATCCGATCTCTGTTGCCAATGAGATCCCCTTCTACCACCTACCTTAAACTCCATCCTTCCCAGTTGTTTGGATTTGCGCGCCTCATACGCCCTATATCAGACACACAGCGCAATTCAAAGCCACTCTCCTGGGTCGAGGGGCGATTCAGGCTGAGCTTGGCATTCTCGCCGCATCCAGACCTCGGATTGCGGGATGCAAGCTGCGTAACGTCATCTCAATCCGGCCGCACCCAATCAGCCGAGCCATCGTGCGCTTGATAATCGAGGCATCGCCATTGGCCCTGGCAACTATCGGATGTCCGTGGCTTCGGGCAGCGGGAGAGGCACAACGGCCGCCGACTTTAGCCTGCAGCCGCCAAGGGGGAACTTAAGCTTCCATTCATTCTAAAACGGAGCATATATGAAGGTCGATATTAATCAAGCCCCCCATCAGGCCCCGCAGCTCGGGAATTTCAGCGGAGAGGGGAGCTGCCCTTGCATGAGTCCAGATGTCGCTTGGGGTGCGGAGCCGCAAGTCCGGGCAGCAAAGTCTCGGCGTCGTGTTTTTTGCATCGGCAATCGCTGGGGCGAAACTTGTAGGAAATCAATTGGGGCTTTGGTCGACTTTGGAGCTTTTTTGGTCAGGGGCAAATCCCAAAGTAACAGCAAGTAAACAAATGATAGGGTCGGTGCTTTGCGCATAAGCCTGTTCAGCCGATGGTCCGCTGTGCAGGGAACGGGCGTTGAACCGCAATTCTCACGACCGACACGCAATCAAATCCCCACAGAACCGACTCGGGCGCTTTCAGCCGTTCCGCGGACCGAAATAGTAGCGCTACCACCTCATTATCACAATTCCCATAATCTTGTAGTACCGAGTGGGCGCGGCCCTACAGCCGGGCCCGATGAGTCCGGGTAAAGCAGCTCATCTAGACCGTCATGGAGCTGGGTCTTGTTTATATATCCCTCGCGCCTTCCCCCTGAGCCTGCCGCCGCCGGCGTGTCTATTCCTTCCACTACCGCAGCACTACTCCAAATAACCATCCCTCGTCTACCATTCTACACCTCACCGTCGCAATGGGTCTCGTCACTGTCCTCGCCACGGCGCTCTCGCTGAGCGGCGCCGCCATGGCCTCGCCGGTCCAGGAGCGCGCCGTTTCGGCCAAGTACTGCGATGCGGCCAGCACGCTGTGCTTCTCCGAGTGGGTCAGCCCCGAGAAGATCGCCTACCGCTTCGCCATTCCCGACACAGCCACCTCGGGCAGCTTCGACGTGATCCTGCAGATTGAGGCCCCCAAGGCCGTGGGCTGGGCCGGTATCGCCTGGGGCGGCTCCATGACCAACAACCCGCTGACCGTGGCCTGGGCCAACGGCGCCGGCTCGGCGATTGCGTCGACTCGCAAGGCGGCGTAAGTTCCTGTTCCTCCCATTTCTTTTCAAGGAAAAAAGAAAAGAAAAAAAGAAGAGAAAACTGACAGCTCCCAGCTCCCGCACCTACCCCCAGCCCGCGACCGACGTGACCTACACGGCGATCCCCTCGCTCACCAAGGCCAACGCCACCCACTGGACCTACACCGCTGTCGCAAAGGGCGCCAGCGCTTTCGGCACCTCCAAGCTCGACCCCACCAGCAAGTCCGTGTCGTTCGCCTACGCCCAGGCCGGCAGCGCCCCGACCGAGCCCACCAACCCCAGCAGCCGCTTCTCCATCCACCAGAGCCGCGGAAAGTTCACGGCCGATCTGGCGGGCGCCAAGATTGCCGACTTTGCGGCACTGGTGGCCAAGCTTACTGCCAAGTAAATTGGTTGATGGTTAGGAGAGGGAGTTTGCCTGATAAAAGGTGGTGATAAACCAGAGGGGGAGGGAAAGGAAAATGGACTGAGAAACAGGAATACTATAAAGGTCTTGCGAGGTGCGATCGATTAGTGTAAATACCTTAGGTGCACTTGTAAATGACACTTTCCAGTCACGTTTTGTTTGCCGTCTGGTTCCCAATAGTGAAGTTCTTTTGTGGTCGATGTCGAGGCCGGGCAAAGAGCTCCGATGATTTCGGACGAGACACTTGGAAGCGGAAGGTGCAAAGAGTTATACGCGAGTCGTACAGACGCTTGTTGTACGGCATGTGTCAGATCCTCCGCGGACAGGTGCACTCGGTTCGATGCAAGTTATCATCCCTGACCAATGATGGCTGGCTGACAAATCCAAGTTTATGTAGGTGTTGAAAGAAGCATACCCGCAGTTTGACACCTCTGGGCTACCATCGTCTCACAACCGCCCTAATCTCACTAGGAGAGACAGTAGAGGTTTGTGACGTAGATGCTATTAAATGGCACCGATAAAAAAGTCTCCGGGCTCAATCCCCCGAGTCGGGGCAACTTGCATCCATCGGGCCCGGGGCCTACCCAAAAGTTCCTACCACCGCTGTGCGAATGTTCCGCTATAAACAAGCTGCCCAGATATACAGGCCGTCCATTTCGGCGCCGGATTCTGATTGGTGGCGCCTGGCCAAGCGCGCCCGAGGGACCGGTATTATCCAGAACACCCGGACCGAATTTGGGGATTGAGTGCCGGTTCGCTCCTCCACCCACTGCTGCCCCGGACTCACAGCGTTCCCGAATACGCGCCACCCCGAGAAAGAAAATCATACAAGTACGGTCCGCCCCGGATTTACAACTTTTTTTCTACCCCCTCACCCACCACCAC
>Ga0247780_1001346_pt1 | contig 14980 bp, 18 predicted proteins | sample UWRJL079202R5_FD_179927 | JGI IMG/M metagenome (GOLD analysis project Ga0247780, IMG submission 179927) | Plant litter microbial communities from Arlington Agricultural Research Station in Wisconsin, United States - UWRJ-L079-202R-5 | ecosystem: Environmental > Terrestrial > Plant litter >... | reverse complement strand
CCGAAGCTCCGGATCGGCTCGCTGCAGGGCGACTTCGCCGAGCTGGAGACGGGGATGCACGTGACCCTGACGCCGCGCGAGGTCGAGGGAGACGGAGAGACCATCCCGGTCTCCTGGCCCGGCATCGCCGATCTGCGGGAGGACCAGCTCGTCTACCTCGCCGACGGCGCGATCCGCCTCCGCGTCGACGACCCGGACCAGGGCGAGGTCGAGTGCGAGGTCGAGGTGGGGGGGACGCTTTCCTCGCACAAGGGGATGAACATCCCCGGCGGGGCGCCGCTGCCGGCGGCCACGGCCGGCGACCTCAGCTGGGTCGAGTTCGCGGTCGAGCACGGCGTCGACATCCTCGCGGTCTCCTTCGTCTCCTCGGCCGCCGACCTGGCGCCGGTGGCGGAGCGGCTGCGCGAGCTCGGCTCCGACATCCCCCTCGTCGCCAAGATCGAGAAGGGGGAGGCGGCCGCCAACGCCCAGGAGATCGTCGAAGCGGCGAGCGGCGGCCTGATGGTCGCCCGCGGCGACCTCGGGATCGAACTGCCGCTGGCCCAGGTCCCGGTCGAGCAGAAGCGGCTGATCCGCGCCGCCGGCAGGCGCTCCAAGCCCTCGATCACGGCGACCCAGATGCTGGCCTCGATGGTCACCGCGCGCCGTCCGACCCGGGCTGAGGTGACCGACGTCGCCAACGCGATCTACGACGGCACCGACGCGATCATGCTCTCCGAGGAGACGGCGGTCGGCCAGCACCCGATCGAGTCGGTGCGGGTGATGGACCGGATCGCCCGCGCCACCGAGCCCGACCTGCCCTACGGCGAGTGGCTCTTCGCCCGCACCGACCAGGCGACCCAGGACGTCGCCGACTCGGTCGCCCAGAGCGCCGTCGGCGCCGTCTACCGCCTGGGGCTGAAGGCGCTGGTGGTGCCGACGACCAGCGGCCGCACCGCCCGCCTCGTCTCCGCCCACCGGCCCAACGTGCCGGTGCTGGCGATCTCGCCCCGCATCGAGACCGTCCGCCGCCTTAACCTCCTCTTCGGCGTGACCGCGGTGCTGAACGACCATGTGGCGGACGTGCGCGACCTTCTCGACGGCTGCGCCGAGCTGGCGGGACGCCACGGCGTCGCCGGCTCCGGCGAGCTGATCGCGATCACCGCCGGTCTGCGCGATCAGGAGCTCGGCACGAACCTGTTCGAGGTGCACCGTGTCCCCTGATGGCGGCGGCGCGGTGCGGCTGGAGCGGGAGGAAGGAGGGCTGGCGGTCCTCACCTTCGACAGTCCGCCGCTCAACCTCTTCGACCAGCGGATGATCGACGACTTCCAGGCGGCGATCGAGGGGCTCGCCGCCGAGCCGCCGCGGGCGCTGCTGATCCGCGCCGAGGGCCGCGCCGTCTCCGGCGGCGTCGACGTCCACGTCTTCGAGGGGCTGACGCCGGAGCAGGGAAGCCGGCTCTGGGACGAGCTGCTGGGGACGATCGACCGGTTGGAGGCGCTGCCGGCGCCGATCGTCTTCGCCGCCCACGCGCTGACCCTGACCGCCGCCTTCGAGATCGCCCTCGCCTGCGACCTGATCGTCGCCACCCCCGCGGCGAAGTTCGGCCTGGTCGAGAAAGTGGTCGGGCTGACGCCGTCGATGGGCGGCACCCAGCGCCTCGCCGAGCGCGCCGGCAGCGGCCGCGCCCGCCAGTTCGTGATGACCGGCGAGTTGTTCGGGGCCGAGGAGATGGAGCGTTGGGGCGTCGTCAACTCGATCTACGCGGAAGAGGACTTCGAGCAGCGCTCCCGCGCCCTCGCCGCCGAGCTCGCCGCCGGCCCGACCAGGGCCCATGCGATGACCAAGCACATCCTGCGCCGCTTCCGCGAAGGCGGCATCCCCGCCGCCGACGAGGCGGTGCGGACCGAAGCGGCGGAGCTGTTCGCGACCGAGGACCTGCAGAACGCCGTCAAAACCTTCCTCGAGCACGGCGGCCCCGGCCACGCCACCTTCGAGGGTCGCTGAGCCGAGCGCCGGTAGGGTTGCCGCCGTGACCGACTTCGACGCGATCGCGGCAGGCATGACCCAGGCGGTCCCCTTCGCCGGCCACCTCGGCCTGGAGATCACCAGCGTCGCCGAGGGCGAGGCGACCGTTGTCCTGCCCGAGGGCCAGGAGCTGACCAACCACGTCGGCTCCCAGCACGCCGGCGCCCTCTTCACCGCCGCCGAGACGGCTTCGGGCGCGGCCTTCGTCGGCGCCTTCGCCGAGCGCATGGGCGACGTCACCCCGCTCGCCCGCAGCGCCGAGATCGCCTACGAAAAGATCGCCCGGGGTCCGATCACCGCCACCGCGACTCTCGGCATGCCCAAAGACGACGCCCTCGCCACCCTCGATCGCGACGGCAAGGTCGAGTTCCCATGCGAGGTCGTCCTCGCCGACCCCTCCGGCGCCCAGGTCGCTTCCGCCACCATCCGCTGGCACGTCCGCCTCAACAACCCGGCCGCCGCCTAGCCACCCCGCCGAACCCCTAGAATCGCCCCCGCGGGCCACCCGGCCCCATCCCGCGCCTGTAGCTCAGTTGGATAGAGCGTCGGTCTACGAAACCGAAGGTCACAGGTTCGAATCCTGTCAGGCGCGTTCCTCGCTGTTCCGGCTTGTGCCACGCGTTTCCCGGTGCAGAGCCAGATCCTCGGCTTCAGCCCGGATCGGAGTTCCGAACGATTCCAGCCGGTTCCGGCGCGTTCCGCGTCGTCGTGGTCGCATCTTGGTCACATTTCGCGACGGCCAATAGGGTCCCCGGGGTGGAGGGCAAGGCTCAGGCGATAGCGCGCAAGGCGGTCCGTCGCGCTCATTCCGATTTCGAGCGAGCGCAGGAGCAAGTCGAGCAGCTTCGTCAGACGCGGCGCGAGAGCTTCGAGGCAGCGCAGGCAGCGGGCCTTTCGACGCGGGACATCGCTAGCGAGACCGGCCTGCACTTCACCCGCGTGGCGCAGATCCTCCGCGATAAGTAGCCAGGTGTAGAGAGGGGTCTACGGACCCTGCTACTCTCCTCCAATCCGAAAAGCGCCCCCGCGCTGCGCAAACAGCCGGGGGCATGGCACAGGAGAGTGACCTCCCATGCACGACAAGCCTAGAGGCGCGGGCTCTGATGAACGCGCCGCGACCCCCGCCCTGCAAGACCTACGCGACCAGGGCGCCGTCCTGGTCGAGGTTCTCGCCCAGCACCCGGCCCAGCTGCGGCGGTCCGAACTCGTCCGAGAGATCGGCGCCGGCGCAGCCGACTTCGCGCAGACCGACGCGATCGAAAGAGCGGTCCGCGATCTCATCGCGGCCGGCCTTCTCTTTCGCAACGGCGACTTGGTACTGCCAACGCGGGCAGCGCTCCGCTTTGACGAACTCCACGAGAAGGGGATGTAGCGATGAGCCGTCGATCGCGTCTGGAGCGCGAGCACCTCGCTGAGTGCTTCGGGGCAAACCTCGCAAGAGCCCGGAGAGCGGCTGACGTAAGCCAGGACGAGCTTGCCTGTCGCTCCTCGACCCATCGCACGGCCATCAGCCAGATCGAGCGAGGTATCAGCCTGCCCGGTCTCGACTCGGCCCTGAAATTCGCGGCGGTGTTGGAAACGACGCTGGACGAGCTGCTGGAGGGCATCGCGTGGAAAGCGCCGGAACTGGCCGTTGGCAAGTTCGAATTCCCAGACCAAGCATCGACCGATCCAGAAAGGGCATCCAGCACTCCCTAGCGACCCAGCGAGCAACCAGTCCAAGCAGAGAAACCGAGATGCCCCTCCAGTCAGCTCCTAGTGCAGGCCTTCAAGCCCACGCCCCAGGACCAACCTCCGCACCCCGACACATTACGAACCCTCCGGATTCGTGCCTGAGCCGCCTGATTTCGAGCAGCGGGCCAGAGACGTGCTGCGAGCTTCCGACCGCCCCTACGGGCGGCCGATTTTGGCACGGCTTCGCCGTGCGGAGGCCGCCTGTAGGGAGGGGCGGGAGGGGTCTGACCTTCGGTCCCCCGGAGGCTTCAGAACTGCACCCGATGCAAAGGCCGTTCCGTCTGGACAGAGGTGGCATGCAGAGGAAATCCAGCAAGCCGAACTTCTTCACCGAGCGCACCCTTGCCGACTTCCTCGCGGTCAGTGATCGGACCATCCGCAACTGGATCAGGAGCGGGAAGCTGCCCAGCTACAAGCTCGGAGCGGCACGGCGGATCGACCCCGCAGACGTCGAGGACTTCCTCGCTCGCCACAGGGACGAGGCGTCATGAGACGCGATTCGCCAGTCAAGCGCCGCAACCCGTCGGGACAGGTTGTATGGGTCGCCAGGTACACCGGGAGGGACGGCAAGCGCCACATCGCCAGGATCAGCCGAGTTGCAGACGTAGAGATCGAGGGCATCCCATTGAAGGACTGGCCGCTGCGCGAGCTGCGCCGTCGCCACACGCTGGCCCTGGTTGACCACATGTTGAGGACCGAAGGTCGAGCGACCACCGGTGCCGTCGGCATCCTCCGCGCGCTGTCCGCGATGGCCGAGGACGCGATCACGGATGAAGTCTGCGACCTCAACCCCTTCAAGGGAATCCGGATCCGAGCGAACGATCCGAGGGCAAAGAAGAAGCCGAGGCCGATCCGCGTCTTCAGCTTTGAGGAGATGCACCGCTTCGCAAAAGCGGCTGGTCGCTACGAGCCAATGGTTCGCGTCTTCACCGACTGTGGGCTGAGGCTGGGGGAGGTGCTGCCCCTACGCCGCGAAGACTTCGACGGCCAGACCCTCCAAGTCCGCCGCACCGCCCACGAGGGCCAGATCCTCGAGGGCACGAAGACCGACCACGGCGAGCCCGACGCGGGCCGCGTCGTGCCGGTGCCGGCGACGCTTGCCTGGATGCTTGAAGCGCAACTCCAGGTCAGCGACGAGAGCGAGCTGCTCTTCACGACCCCGACCGGCCGCATGTGGCGAGAGCGGAACTTCTACCGCGACCTTTGGGGGCCAGCCCAAGAAGCCTCCGGCCTAGACATCCGCCCCCACGAGTGCCGCCACTCCTACGTAACCCATCTTCGCGGGGTTGGCGTCAATGATGCCGACTTGGCGGAGATCGCGGGCCACCGAGTCGAGACGATGCTGTCGCGATACACGCACCCTGTTGGCGAGAGCTTCGGTCTCGTTTGTCGTGTGTTTGATCGTCTGCCGGCGGAAGGCCCGGTTTAGTTGCCGAGCGCCTCGATCATGTCGCCCGAGCAGAGGAACTGAACGTCAATTCCGCTTTCAACGAAGTCGGCTCTCCGCGCCCACCACTCGCCGTCCTTCGCTTGGTAGATCGGCGGGTTCCCGCCGTCGGCAATGGCCACTGCGATCCACTTGTGATCGTCGGAATCGAAGTCCCGAAGTCGCGCCGGGACCTCGGCGAACGACTCCCCATCTTCTCCAGACAGAGTGATGGTCACCCTTTTACATATTTTTGGATCGTGGCGTAGGTGCCAAAGTCGAACCGCGAGCTTGCTGGCAACTCCAGCCTTGTGACTTCCTTTTAGGACTCCCAGGTACTCGCGCAGGATCTGCTCACCGGATTTCTCGCAGTCAACGACCAGAACAGTTCGCCCCTCTTGAATGTGTCGGCTCATCTGCCCGCACGCAGCTACGCACTCATCTGAGGCGCCCTCGTGAAGGCCTTCGGCCACGGCCAAGACGTTCGAATCCGCCACCGCGAAATGCGGGCCGCCGTTCACTGGGTCTTCAGAGCCAGTTTGCGTTGCATGCCCACCTCGGCTTGCACGGCGACATCCTCGACCTCATCCCCGAAGAAGTCGGCCGGCCAATTCAGGATGTTCCCGAACGTGTCCACCTCAAGACGGTCCATATCGGACCCGTTGGGACCGGGGTAGCAAAAGTAGAGCGCTACCTCTTTCTCGGAGATCTTCTCTTCTGCGATGCGCCGGAGGAGCCGACGGAGAAGATGCTCTGAATGACTCTCGACAACAAGCTGCACCCCCCTGTTCTCGCTGTCTTCCCGCGAAGAGATAGCCGCGATGAACAAATCCGCTAGCGCTGCTTGGACCGCCGGATGGAGATGAATCTCTGGCTGCTCCATGAGAACCGTTGAGTTCTTCGCTGCGTAGAACGACTGCACTACGACCGGGAGAACCTGGGAAACCCCGAACCCGACATCCGTGAGCCTCACACCCTCAGAGTTCTTTGAGGTCTTGACAATGACGTCGTACTCATCTCTATCTGGGGCGATCTCTTCGACCGCAAAGGATTGAAGTAGGCCGAGATTTACGAGCCATTCCGCTATGACCTCTGCAAAGGGCTTGGTAGGAGATCTCCACTTCCAATTGAGCCGCCTGTCCTTCGCTGCGAGGATGGCCTGAATAGCATTTTGTCCCTGCCAGCCCACATCGAGCGGGTCGTTTCCTGACCAACTGTAGAGCCGGCGCGGGGGACTACGTAGCGGGCCCAGATAGCTGATGCTGTTGAGTCTCTCCTCAAGGGTGAGCTCAAGGTCCGACAGGAACGCGGTGTTCTGAAAGTAGAGTTGGGCCTCCGCCGGAAATCCGTAGAACTGGACGGGCTTTGGAAGCTCCCAGCGGCGACCCGGGCTTCGAACGGTGTCGTAGTTGGTCGTATCCAGACGCCAGCGGTCGGTTCGCTTATCGTCGCGAAGGAGTGCGGCTCCCAGTTCGAGCTTGCCCGATTTCATGTCCGAAAGCTCATATGCCAACTCCTCCAACTGAACCGCCCGATCGCGTACGCCGGCTTGGCGCGCGGATGCGGCGAAGCCGAGCATCGCGCCCGCGTAGCGCTGGCCGCTTCGAGGATCTCTGAGTTTCAGGGCTCCAGCCAGTTGCCACCGGCTCTCGAAGCTCAACTCATTTTCCGTGTTGTGAGCGAATATCACGTCGCGGAAGCTTCCAAGGGACACCGCCGCGCTGGCGTCGCCGAAGTCGAAGACGTTGTTGCGGTCGGCAGATCTCACCGTCTGCCGGAGCATCATGAGGAAGTGATTGATGCTCGACTTGCCGGAGCTATTTGAGCCGAAGAAGATGGTAAGCGGGGCAAGCTCGATCTCTCCGGTATCCCGCCAAGCCTTGAAGTTCCGTAGTCGAAGCCGTTGAAGCATTTGGGGAGCTTATTCCTTGGACGGGCGCCCTAGGGGTGGATGCTCAAGCCAGTGGAAACTGACGCAGCTCGCGGTCGCATCCCGGTCACAGGCTCACCGCAAACCGCTCTGGCCCGCCACCATCTCCCGGTCTACGAAACCGAAGGTCACAGGTTCGAATCCTGTCAGGCGCGTTCCGCATGGGTCTCAGCGCCCTCCACCCGCGAGATCGTTGAGACGACGACCTCCATTCAAGAGCTCTGCGTCCTCAGCGAACGTGGCTGGCCTATCTCTCTTGATCAAAATACTTATTAGTTAGTATCTTTTTCAAATAAAGATGACCTTGGGGCGTCCTCGGCGGCGGGTTCCGCGAAATACCCGACCACGCTGACCGGAACGCAGACGAGCAGCCACGTCTTCCAGATCGGCTCACTGAAAGTGACCTGCTCGACCGAGAAAACCTCGGGCGAATTGGCCGCGGCTTCTGAAACGGTTTCGCTGTCCCCGGTCTACGAAGGCTGTGAATCGACCGGTACGAAAGCGGAAGTGAAACCGAACGGATGCTCATACCTGGTGTATGCGCCGCCGGCGGAAAGCGAAGAAGGCAGCCTGGACATCGTCTGCCCGAAAGGCCAGTCGATGCTGATCACCGCATTGGCCTGCACAATCACCGTAAGCGCTCAGGTGACCGCGAAACACGTCACCGTCTGGAACACAGACGAAGACATAGACATCCGCGAAACATTGACATCGGTGAAAGCGAGCGTCGTCAAAGACAGCTTCCTATGTCCGCTCGAAACCTCGATAGCGACGATGGAGGTTTCAGGGAACCGCACAGTGCAGGGGTCGAGCGCAATCGACGTCGGCTGATCTCGCCGAGCGTCCGCCCTTCGCCCGGTCGCCTCAGGTCTGAAGCAGCTTTGCCTTCTGCGCGGCGAACTCCTCCTCGGTGAGGATGCCCTGGGCTTTCAACTCGCCCAGCTCCCTCAACTGGTCGATGGTCGAGCTGCCGGCCGCAGGGGCGGCGGCGGGGGCTTCGGCCCGCGGTGCGGCGCTTTCCTGCGCGGACCAGCGTTCACCCTGACGGCGCGATACGCGGTTGCTGACGGCGGTCGCGGTGCCGGCGATGGCCGCGGTGCGGGCGACGCCTCGAAGTAGTCCTGGCATCGTGGATCTCCTCTCAGGTGTTTGACTCCGCCGCGTCGAGCGCGGCGAGGACGGCTTGGACGGGGATGCGGCCGCTGGCGGCGAGCTGGCCGCCGGAGCGGCGGACAGCCGTGGCGAAGGGCGCGGCCCAGGTGTTCTCGAAGACGAGCAGGGCGGCGGACGTGCCGGGCTCCATCGCGCCGCCGGCCTCCTCGACGTCTTCATCGGAGAGCAGGCCGGAGGAGGCGCCTTCGAAGACCGAAAGCTCGGCGACCGCACCGCCGACGTCGGCGATCTCGAGCCCGCGAACCGTTCCGTCCTCGTCCTTGGCGATGAAGATGAGGTCGAGGATGCGGATCAGACCGCGGTCGACGAGGTCAACCAGGTGCGGCGCCACCTCGCCGTTGGGCTGGCGCCCCGGCCACTCGACCAGGATGTAGTCGATCGGCCCCATCTCCACGTCGATGCTCGCGTCGCTCTCCATCGGCTCCCTTTCTCGATCGTCACTGCGTCGGTCCCGGACACCCTTCCCGGCGGTGCCCGGCCGTGTGAACGTACCGCAGATCCAGTGCAGATGGTTGAGGAATCCTTCCCAAGAGTTGCCTGCCGGCTCCCAGCCGGTTAGGTTCGTCTTAGCGGTCTCCGAGTGGGCGCGTGCCCAAGACGAAGACCGGGGACTACGGCCGGGCTCCTCGCCTGGCGGAAAGAGAGTGAAGATGGAGGCTGGTCGAGGTTCGCGTGCCCCCGCCGGGGCTGAGTATTCGGGTTGGATTGCGTTCGCAGGCGTGATGATGCTGATCATCGGTTCGTTGGACGCGTTCTGGGGCCTTGCGGCGATCCTGAACGACGAAGTCGTCGTCGTCGGCGGGCGCGGCGCGCTGATCTTCGACATCACGATGTGGGGCTGGGTTCACCTGCTCCTCGGCTCGGCGGTCGCGGCGACCGGGCTGGGCCTGATCGCTGGCAACGCGGCGGCTCGCGTGGCGGGAATCTTCTTCGTCGCCATCAACGCGATCGCCCAGATCGTGTGGTTTCCGGCAGCCCCGCTCTGGGCCTTCCTGATCATCATCCTCGACACGGTGATCATCTACCAGCTCACCGTGAACTGGAGCGCCGAGGACGCAGCACGATGATTCCTCTCGCCGATTTCACGTTTGGGCAGGCGCTTCTCACCGTCCTCGAGGTCTTTCTCTTCGTCGCCTGGATCTGGGTTTTGATCTCGCTGTTCAGCGATCTGTTCAACGACAGCTCGGTCTCGGGTTGGGGGAAGGCAGGGTGGACGTTTCTTCTGTTCCTCGTACCCTTCCTCGGCGCGCTGATCTATCTGATCGCCCGGGGTGGCGGAATGCACGAGCGGGCGATGAACAGAGCCGCCGCGGCGCAAAAGCAGTTCGACGATTATGTCCGTAAGGCGGCGGGCGGCTCACCCGCAAGCGAGCTGGAGACGCTCGCCGGCCTGCACTCCAAAGGGGTGCTTTCGGACCCCGAGTTCGAGCAGGCCAAGCAGAAGCTCCTTGCCGGAGACCGCCAGGTGCCCGCATGAGTACGTGAGATGACGTCCAGCCATCAGCGCAAGGCGATCGGGTGACGGCGCAGAGTTCGGCAATCGAGCGCCCGCACCGCAAGACCGTCGCCTTGCTGCTGGTGGGCGCCACCGTCCTGACCTTCGTCGCCATCTTCTCCTTCTGGGTCAACCGCCAGGCGATGAACACCGACAACTGGGTCGATACGAGCAGCGAGCTGCTCGAGCACGAGGAGATCCAAGCCCAGCTATCGACCTTCCTCGTCACCCAGCTCTACGCCAACGTGGATGTCGAAGCGGAGCTGCGCAAGGCACTGCCGCCCGAGGCTCAGGCGCTAGCCGGTCCTGCTGCCGGCGGCCTGCGACAGCTGGCGCAGCAGGTGGCGGAGCGAGCACTGACCTCCCCTCAGATCCAGGCGATCTGGGCCGAGGCAAACCGCTCCGCGCACGAGCAGTTCCTGACGGTGATCGACGGGGGCGGCTCCGTCGTCTCAACCGGCGAGGGAGAAGTCACCCTTCAGCTCGGCCCGGTGGTGACGCAGATCGGCGAGCAGGCCGGGGTGCCGGCGGACCTGATCGCGAAGCTCCCGGAAGACGCCGGCGAACTGAAGGTCCTCGACTCCGAGCAGCTCTCGGCCGCCCAGATGGTCGCCAAGGCGATTCGCAAACTCCCGATCGTCCTCTCGGCCCTCCTGATCCTGCTCTACGGAGGTGCGATCTATCTCGCTCGAGGCCGTCGGCGTGAGGCGGTGCGAGCCACCGGCTTCGCCTTCATCGTCGCCGGTGTCCTCGCGCTCGTGGTTCGAGAGCTGGTCGGAGCCGCCGTGACCGGGTCCTTGGCCACGACCGCATCTGTGGAGCCGGCGGTGGAAGCCACCTGGGACGTCGGCACGTCCCTGCTCTCGACGGTCGCCGTATCGGCCATCGCCTTCGGGATCCTGGCGGTCGTCGGCGCTTGGCTGGCCGGAAGCACGGCGCCGGCGACGACCTTCCGGCGTGAGGCTGCCCCCTACTTCCGCGACCGCCAAGCCGCTGCCTATGGCGGAGCTGCCGCGGTCTGGCTGGCCCTGATCGCCTGGGCGCCGATCGTCGCCTTTCGCAGGCCGTTCGGCATCCTCCTGTTCGCTGTCCTCTTCGCGCTGGGAACGGAGGCGCTGCGCCGACAGGCAATCGGCGAGTTCCCCGATGAGCCACGCGGGCGGCTCGGATCGCGAATGCGCGTGTTGCTCCCCGGGAGCGCGGAAGCCCAGGTAAGCACTCGTGAAGAAAGGGCTTCGGCGCAGCAGCTCGATCGACTCGAGCGACTCAGCGCCTTGCGGCGGGAAGGGGCTTTGACCGACGAGGAGTTCGAGGCGCAAAAGCGATCGGTCCTCACGGACCTCCCCTGAGGCCCCGCGCAACCGAGAGCCCCAGGTTCCAAACCGTCAGGCCCGTCCCGCTTCAGAGAGCGGCCCCTATTCGTGCCAGACGCCGATGTGGTTGCCCAGGGCGTTCTCGCCTGTGAGCATCAGTTCGCCGCTGAGGCTGCCGTTGCTCTGTTTGGTCGAGCTGGAGCAGGCACCGAATCCCGTGCCCCCGTCCTCGGTGTAAATCAGTGTCGAGCTGATGTTCAGCCCGATGCGGAGTTCGCGTGTGGTCCCCGATCCGGCGTTTTTATTGATGGTGCTGAAAAGAGCTGTCTGGGTCCCGATTGTGACGGTGCACTTCGTTGTCCCGAAGAGTTTGGCGACGACCACGATCGATTTGCCTTCCGGACACTCGATATTGAGATTGGTGAAGGAGATGAGGGTTTCGGCGAAGAGAACGTATTCGCAGCCGTTCGTGGAGACGGTGGCGCCCGCGAAGCCGAAGGCGGTGCATTCGGAATAGCTCGGTTTGACGGAGATCGTCGAGTTTGTCGTTCCGGTCATCGACCCGAGGTAGGAAACGTTTTCGCATTCGATCGTGCCCGCTGTCGTGGTGAAGACATCGGTGCCGAGCTGCGTCCCTGTCAAGACCGTCGAACTTGCTTCCGAATGAAATTCCTTCGCCGAGGCGGTGGAGGCGAAGGCGCCCGCCAGCGCGAGCGCCAGGGCCAGGACAGTCAATCGGTGCATGCGTCGAGTCATCTCCGTCTCCCCCGTAGGTACGGGGAGCTTCACTTTAACAAAATTGAGCAAATTCTAACTCGCCATAGCACCTCTGCTATACATAGCACTCTTGCTATGCCCCCGGACCCTGACGACCGAGAGCTGTTCGGCCTTATCGCCGAGCGCGTCGCCGAACGCCGACGGGCCTGGGGCGTATCCCAGCGGGAGCTGGCCGAGCTATGCGGGACGACGCAGTCGGCGATCGCCCGGGTTGAGCGGGGAGCGAGGCCGCCGCGGATCGACACCCTGGCGCGCATCGCCGCGGCCCTCGACAGCGAGCTGGTGATCGAGCTTCGCCCCAGGACGAATCCGCCCCACGGCGGGGGAAAAGGAGAGAGACGATGAGCGAGAGCAGAGTCCGGCCGCGACCGGCGGGCAGCAGGATGGATGGGGAGATGGAGACGAGCGGTGCGGAGAAGGTCCTTGCCGTCGTGCTCGCCGTCTTCATCGCGATCGGCGCCGTCTGGGGCTACGTCAAGCTCGACGAGGTTTCCGAGCCGGACTCGACCGCCTCCCATCGGCTGACCCGGGTGCTGATCGGGACTGAGCAATTTACGGCGATTCAAAGCCACCGGCAGGCGATCCGCTCGGTCGGCGCGGCTCGCTCGGAGCGGCGCGCGGCCACCCGCGAGCTGGAGCTGCGCCGCGAGGCCTACCGCACCGCGCTGGACGCCGGCGAACCGTCGGCCGAGCTGCGGACGGGGTACGAAGCCGCCCAGGCCAACCTCGCAGCGGCCTCGAAAGAGCTGGCAGCCGCCGTCAGGGAAGAGGCGCGCACTCGCCCGGAGGCCAGGGAGGCCCAGCGTCGCTTGGTCGAACTGCGCCGGCGCGAGGCAGAGCGACTGGACGACGACCGCGCCCGCCACGACCGGATCGTGTTCTTCCTCCGCCTGGGGCTCCTCGCCCTGATGCTCGCGGGCGCCTACCGTCTGCTGATCCGCCTTCGGGCCCGCAACTCGCGCTACCTCCCCGCCGCGCTTGCCTGGATCGGGGCCACGGCGATCCTGGCCTGCGTCATGGCTGCCGACTACACCGACGACTACCTCGAGTTCGACGAGGTTGGCCCGCTGGCGATCTCGATCGTCGGCGTCGCCCTGACGCTGGCCGCGTTCGTGGCCCTTCAGCGCTTCCTCTCGAAACGGGTGCCGGCACGGAGGGTTCGTCGGGGCGAGTGCCCCTTCTGCGGCTTCCCGCTCCGCGGCAAGCCTCACTGCGAGGGGTGCGGACGGGCGGTCATCGCCGATTGCTCGAGCTGCCAGAAGGACCGACGGGTCGGTACCGCTCGCTGCGGTTGGTGCGGCAGTCCCTAGCGCAGGTGGGCGCGTCGGCGCAGCTCGAATCGCGAGCGCCCCAAGTCCTCGAAGGCAAGTCGGATCGGGAGGCTGGCTCGACCGAACCGACCGCGCCGGTGCTTGGCGACGATCCTCTTACCGGCCCTGGTGAGGGGGAGCCGCACCCGCCGCGTCTCCTGGCTGGAGATCGAGTACCGGTTGGCTGCCAGCGTTCTCCGGCTGGACTTCCTGGATCTCGGCGAAACCCCCAGCGCGCCCGCGCAGGTGCCGGGGCCGGCGCAGCGGAGTCGCAGCAGCACTGCTTTGCCGATGGCGAGGATCCGGCCCCGGGCGAGCTGGATCGAGCCGGCCCGGGCGCTGTCGCCGACACCCGCGCCGGCGCCCACCCGGTAGTCGATCGCCAGTTCGTAGCCGGGCGGCAGGACCTTCGGGGCCGGCTGCTGCACGGTGCCGCCGAGCTCCCCCGGCTGCTCCCGCACGGGCAGGCGCAGGTCCAGGTTCGAGATCGTGATCGGCGCCTGGGCGTTCGACGGTCGTGCGTAGGGGGAGTCCGACGGCAGCAGCTCGAGCTTCGGTACGTGGCCGGCCTCGAAGCGGTAGGCCTGCGGGTGCAGCTGGAACACCCGGCCGGCGCCTCCGCCGTCGGGGCGCAGCAGGCCGCGGGCCACGAGCGTCTCCGCGCCTCCGGGCGCCACGTCGAGCAGGCGGGCGGCCAGCTCGGAGTCGGGGCCGGGGGAGGCGATGTCGGCGACGATCGTCGCCGAGCCCAGCAGCGTGAAGCCGGGAGCGGGGGCGGCGGGTAGGCGGTAGGTCGCGACTCCAGGCTGGTCGGCGCCCGACGCCGTCAGGCAGGGGTCTTTCCCGGCGATCGGATCGAAGGTCGTCCCGATGCTCGGGTCGCCCGAGCCGGGCACGATCGTCTGCGCCGGGGCGCTGCGATGGCGGATCTCGCCCGGCGCCAGGTCTTTCCAGGTCGCGGCGGTGTAGGGACCTTCGGAGGGCCCGCCGCATCTCGTGGTCAGCGCCGTCGCGCTCGGTTGCGGCGCCGGCCCGACTCCCTTCAGGTAGTGATCGAACCAGGCGTTCTGCCGAGCCCGGAAGGCCTCGACGTCGGCGGGCTTGCTCTGGCTGCGGTCGTGGCCGTCGTCCATGAAGAAGAGCGAGATCGGGCTGCCGGGGAACTGAGTCCGGGTGCGGTTGTAGAAGCGGAGCGCCTCGCTGGGCGGGAAGAGGTCGTCGCCCCAGCCGCTCTGGATCAGCAGCGGCGCCGGGGGTTGCGAGTGGTCGACGTAGTAGGAGGAGTGGTGAGAGGTGATCTCGGCGACGAGCGGCCCGGTCATCGGGTTCGGCTCGTACGGCTCGCCGGCGTTGATCAGCGTGTACCAGGTGGTGAGATCCGCACCCGGGTCGGTCCCCGGCAGGGCGTAGTTGCTTTCGAGCTGCCCGAGGCCGTAGAGCCCGGAGACGTAGGAGAGCTTCTCGATGCCGATCGGGGCGGTCCCGCCCGGGCCGAGGTAGGGAGCGTCGGCCACGTAGTCGAGGGTGCCGCCGTTGGGAAGCAGCGAGTAGGCGAGGTCGGTCCATGGCCACTGCGGCACCGCCGCCGCGATCGCCATCGCGGTCCCGGCCGGGCTTTTCCACGAGACCAGCGATCCGTCGGGGAGCATCGTCCGATCTCGCAGCGCCGCCAGCGCCATCGAGAGGCCGCCGCCGTAGGAGTAGCCGGTGGCGCCGATCTTCTGGGGCTGGGCGACACCTTCGTCGGCCAGCACCGAGATCAGGTACTGCGCGTCGCGCACCTCATAGCGGGTGTCCATCAGGTGGTTATGGCC
>Ga0247780_1001345_pt1 | contig 14985 bp, 5 predicted proteins | sample UWRJL079202R5_FD_179927 | JGI IMG/M metagenome (GOLD analysis project Ga0247780, IMG submission 179927) | Plant litter microbial communities from Arlington Agricultural Research Station in Wisconsin, United States - UWRJ-L079-202R-5 | ecosystem: Environmental > Terrestrial > Plant litter >... | reverse complement strand
ACAGTTTAAGTTTTTAATTATATAATTATCCCTTAATATTATTTATTATCTTATCTTTTAAGTTAAGTCTTTACTATACTACCTTAAAATCTAAGCTAACGTTTTAATATCTTTTTTTTTTTATACCTTATATGTTATTAGGATTAGTACAGTTTAATAACAGTTTGTTTAAACCTTTCCTGTTATCGTTAAGTATCTTAGCTAAGCTGTATTTTTCTAGCCTTTTAATTTCCATAATCCAGTTAGTAATAATCGTTATATTTACTAAGTGTAATAACCTTACTCTTAAGTTTTATTAGTTATAGAGCCGAATACTGTATAAGCTGCTTTTATTATACTTTAAGCATTTTAGAATTATATATACTGCCGTTTTTAAAACGATACTGCATTAATATTAAGGTAATATTACCTTAGGGACCTTTCTCTAGTAAAGGAAAGCGTTTAAGTTAATCTTCTCTATTTTAACTTACGTAAGGATAAAGCTTTAAGCTTTTATAAGTTTTTAATAAAGTTAAAGTAATATCTTACTTTTATTAAGGTTGTATATATCTGTTACAGTAACGATATAACTGTAATGTGTAAACGCCTTATACCTTTTTTTTTATCATCTTTTCTTTTAGTTATAAAGGGTGGAGATATTAAGGTTACAGTCTGTCTACTTCTCTTAATTTAGGTTTTTTACTTTTCTTAGTATAAGCCCTAGCTAGTCTTTTACCTATATAGTTTTCGTTAAACTGTTATTTATTAAAGGGGTATATACTATTATACCTTATCTTTATTTTACTTATTTAGTTATCTTCTTATTAATATTACGTAAAAGCTTTATAATCTTTATACGTTTAAATTATTACTTAACTTTTACTATTTATTAGTTTAGGTAGATATTAAATAGTAAGATTTAAGCTTTTAACTTTAGGTTCCTTACTAGGGTTACCTTATACGCTTTAAATACGATTTATAAGTATTATATCTAAGTGGTTTTTAGCTTTTTAACTATCCCTTTTACCAGTCCTCTTAACTTTATTAATATATACTATACATTTGCTTTATAAGTAAGGACACTTCTGATAACCTTAATGTAAATTTCTTAAATGTGGACAGCTTACACTCCTTACGTTTTCTTTATAAGTTAGGTTAGTGTAAGGGTTTAAGTTTCCATTTTTTTAATAATCCTCTTTTAATAAGCTTTCTAATTAAGCTTTCTGTTAAGTTAGACTTTTAAAAACCTGGTTAACTTTATTAACGTTAGTCTTAAATAGTCTTCTCTTAGAATCTTTACTTTTTTAGTTTATAAACGCTTTACTTATAAGAAGTGAATAAGCTTACTTTTCTTTAAGTTAAACGTTATCTCCTTTTCCTTTACTTATTCCTTACAGATCTTATACGTAATTTTAAGGATCTTACAGTACGTTAACGTATTATATATAAAGGTTTAAAGGTTTATATTATTTGTAAAACTTAGTATAATTAAGCTTTTAATATATTTTAACTTTTTATATAATGTGTTAATAAAAAGGATAAAGAGGATTATTAATAAGGGGGATCTTTAGGGGATCCCTTAAGTAATGTCTTACGGTATTAATAACTTACTATTAAATAGTAACTAAGCTGTTCTCCTATATATATAGCTAATTAGCTAAAGGATAAGCTTTCTTTTAAACCTTAAGTCTTTTAACGTAATAAACAGCTAGTTTTAATTTACTTTATTAAACGCTTTAGTAATGTTTAGTTATAATAATAAGATGTAGGCTTTACGTAACTATACTGTGTAAATACTGTTAACGATAGCTTAGATAACTATATCTGTCGCTCTTTTCTTTCTAAATCTAAACTAGAGGTTAGGAAGTATATAGGCTGTTTCTACTGTAATAAAGATCCTCTCTATCAGGATAGCTTTAACAATCTTCCTTATTACGTTTAGTAAGGTTTCAGGGCAGTATACTTTAACGTGTTTCTTATTATTAATCGATTTCCTTAGTTTTAACAGTATTATAACGTATATAATATACTAACGCTCTAGGTAATAACTAAGGTTAAAGTTTACTTATATGATCTTCGTTAAGATAGCTGATAGTCTTCCATCCTTATTATAAGTCTTTAAGAGGCCGTTAAAGATTCCATCTAATCCTAACGCTTTTAAGGTGCTTACTTTTTAAATAACCTCTTTTACATTTAAGTCCTTTACTTTCTAATCTATTAGTATAGTCTTTAAAAAGGAGCTTACTCTCTAATTAAGGTCTTTAAGTTTTAAGAGGTCTGCTTTTAGTGCAGGGAAGAAGCGTTTACTAAGTTCTCTTATCTTTTTAGTGTAAATGATAGTTATTTAAGGTCCGTTAAGTATAGTGTTTTTCGTAGCTTATAGTGCTAGAATGGCTAATAGTTTAAGGGGTTAGTAGTTACGTAATCTAGCCTAATATTTAATATTTTACATTTCTTTTAGGTTTTTATTAATTATTATCTTATTAAGGGAGCTTTACTAGCACCTCGTTTACACCTTACTAATCACTTTATCTCTATACCTCTTAGCTTTCCTTAACTCCTTTTTTACAGTGTAAGAGCGTTGCGTTCTTTATATCCTTTCTACTCTCCTTACATCTTTCACAGCTCTCTTTATTTCGTTATCCTATTATAACGTTATAGTCCTTATATTTAGTTTCCTTTTAAGTACTGTAATGTCTGTAATATATAGAAGCTCCTTTAACAGTACTTTAAAAGCTTCTTCTAGTTTATAGATATTATTTATATTAATTAATATTATGAGGTGTTTTACTATTACTGTAACTATTACAGTATTTATTATTTTATAACTGTAACTTTCCTCTCCTTCTTTTTATTTTACTGGTATATCGTTAATCTTAACTATTTACAGTATATAATCTAACTTAACTATACTCTCCATATACAAATAGTTAACACCTAGTGTATAGGACACCTATACGTAATTTATTATACTATCTCTTTCTCTATTTTTACATTTAAGTTATATTAGTTCCTTAAAAAGGGTCTTTAACGTTAAGTCTTAATCTTCCGCTAGCTTTACTAACAGCTTAGCCTTAAGGCTCCTACATCCCTCCTTATCTTATATTAGGTTATGTACATTAAAGTCATTATTATAACTACTCTCCCTTAAGGCGCTTTTACCCTAATTTCGGTTAGGGGAATAACTTAGTTATCTGGTTTCTTACTTAATATATAGATTAAGTAAACTGTAATAGCTTCTTCTTTATAACTAAACGTTACTAACGCCTAGTCTAAGCTAAAGTCTATAGTTTACACTACGTTAGCGAGCCGTTTACTAACGTATAACGTTACCCTCCTATTATAGTAAATTATATTAAATTTCCCTCCTCTTTTATATTTTAAAGTGTTAGTAAACTGGCTTTAAGGTAGTTTTTATATTATTATTAAGTTATAATCACTTTATATTTCTAACACCTTATTAAGTCTTACGTCTTTATTATTAATATTCCAGTACAGTATTTTTAACTTTATTAACTGTTTTATAAAGGGCTATTTACAAATCGTAATATAGCTAGTTATAAGGGTTATTAAACTTTATTAATAATTACTATTAATCTTATTAAGGCTCTTATAGGCCGCTATCTAAATAAGGTCAGTATAGTCTTTAAAGTGCCGCTAGGGCTTAGTAACTTTATATATTACGTGATGCTATTACTGTGAAGTATTCTTACTTTCTTTAAAAGATTAAATCTCCCTACTTTAACTTATAGGATTTATTTTCTCTTATTAACTACCTAGTTTCCATATCATTACGTAACTGTAAATTAATTAGCTACAATATACTTACGCTTAGTAATAAGGGTAAAGTTTAGGTTCTGCTTATTCCTTTCCTTATACGGTTTTTCATATATTATAACTTTATTAAAGAAAATCGCTTTAACGTGTTTACAGTGCTCCTTTACTACATGGTAATCCTTATAAAAAGTTAGGTGTTTACTATTACAGTTAACGTATATTAACTTATATTATTTTAACTTTAATTTTATTAAATAAGTTACTTCTCGTTCGCTAACCTTTATACTATTTACATATAATACTCTTATATATAGTAAGTAACGTAGTATCTCTTTACAAAACTTTACTTTATATCCTTATTTATTATAATTAAAGTATTAAGTTACTTTTACTTTACCTTTATAACGCTTATAGGGGAAGTGCTTATACTTTATAATTATACCCTTTTTAATTAAGTTAATAACGTCTTTTAAATTATATACTTTAATAATAAGCTGTATAGTAAGGTTTAATTCACTATTAGGTTATTTACAGCCTTACTTATAATTAATCTTACTAATTTATATATTATTATAAGTATTAAGATCTTTTATTATCTAACTTTTATTTATTATAAAGTTATAATTATTAACAAGTTTAATACGTAATCCCTTTATTAATATTACGTAAATATATGACTTAAAGACTACTCCCTCTCCTAAAGCTTAATGTACTTAACTTTCGTTATTAAGGTTATTATACTATTTTTATTTATCTTCTTTAAACGTAATTACCATATTACTAAACTATTAAAGAAGCTTTACCATTATTATAGCTATTTTCTTAATGTTTTAATTAACCCTTTATATAATCTTTATAAAAGTGTTATTCTTTAGGTTTGTGTTTATAATTATAAGCTCCTTAAAGGCCTTCTTAAATACATAATGCGTATAAGTTACGTTTAAGGTTAAAGTAGTTATATTTCCTAATTAAAACACCCCTATATAAGTGCAGGTTTTGTTAAGTCTAGTCTTCTAATTAACCGCTTCTTCAATTTTCGTTACTTTTTTAAGGATCTTCTAAATACTTATATTAGTAATACTGCTAATAATAGTGGTTAAATTAACAGGCGTTTTCAGGGCGCTTACAACGTGTTTACGTATCTGCTCTATCCTAAAGACGGCTTCGAAGTAGGCCCTTATAACTTCAAGGATCGTTCCGAACGTATACTCTTCAGCTCCCCTACCTGTCACAGCGTCTTAAAAGTTTTTATAAAGATTTTCCTCCTAATTATTCTTCTACTTCCCCTTCACAATCGGTCTGTAAGCGTGTTATAAGTGCTACAGCTTACTTAACCCACTTTTCTGCTGAAAATTTCCTCATCAGTTCAGATAGACGTTTTCGCCCTCAAAAGAGGGTTCAGCGCCATCACCAGCCGCACCTTCAGTGCGCGATCAGTGCACCATCACTACGCAAGGCAGTTTAGGTCGCTGATTCTAAATCCGTTATTCAAACAGTTTTTAGGGTTTTATAGCGTATGAATTCAGCCTTTTTGGAAATAGAAATAGTATAGTGGTAAATAGCGTAATATAAATAAAAGAGGTTCCCAGTTCGAATTGCATTTGTGAAAGTGAAAAAAAAACTGTAAATTGTAAATTGTAAAATAAAGCCTGTAAATCCTGTAAAGTAAAGCCTGTAAACCCTATAGAATAAAGCTTATAAAGTCTGTAAAAGAAAGCTTGTAAACTTTATAAAGAAAGCTTATAAACTGTATAAAATAAAGTCTTTAAATCGTAAAAAATGAGGCTTTAAAAAGTAAGATTTATTTTTAATTATTCTTTTATCTCTTTAAATAGATGTGTTGGCCTCCAGACAGGTTTCTGTCGCTTTGTTCGCTGCACTTATTTAAATAAGCTTAATACCCTACGCCAAAATTGCTAGGAGCGAAAGTGAGGCATGGAGCGCTCCGTAGCGTAGCGAAGGGCCGTCGCGGAATGACGAACGAAGCGACGCCAGCAATTTTAATAAGGTATTAATAATCCTGTCCGGAGGACAATTTGTTATAAGGGTAGTCTAAAAAAAAAAATTACTGGGAAATTCAGTCAAAAATGATAAGGAAATTCAACTCGACCTAGGACTGGTCAGTTCATTATCAAAAGTGGGTCTGCTCGGGCCCCTACTCGGGCCCCAAATCACGTGATACAATATGTTTTCAGATACGTCACGTGACCAGGAGTCCAAATCTGAAGTCAGATTCAGGGTTAGGGTTACGGTTCAGGAGTTATTCCCGTTTGAAAAAATTGAACAAATGCGTATTTGGAAATAAAAACAAGGCTATATCTAACTAAAGAAGATGTTGTTATACATAAGTTTTTACCTAGAATTCAGAACTACAATCTTTTCTACAATAAAGCTTATAAGAAGAAAGATATTACTGTTTGAAAGTTAATAATAATATTTATTTAAATAATAACCGGTTAATAAGTAATATAATAAGTTGTATTACTTACGTTTATTATATGAATTATTACGTAGAATCCAGAACTGGAATCTGTTTTACCATACTGCTTAAAATGAGAAAGATATTAGTGCTTAAAGTTGGATAATAATAGTTATTATAATAATAACCTGTTAATAAGTAGTATAATAAGAAGTAATAATTACGATTCCTATAAAGTTTATTATGTTGAATACAGAACTGGAACTTCTTTTACTATACGGCTTATAATAGTAAAGATATTACTGTTTGAACCTAAATAATAATAATAACATTAACATAAACTCAAATGTCTCTCTGGTTTTAATAGCCATTCCAAATCGGGCTTTAGATTAAGAATTACAGTTAAAATCTACATATAATACTACCTTATTCTATATTATCAACTAAAATAATAACTGTAAAAGTCATGGTTTTTTCACTTTAAACTTGAATATCTCCTTTTACTGAACCCTAACCCTGGAAATAGAGTGAAAATCGGATTCTACATCACGTGATGCATATTAAAACGTATTATTTGATTATATAAGCTAATAATTGAAATTATTAAATTATTACTCTAATTCACTTAGTTAAGTTAAAAAAAACCTTTAGTTTTTCATAGATAGAAATAGAAATAGTATAGTGGTAAATAGCGTAATATTAATTAAAGAGGTTCCCAGTTCGAATTGCATTTGTAAAAGTGAAAAAAAAATTGTAAATTGTAAATTGTAGAATAAAAACTATAAACCCTATAAAATAAGGCCTGTAAACCTTGTAGAATAAAGCATATAAACCTTATAGAATAAAGCCTGTAAACCCTGTAGAATAAAGCCTCTAAACGCTATAGAAAAGAGCTTATAAGCTTTATAAAATAAAGTCTTTAAAAAGTGAGATTTATTTTTAATTATTATTCTTTTTATTATTTCTTTTAAACCTTATAAAATAAAGTATATAAACCTTAAAAATTAAAGCTTATAACTTTATAAAATAAGATTAATAAAAACTAAGATTTATTTATAAAGATTACTTTTCTTAACCTTAATTATTATTCTTTTTAATATTTATTTCACGTTTCTAAACAGATATATTGGCCTCTGCACAGGTTTCTGTCGCTTTGTTCGCTATACTTATTAAAATAAGCTTAATACCCCACGCTAAAATTGCCAGGAGCGAAAGTGAGGAATGGAGCGCCCCGTAGCATAGCGAAGGGCTGTCGCGTAATGACGAACGAAGCGACGCCAGCAATTTTAAAAGCCTGTTAAAAATTTTAAATGCTTAAACTTAATTATAAAGTTTTACTAAAAGAATCTAAACTAACTAAAACTAATGATAAGAAGTAGAAATAAGATATGGTCTGATATTTAAATTACTATACTAAAGAGTAAGATTATTATAAGATATAAAGCTTAAGAAGTAGTAGGAAACTCTTTACTAGGTATAGAAGGATATTTATTAAAACACTTACCTAAGGTTATAAGGACCTTAGACTTAATAAGGAAGTTAAGCCTTTAAAGCTGGCAAACTCTATATAAATTACACACATAGCAGTACGGAGAACTAAAGTTGTAACTAACAGCTTACGGGATAACTTGCCCCTTATAGCTAAAGGGCTTGCGCTTCGCTGCAGGCTTAAGGAAGGAGTTAGAGGGTAAAAAGTAAGTTAGTATACTTTAAAGTCTCCTAAACCAGTTATATAATGGTGTATAGTAGAAAAGCGTGTTTACGTAATAAGTGTCTATCAAGAAAGGAAGTCAGTATGAAAGAAATGATAAAAAAGAAAAAACTGCTAAAGGCTTAGAACTAGACCGACTGGGATAAGACGGGCCAGTTCTAGACCTGCAGTGGAAGACTCTTATAGGAGTCGAACTTATAACCTCTTATAAAGACATATCTCAGCATAACGCGCCCTAGCATATTATGCCAAGAAGCGAAATGTAAACGCACTGCTACTGCGCTAAAGAGCTGTTTTATTTATTAAAAGAAAAAAAGTCACAAACTTAGTTAAATAGTTATCACTAATGGTAACGACCTTATAAACACGTTCTAGTTAATAAAACCTAACCCCTTCTTAGGATTTATATTTAAATAGACCTTTTCGGCCTCTTGGAACTGGAGGACCTTAACGTCCTACGATAATGCCTTATAAGTGCGACCCTTAAGGGCATAACGCTAGGTACAGAGGCGGCAAAGCTTCATATATTTTTACGTTAGCTGCACCTTAAGTGTATTAATTTCGTTTTAAGCGGCGTCCTTATCCTTATCTAACTTTTCCTTTTAACAGATTATAAAGTTCTACAAGGACGTCGTCCATATTAAAGGTGTTATAGGAAACATTAATTTAGTTACAGTAAAAGTACTGGTTAGAGGAATCGTTTATAAGACATTAAAAAGACTTATAAATATAGTAAGAATAAGGACTTATAATAATACTTATAACAGATTAACAAGCAGCTACGTTCTTACGAAAGACCGTGGTTAGTTACTTTCTTTTCAGTATAGTTACGGGGGGAACTTACCCTGTAAGTTCTTTATGGAAAAAGAACGTTAAAGGAGGGGAATCGTGTGACGACCCTACAGGCCGTTACCTAAGCCGGTGCAGCCCGATAAGTCCCCCGCCTAAAGGACAGTGCGGACCAAATAATGTATACAGCGTTATGTACTAGGCTAAGAGTGTAAAGACCCGAAGCCCTTATAACTAGTAAGAAGAGTCTTTATACTAAAACTTGTCTCTGTTAATAGAGACCCGTAGGGTTATAAAGAAGGAGTTCTTTGTAATGCCTCCCCTTGAGGAGTATAAGGATATAGTTTATAAAGACAGGTATAAAGTACCTGTTAGTTAGTTAGGATAAATAGTTATTATTATAACCATAATAGCTATAAGGGACTTTTAGTTCCTTACGCTAGTATTTAATTATTCATTTATGTCTTACTGTGTAAACTTACCTCTGTACATTATGGTAATAACGACCTATAGTGATATTAAACCCCCCGTTTAGAAGTGCTAGCTTAATAAGCTGTCTTTAGAACACCCCTTAGCCTTTGGCGTCCTGCTATACGTTCTGTCTTAACCTGCGCCAGTCCTCTCGAGGCCTATATCAGGTGCAGGTTGTAATATTAAAGCCTAGTCACATTCTAACCCTCTGATCGAAGGAAGATGACTTAGTCTATAGTTTTGTTTCCTGTATTATTCTATACTAGGCTCCGTTTTATACTAAGCACTGTTAATAACTAAATTTCTATTTTATATTAGATACGTATCTGTTTTTATACATTAATTAGATTTGTGTCCCTCCATTTAAAGGACTAGTAATTTGGGAGTCGGCTTGGAAGGCTAACTGCAGCTATTTAATAGGTGTAGTTCTCTTTATGGTTTCTTCCCTGTTATATTACTACACCAGTTCACTATTATATAATACCTTTCTCCAGATATACTTTTTATATCAATAATACTTAAAGGCAATAACGTACAAATAACTCGCGTAAAAACAGTTAATATAAGGCATTAATTAGTCCGAACTGGAAAGATTAAGATAAGTTGTAAAAACACTCTCAGATTATATTTTATAATTCATATATACTAAACGAAGTTTTTTCCTTTAGACCCTACTAGAGATATTATCAGCAGGAACGATCCTTAAAAAAAAAAAGAATAGAGAGATACATAGCAGTGCAGGAGGCACTTATTTAACAGCATAAGCTAATAGCCTTCAGGTTATAGGCCTTAAAAGGAGGGAATCGTGTCACGACCCAGGACATAACTTAAAAGAGGGAGCACAGACTAGGTAAAAGGACTAATCGCTAAGCCCAGGGTGCAACGACCCACTAAGCCCCGGATAGACTAATCACAGTAGTCCTAAGGAGTGATAGTCCCGGGACACAGGACTACAGCTGTCGGGACCTACGTTAATAACTAGTATAAATAATAGCTATTACTACTTTGATGGAAGTGAGAAATCTCTTAATTCCTCACGTAAGTAATATATCGTTCACTGTGCTCTACTGCTCAGCTTACCTGTGACTTATAGAGCAACGGTTTACATTAACAGTGTGCTCGTCTGTAAGGAACTTGCTTTAACCCTCCGCCCTCTGATCACCCCCCGCTAGGTCGTGCCTTTCACCTCGGTGAGACTTACACCTACGACCTGTCTTAGCCCCTTGGGTGCAGGCTGTAACAAGATCCCCTCCGCCTCCCAGTCAAGTCAGCACGGCGAGGTAATAGCAAATCCCTTGCATCGCGCGCAATTGGCAGATTGTTATCGGCACAGTCTTCCCACGCCAAGTCCTTCTCCGGACCATATTGAAACGCGGCAGACCAGATAGCACGGATACAGCCTCTCGCAGGAAGAGAGACGCGTCCAGTTAAGACACGAAGATAGAGCTGTGTCCCAGGCTGCAGAGTATGCATCCCGCACAAATCCTGGCACCGGTCATACGAGGGGTTGATACTCGCAGTCGAAGTCCAGAACTCCGCCGAGTGGTGAAGAGGCGGGAGAGGGGGAGGTGAACCATAAGGTGAAGCCTGTGTGGTATTAAGAAGCTATTGTCTCAGTCTGTTCTAATTCTCCTGCTAGTCACAAAAACACCTACAGTTCTGCGAGCACAAAAACCGCATCGTCTCCGGATCGTATCCTAACAACCCAGTGCCCTCAAGCATGCCGCCCGCTTTGACCGTCTTGCACTGCGTCGACTACTGCGCCACCACCTGGTACAAGCCCTGGCAGGTACTGTCCGTGATGGTGTTGCCGTCTAGGTTGAAGGAGCACCGCTTGGGGCAGTACCATACGCGCCGGCCGACAGGGGGTTCAGCCTAAGAGGTACGAGCATGGTGGCGGTTCAAGTTATTACGTGGTGCTTGGTGGAGAGTTGTGATATCCACGCGAGATTCCAACGAGGACCTTGGGTGTCTTATTTCTCCTACTCCTCCTGCCCCTCTTGTCCATTGCGTCGCGTCGTGAAACTGTTTTTCTGTACGCCATGTGGCCTTCGTATGGCTTGACGCCGGAATAAAACCTTCTATCTTTAGATCTCTCGCAGAAGAAATAATCCCACGGGCTATTGATTCGAAATCCCGTCGCTTCTCGCTTCCTATACGAGCTACTTAGTTTGTGTATGCTCTTGGTCTTCGGCAGAATTTCCTTCTTCCACCATATGACCACGATGAGACAAGCACACATAATGAGGACGGCGTTTGCGCACTCCGAGAGAGCTGTCTTGCCCGGGGACATAGCACACATCGTGCCTGCGGATATTAGTTGTGGCCATTGACCTGTGTATGCCTCGCCTGGCTAAAACTCATTGCAGCTTCTCCGGTCTCAAGTGAACGGATTTCAGATTGTGTTCATTCTCCGTAGATGTACTTCACAATTTCCTGGCGCCACCACTCTACATCACAGTCTCACGGAGATAATCCTCTAGGAGTCCCAAACTCTCTGGGTGAACCCGACCAATCTCTCGGACCTTGAAGCAGTGCTCCACGGTATGGATGCGCGAACAATCAAGTCGAGCGGAGGGAGGGATGGTGGTTGCCCCGGGGTCCACCGCCATGAGTGAGATCGGTGCTCGTCTAATTCCTTCCTCGTGATGCGGCTCGGGAGGCTCTGTGCCGTGCGGGTAGAGAACCACATAATCTATTGCGCACCCATGGCGATGACGAGTGGATCTCGTTCCTCCAAAACATGTTAGGCCAAAGCACAGCGAATGGTTTAGTTTGTTCCGCACGACAACGAACTGTCGGATCCTGGCGTGTGGTTTTTCGCCACCAAACATTGGGCACTCGTTAGTCCAGTCCGCGTTTTCCAGGGTCCAAAGCCTCCTGGGCTCAGAGGATTCAAACCATACTGTTTCGAATACACGCCCGACGGAGAAGAACCTCAGTGGCTTATCGACAACGTTGAAATCTAGGATAGTTGTCAGATGGGGAGCGAATAATTGGTTTAGAGAGTGAAAGTAGGGAGGGCAAACCTTCGCTGGCCGCATCCACGTATAGGTATCGTGGTGATGGACTTCGCGATATAAATGATTCGGAGTGTGAGAGAGATTCACGCGTTGAAGCTATGCTTGGAGATGATGCGACCGCTGAATCGATGCATGCATCAAACCGGGTTCTGAAGTCGAACAACCTGGGTTTCAACCCTTCCAGGAAAGCTAGATAGTCCGATCTTGGTGTCCTCAGCTCGACTGCGACGTCTTGCAAATGAATTCTCAAATCGTCGTACAAAACAACAAGTTGCGCTAAATCCAGGCCGTTGCTGACGGTTTGTGGATTGACCCTGTGGCGGGTGATGTTTTCGGAAAAGTCGCGAAGGGATTTGGAATACCCATCCGGAGTGGTTCGCATCCAACCGCCGTTTCTTTTTCGGCTCTCGATGGTTTTGAGATGTTCTGCGATCAACTCCTCGAAAGCCAATAAGGTGCTGCCTTCTGGATCGTCGGAAACCTGGGAGCTGGTGGTGGCATTGGAGTTGCGAGTGCTACTCGCGACGGACCCAGATTCTTGGCTCTCATCTTCAACTGGTGTCTCGACCTGCCGCCCAGGGCGGAACAGGTTTTCGTATTTATTCCGCAGTTTGCCCATTGATTGTGTGGCAGGGCGAAAGAGCAGATGTGAAAATTAGATGCCTGGCGCAATTTATCTCAATTCTTCGAAAGGAGCCTGACTGGCGTCCCAGGAGAGGGGATTGAACGTGTTCGTCACGTGGACGGCGTCAACGTGGTGCTCGATGATTGGCGGGCCTGCTAATGGCTGCCTTTAGTATGCATGAGTTGGAGGCCGCCCAGAGCTGAAAAAAAGGGAACGCCGAGCGTGATCCCCATGTTGCCATCACGTTCGAGCACGGATAGACTCCTCAAGAGAAGCAACCATGGATGCGGATAACAAAAGCCTGGTTCAATATGTGCGAAGATCGCTCGAGGAAGAAGAAGAGTTCCATTTCCTCCGCTTTGAATCGCTGCAGCGCCTGAACATCGCCCAAATCCAGCTCGATCTCGCGCGCTTGAAGAGTAAGATTAACCGTGAGGGGTCCCTTTCCGGGAATGATGGACGGGCATTGACGGAACGTTTGAGGGATTTCGGTCAGTACTTACCTCAGTTTTGCTCCAAAGTTCTAGACAGCCGAGCGATGCTGAATGCTCTAGCTACCGCGATCCGGGACTACCAAGATCTCAGAAATAAGAAGGCGATAGATGGTGCCGAAAAGCGCAAGAGAAAACTGCTTCTTCAGAGGTTTCTGCACTCACCTGGCGATTTGACTGATCCATTCGAGTCTCACTACGCCTTCTTCGAGGATGCCGGCATCGGCGGCGCGAGCATCGATCCTCTCAGACAAGCCATGATGAGAACTCTCCCTTCCAGGTTGACCTTCTCCAACAAGGAAAAGGCGGAGCGGACGAAGGAATACCAGGATGGGAGGTTGCCAAAGGAGGTGTCAACTTCAGTCGATCGATTAGCCCGCTTCTCGGTTGCCCTGGTGGGCGGCTCCTTCCTCATTATCCCGATGTTCATCATGGCGATCAATCCGGATCAGACAAAGAGTTTGCTAACAGTCTCGCTGGCTGTTCTGTCGTTCATTCTACTCTTGTCATTCGGCATCCGCGTGTCAAATGTCGAAACGCTCGTTGCGACGGCAACCTACTCTGCAGTGCTTGTCGTGTTCGTGGGGACAAGTGGTGGTGGGGGAGCTGCGACGGGGACAGCGGTTGGATGACCCAATTTGCTTGACATTTCGATATCGTGGAGCGGTGTCGAGGATCCGGAAAGTGCATTTCCAGGGCAGGTGATGAATGGTTTGTTCTCGCTGCGCAAGACATGTGTTTTGGGGTTTGCAACTCTGGGAATAACCGCGCATGGTCGTTTGCCCAGAGGTCGCAAGTCGGACTCTGCCACAGGCGGAGTGGGGAAAGCAGCTCTGGAGGAAGGGGCAGTGACTGAAGATGACGTGCCTTGGTTTGCGGTACGTACCAACTTTCTTCGGTGTAGGCTTGGCGGGACCCGTCCAAGATGGCAATTGCAGTCATGGTCATCGCATTGACGCACAAGTTCTCGGCTGTATATTAATGCTGTCTAATCTCTATACATGAAGCACAGCCAAATTACCATTCTATACATCCAACAAGCTGCTTGAACAGTGACCTCAACCTCGCTGTGCTCCGCCATTTTGGCGTTGAGTTCTTGGAGGAGACTGCTCGTATCGCATTGCCTGACGTGATTTCATGTCAGTCTCAAGCGTAATCGCCTGCTGCTCGGGGCAGGGCAGAATGACACTCTATGCACCTGCCACGAGGAGGAAGTCTTTATGGATGCCAGTGTGAGCGCCATGTAAAGATGGTGGTGGGATTGCTCGACCGAGTTGATCATCTTTCGGATCGTTTCTAGAAATGCTGTTTCTTGTATTATATATCAAAACCTCATCGACTATGCGCTGTGCACCGGCTCAAAATTCCTCCTTTTTTACAGGTATCCTGGCTCCCAAGGAGGGCCGTGGAAGGTCAACACACGACCAACAGTTGGCCGCCGCGACCTCACAAGTTCCATTGTTTTAGGTTCAGCTTTCTGAGGATACGGGCACAGAACTCGTTTCTGCACTTCATCTTCCAGTTCTTTCACCTCGATAGATACGGATCCCGTCGCCGTACCGTTCTCGACCCACGCGCCAAGCTGCTTAAAGAGTGTCGTTGGTGATCCGCTTCGCCCACCGAAACAGTGACCCAGACCGGGCACCTCATAGTGACGATAGAACGTCTCCACGTTTGGTAGAGTGTTTCTAACAGCTTGG
>Ga0247780_1001343_pt1 | contig 15036 bp, 14 predicted proteins | sample UWRJL079202R5_FD_179927 | JGI IMG/M metagenome (GOLD analysis project Ga0247780, IMG submission 179927) | Plant litter microbial communities from Arlington Agricultural Research Station in Wisconsin, United States - UWRJ-L079-202R-5 | ecosystem: Environmental > Terrestrial > Plant litter >... | reverse complement strand
GGGGGGGGGGGGGGGAGGGGGGGCGGGGGGGGGGGGGGGAGGGGGGGGGGGGGGGGGTGGAGTGGGGGGGGGGGGGGGGGGGGGGGGGGAAGAAAGGGAAGGGGAAGGAAGGGGGGTGTCCGCATCCGGAGGGGAATGGGAGCGCGAATGGGCTGGCGCATCATGGCGAGGTGAAGGGGCAGGGGGCGCTGAAGAGCTTTGGGACGGCGATGATTGCGAGGGTGGCGAGTCAGTTGGACGGGGGCGTGGAGGAGGCGGTGCTGGGGAGTGTGGTCACGATCGTGGCGAGTGGCACGTCGATTCAGACGCATGTGTTGGCGCAGGCGCTGGATTATTATCTGGGCCCGGCGGGGAGTGAGCATCTAGTTGAGCTGAGGCGGCTGGCGACGCTGGATACTAAGGAGGCGGATGAGAAGTTGACGCGGTAGTGAGTGTTTTTTTCTCGTTTGGGTTTGTTGTTGAGTAAAGGGGCAGTGCTGACTGGAGTTGATAGCATGCTGGAGGGTTCCCGATTGCGCGGCACGGTTGCGCTGATGCGGGATGTGATGTCTGACCAGACGGTCAAGGACCACGCCCCGTGCACGTGGGACTCGAGGGGTAGCCATGACCCTATCCCGGTCGATGTCCCGCAGCGGCGGACGCACCAGATGAAGGCCGGAACACGCATTCTGTTGGACCTAACGGCAGCATCGCATGACCCGTGCGAGTTCAAGGACCCAGAGAAGGTCAGGCTGGACCGGGATATCGACAACTACATCCATTATGGTTTTGGGCCCCACAGATGCTTGGGCATGCAGATGAGCAGGGTGGTGTTGACCGAGATGTTCAAGGGCGTTGTGCGCCTGCAGGGCTTGGAGCGAGCCGATGGCCCGCGGGGCGAGATGAAGAACTTTCCTGCTTCGAGGTGGAACGGACAGATTGGGAGGACTACGGATTCGGCTTGGAGTGGACTGCGCGTCTACATGACGCCCGACCAGAAGTCGTATTGGATCATGCCGACCACCATGAAGGTGAGGTATGATGTTGCGAATGTGCGGTCTGACTTTCGTTAGGCATGGGGGCTGCATTTGTGTGAGTGGTGGGATGAGAAAGATTGACTCTAGGGTTTTGGATAGGTCGGGACAAGACTGAAACAACAGCGGAACGGGGCGGAAAAGTAATTATCTCCTATGTGTACCATGTCGTTACTATGTCTACGGATAATCAATAGTTGGGAGAATGTTTGTTTGTTTGTTTCGTCGATCGTGTCCCAGTTACCTGATGTGGCCCCAGGGTCTGGTTCACTAGAATGTGACCGTTGGTGCTGGTACCACCGGCGTTGCAGGGCACGATTGTCGAATAGTGGCAATTCCCCAGCCAGTGCGGCATTGATAGCAGGGCAACCTTGTTGGGCAAATTGTCTTCGTCGTAACAGTGACACTAACCCGGTCGCAACCGCAGGGGACGGTTATAGCATCTGGGCCTCCTGAATCAGCGAAAGAGCCTGGTTCGAAGGAGTAGAATGAACGTACGGTCGGCAACGCAGTTTTCGCTGCTCCCGCATGCAACTTCGCATCCTGTGGTGGCAAACCACGTCGCCGTCGCCGTGCTAGTGTAGACTATCGTTGTTCTCACTTCGGTTATCGAGGACACCGGGGAAGATGATTCATGGTTGATTTGCCGTGGCGAGGCGAGACTTTTCGGTGGTCAGCTGTGGCTTGGAAGGAAAAGAGGGAGAATCACCTTTGCGTTGTAATGTCGTTTCTCTGCAAATTACGTACCGGTTTCAGCTACCTTAATGTGTCAGATTAAATAACAGCCTGGTTATCTGAGACGAATCTGGGCACACGAAATTTCCTTTTTCGTTCGCAATCCTAAGCTGGAGTGAGCTGGGGTAAGTGGTGGCTGATGTGTCCTGAGCTCTCCCTAATGTGACGACCTTGCAGGCCGTCACCTGGGCCGGAGCAGCACAACGTATCCCCCGCAGCAGGAACAGTGCAAGAAGACAGTACGCACAGTACTGCGCACTGGATAAGGGGTGTAAAGACCCGAAGCCCTTACGACCAGTCAGGAGTGTCCCAGCTGGGAACGTCCCGGGCCTTGGGATAATAGAGGTTGGGATAGTATTCCAGGAATATATTAAGAAAACATCAGAACACTTAGATAGTTATGTATAGATAGTTATGTATAGATAGTTATTATTATATTTATAATAGCTGTAAGGAACTCTAGTTCCTCACATTAGTATTACATTATTTATTTATGTCTTACTATTTAGACTTCCCTTTATACATTATAGTGATAGCGACTTACAGTAACAGTATATTCTTATTTAAGAGTGTTAACTTAATAAACTGTTTTTAGATTACCCTTTAAGCTTAACGTCTTGTTATACGCTCTGTCTTATCTTATCTAAACCCCCCTTAAGCCTACGTTAAAATTAAGTTATAATATAATATTAGCGTTTTAAACTAAACGCTGTTTATTAAACTTTTAAATATACCTCTCTTTTTATTACTAATATATCTTCTGTTAAGAAAGGAAAATAAGTTAAGTAATAAGTCTTAGTAATCTTAACTATTAAAGAGTTAACTGCACAGTTAAAAAAGTTATCCTTTTATTAGGATAGCTTAGTTTAGTAACTTAACGATACCTTTTTATAGATACTAAAAGCTGTATTAACTTTATTAGAAAGCTTTAACAGCGTTTAGATACTATTGAACTGGAAAATAACGATTTACGCAGTTCTTAAAAGAAACGGGTAAAGCTTCTACCTCTTACTTACTTTAAAGGAGATATTATTTAACTAGAGTCTTCAGTATCTAACTTTAGAGTTACGTTACGTATTATAATAAGCAGTTCTTTAAGAAGAAAGGAAAACTTAAGTTTATTAAAGCTTTATTAAATAGTGTAATTACTTATTAATACAAACCTTACATAGAACCTTCTGGGGTTCTAGAAGATTCCACTAGCGGTTACAGGGTACGTAACTACGTAACAGTAATAAGCTGTTGCTTGCTAGAGGCCCCTGTAATACAGGGAGTATATAGGGCACTTAGTAGTTAGAAATTGATATACTTCTTACTATTCAAACTATTGGAGAATAAGTTAGGTAAAAGTTACCCATCTTTATTAACTCTTATCACTGTAAGCTTATATAATTCTTCATACTTATATTACTTAAACTATTTAGAAATGAATTTATATTAAGAAAAATCTAAAAATATAATTACACTTAAATTTATGGAAACCTTGAAATATCTCTTAAATAGTGTTAATTTTAGTATTAAGGTTATTATTAGGTATTAAGCATTACATTATTTTAAGGGTGGTTAAATTTTAAAATAAATGTATATGGCTTCCTTACTGCCAGTTTAAATTTTATATATAGCTGTAGGGGATTATATGTAAGATTTTAATACTGTTATTCACAGCCTGGAATTCAGCTTAATCTGTCGGTTTATAAAATTCAGTTTGCAGGACAAGGAGTATTTTTTTGACGTAAATTGGGATTAAAAATTACAACTCTATTTAACTTAACGTGAATACATTAAGGCGTAATCGATCGGCGCTATGGCTAATATGCTAATAATAGACGCCGATACCACATAGCTGAATGTAAACAGGTAGAATCCTTTAGAACCGAATACGGATTTTCACTATCGCTTAATTAGGAGCAGGAAACGTGTCGAATCTAAAAGAAGGTGGGTGTAACTAGGGGGGCTTGAATGTTAGGCGCACTGGCGCGCCGTCGTATTACATGCACGGCTGGTGTAACAGCAAGTACATCCGCTAAGTTAATACACCCCTTAGCGGCGTCTTAACAATATAATACTCCACCCTATCCAAGTACGCCAACACCGCATCTAACATACTTCCAAGTTGATACGAGTGCGTGTACACCCTCCCACGAACAAACCAGACCATACAGCAAGGTACCATAAACTCCTGCCATATCCACATGCGGTTCCACCACTCCCTGGATAGGAAGGCTTGTAACACCTGAGGGGAAAAAGAGGGTCCATCACCCTGTGGGATATCTAACGGCGAGAAGGTTTCTATGTCTTGTAGCAGCTCGTTACTCCCATCTGCGGATGGATGAGGGGTGGGTGAGGGGTTGGTAGGATATGCCGCTTTTGAAGGGATGTGTTTTTGTCGATCCATGGTTGTGGGTGTTCCATTTTGATGAGTGGAGAGAGTTTGGTTGGCTGGAGGGAGGGTTAGAGCGATCGGTTCAAGTCTGGACTCTGAAGAGGTTGGAGGTTTTAGGATGCTTCTGCCTGACGGCGAAGAGCGGTCGGGGCAGTACAGTTTGGACTATCAACCTCAACGTGACTTCTGAAGCACTCAAGAGACGTTTTATTACAAACTGCACCATATAATTTCGTTGATGAATTCGAGGACAAAGCCAAAAAAGACAACACCAGGAAAATGACCCCAACATTCTACCAATCTTCCAACCCATGAAACTATCAGAGGGTCTGCATAATCCCAGGGTGAATCTTCTCCAACCTCGCCGTCAGCTCTCCCCACAGCTTCCTCTGCGTCTGCAACCCCTCATCGCTCAACACAAAGTCCGAAGGTCTAAGCCAAGTTAGCAAAGATGCCCATACGCAAATCACCAGAAGAATCGAGACTTACTTCGCAACCTTCCCACTGTCAAAATACTGCCCATTGCTCGACTCATCAGCCCCAGCGGGAAGCACCAGCGTCCTTGCGCCCTCCTCAGCCGTACGCGCCAGCGCCTTCCACGTAACCTTCATATAAACCTCAAACAGCGCACTCCCATGCCTCATAATCTCCGTCTTGCAGAATCCCGGGTTAGTAACCGACGCAACCACCCTCCCCTCCTTCCTCGACTTTCCCAACTCACTCGCAAACTCCCTCACCGTCAACAGCTGAATAAGCTTCGACACATAATACCTCTCCCCCACCCTCCCCATCCTCGCCTTCCCCTTGACATCCAACCCCTCCAAAATATTCTCCTCCTTCCTCTCCGGAAACGCCGTCAACCAATGCGTGAATGATCCACAAAACGTAACCACCCCCGCCTTACCCGTCGTCTTCGCCGTCTCCCTCATCTTCGGCAACACCAACATCACCAACAACATATGACTCACCACATTCACCGTCACCGTCGTCTCGCTCCCCTCCGCCTCGGTATACTCAAACATAAACACCCCCGCATTTGCCACAATGACATCCAACCTCTGTAACCCCAGCGCACGCTTCGCGAAGGCTTCAACAGATGCATACCGCGCCAAATCGAGCTCCCATACCTCGACTACCCCTTCACGGCCGGTGGAAGCGGAAATGTCTTGCGCGGCTTTGAGGCCTTTTTCAAGGGAGCGCACGGCCAGAATGACCTTGGCAGCGTCGAGACGGACGAAATGGCGAGCGGCTTCGAGGCCCATGCCCGTGTTGGAGCCGGTGACGATGATGGTTTGGGAGGTGAAGAGGTGCGTGGGGTATTCGACAGAGGTGCAGAGTTGGCCGCTCAAGTATTCGCGGGCGAAACGGAGGCTCATTTTAAGGGTGGTGGGTGGTGGTTGGGATGGAGGTTGGAAGTTGGAGGTTGGAGGTTGGAGGTTGGGAAGGAGGAGGTATTTTGATGCTGCAAGCTTGCGTTTGGTGATTTTGAAAAGAGGTTTCATGTTGTCAGAGAGAGGATTTACGCGGCAATTATAGTTGAATTTCTGTGTGAGGGATCGGGCGTCCCGTCGACCAGACGGCTTGATGTTGAGGGAGTCGACCAGGGTAGGACGATATCATGGTGGGTCGACCTGGGATGCAACGTGCAAGATAATTGGCCCAGTCGCTTTTAGAGGGTTCTGATTGGTTGACTTTCACAGTCATGCTGGCCTTGTGCCAGTGTCAATGCTTACCGCCGTCGAAGTCCGAGGAGCCCCCCACCTTTTCTTGAGATCCGGGCCCGTGGTGTGCGCAGCCAACTGTCCGGAATCTGCCCGAAGTCCGATTGGGGGCCGGAATTCACCTGCCAGGCAAGGTGGCCACAGCTGTGGCCAGCTGTACGGCGCTCCTTGAACAGCCCGGCTGCCCGAGCCCACGTCTCCTTGTGCGACCTCAGGCAGAGCGGACAGGCCATTGAAAGGCTTTGGCGATCGGATTCTCTCCGTAGCAACTTTCCGATCCATCGCAGTGGGCGGAGCAGCCACTGTCGAAGTCGTCATGAGCGCCCATGTGCCACGCTTGAGCAGCAGAACGCACAGCATATCTGAGAGCGAAAGGATGTTCCGATTGGCTGGTTTGAATTCTGTTTGCACTGCTAGTATTTCATGGTGCATGATACTCGTCTGAAAATTAGTCCGCTTGGCTGGTTCTGTTGGGCAGTCGTGCAAGGAAACGCAGATGTCTTGGACTCCATTCGGTCAGGAAAGGTTCTGAAGTGAGTTGGTATTGACAGAGGATATTGAACTCCCCGTTTGATGATGCAGTTGATGCCGTGGAGCATAATTCAGATGGTCCCGAACTCCGTTCGCCTCGCAATGCCTTGATCCAACTACCTTCAACTATTTGGCTTTCCCTCTCTATACACAGGATCCTTGTTTGACGATGCCCCAGTACAGCACGAAACTCATGATGATGGTAGCGACTGATTTCGTTAGTGAAAGTTCAAGTGTTACGTGAAAGGGTTATGCACCTACCGACTGCCACCGTCTCAAGGACTGTATGGTCTACACTTTTTCGGACGATGATGTGGCCGGTCTCGGCGAGCCTTTGAACGAGGTCCTAGGTATCGGGAAAGCGCAAGGCAGGCATGGTGAAAGTGATTTTAGCGCATATTAATATGGGATCTGTCCAGCAGTCCTACGCTGCGCCTACGCGAAAGGGTGTGCGCTCGGCCCGGGGGCAAATCGAGAGGGAGAAGACCTTTTTTTCTGCAATGGGATGGCATTGCACTGCCTACATAAGTACATGCTGCGAACTCGCAAGATTTCCTGAATAGGCTTTGATGCGAAACGCTGCTGTCCATGCCCAGAAATAGAGCACCTCCCTAGGCAGCAACTTGTGGCTCACCGGTACGAGGATGAGACGGCCATGTGGGTGAACGCGTATGTCCTAGGGCCTCAACGTGGAGCAAAAAACATGCATGGCGACACTTAGACAGGGACAACATCCAGGCCAGTAGAAAACATGGCGGCCCCACCTTCCCCACCTCCAGTTTCACCATCGTCAGGGGTTGACTGCTCCTCAACCACCAACTCTCCATCCACCACGAAATACTCTTCACGATAGAGATGCAAGCTGGGAACGCCCGAATGAGCGGAAAACTGAGGCCTTCCGCTAATTTCTATCAATTCGTCTGTGGCGCTCCGTTTCTGCTGTCTTTGTCCCCGCGTTGCTCACGTCTTCAAAGGAGAAGCGGTCTGTTGGGCGCATGCCGGGCCAGCTAGGAACAACCCACTGGGCTCGTCGCGGTAGACGAAGAGCTGAACTCCATATGTGACAACGCCGAAAAGACGAAATAAGCCTAAAGGTAATAAGATAGTTAGTTAGATATAACGCTCTGTTAAATGTGGGAAGTTAAGTTAATAAGCTTATTAATTACAGTAATAGTATGTTCCTTTAAGGAGCTAAAACTCTAAATAATATTAGCATTATTAAGCAGGACGTTACTAATAGTTATTACGATCTCTTCTTAACTTAACTAAGCTAAAAGCTTAGTAAGTAATACCTGTAATATAACTTTATAGTTTTTAAACTCCTATTATAGGCAGTTAAAGTAGAATAAGCTTATAGAATATAAGAGATTTATAACAGCTGGAACTCTACCCTGTAAGGCCGTAAGAAACTTATCTTTAAAAGGCTTAATTAAGAATAAGTTAAGTAGTAAGTTAGCTAAGTATACAATTAAGTTTATAATAAGAGCACTTATATTAGTATATAAGAGTAACTATTAACGTAACAGTAGTAACGTACCAAAGTGCTAATTAACTTATACTAATAGTTATTACTATTATTAGCGATAGTGCTCTATAAGCACCTTAAATAAACTTTACCACGCTTAAGTGTAGTTAGTGGTAAGTAAGGTGACTTAACAGTATATAGCTTATTCTTCTTATTAAAAGCTTAGAGTTAAATATAAGTATTTACTATTATAAAAGTGAATCTACTTACGTTAGCGTTATAAGAGGTTTAACCTTCTCCTCTTCCTTTTCCTTATCCTCCTCCTTATAGAAGGGCAAGTAAGAGGGTAAGTTAAGTAACTTAAGTAACAGGGTTAAGATGTAAATATAAGGCTTAAGCTTTTTAATATTTAAATTAGAGTTAACTATTACTTTTAAATAATAAGAGTAAGTAAAACTTACGTTATAAACACTCTTTACTTATTATAAAGCTTTTAACTATAGAGTATATTAGAATTAGAGTAGAAGAAAGAGTAGTAGAAACACGTATAAATAAGACTAATTACGCTTTTAACGAGAATTGAATACGTAAAGTACGTTAATAAGTAGAAATAACAGTTTTTTCAAGTAGAAGGAGTAAAACTTACGTTTTCTTAAGGTGTAAGCCTGCAGTCTTCGCGTTAACTATAATAGCTAGGAGTGGGAGTAAGAATAGTAATGTTCTTAATTTTTTATATTTACTTAAAGACAGTAAAGATTACAAGCTCTTAGTATAGAGTTAAGAAGCTTAGACCACTATATAAACTTACTGCTTTTAGTTTAACGCGCGTTGAAAACGTAACTGCGCATTAACTCGACCATAATTGGGAAGTTACAGGCTTAACTAGCCTCCGGCCTTTATTATTTTCTATCTACAGCGAACTTCTTTTCGAACGTTTAGGCGCTTAGAACGTAGTTCTGAGCACCTGGGGGGTGTGTCGAACTGCAGCGGCAGTTCTTGGCGCTCAGGCGCGCAGGCGCCTTACCGCTCCAGGCTAGGCTGGAGCGCAGGAGCCTTTCGTCATGTGCTCTCCTCACACACACAGGGAGCTCTCTTTTGTATTTAGTCTGGGAGCTTCGCTCCCACCCTTTCTACCTAATCAAGTCACTTTGCAGCTGCACTTCCGCTGCTCCCATGAGCTCCGTACCCTCAGTGAAACGTTCCACACTTTTGGAGACGAAACTGTGTCGTGTACTGTCCAAATTCGCTGTAAGGGACATAAGATGCTTAGGCCGCTTGCAGCGCACCCCTTGAGCAGATACCTCGTACATCTGCCATTTCACAGGCTTCCCGTTTACCACAACTGTCTCGTGGAAGTTGGATGTCCCGTCCCTTTTATTGCTGGCTCGCGGTCCATAGTCAGCGTATTGAGTTGGCCGGGCCGATATTTGGTCCAGAGTCTTCTCCCTTTCCCCATCGGGCCGCACTGGAAAATGAAGGTGCAAAACCACACGCTTCCATCGTGGGTTAGTCCCCCCCCCCTTTTCAAGTTTCTTATGCAGATGATCAAGAGAACCCCAAACTCTAGACAGCACTGGGATCCCCACGGGTGTGGAATACAGATAGGAGGATATCAGTCTTCCTGGAAGGATAGAACAATCCCGCTCTGGGCGAGAATTCCTCCTCGCTGAGCGACTGGGGGCCACAGGTAACGGCTGTGTACCTGACATGAGTAAACTCATCTTGCTGTCCTAGTGAGCGCCCGATTCTAGTAAGAACCAATGGTGATAGCGGAATATCGACAACCAGATTGCCACTGAACAACGCGTACTTTCTCTGCGCATTTTGTGAGAGGAGGAATTGATCGCCGCTGGGTTCCTGGAGGATCTGTAATCTCATTTAGATAACTGACCGATGACGTGGGCATAATGTCATTGTCAGGCTTTGACAACTCATCGACATTGTCGGACAGGGTATCGTTGGGGGACTCTGGGGCGGCAGTCATTCCCTCATCTTGGTCTTCCACGCCGTGGTCCACTTCGCGCTCAACACTACCAAGCATACCTTCAGTGTAGGTGGTCATTTCCTCCAGATAACGCTGCAGCATGTAGTCGTCTCCCTCTTGTGCAACTGTGCTGGGCAGCCGGGCTTGAAGCTGGTCGATCTTGAGCAATATATTTGCCGTGTCGAGCTTGATGTCAGTCGTGTGAGCGTGAATGGCCGAAGTGTCGTGCCTGATTTTGATGGAAATGAACCACGCAAAGGAGATTTAGCTAGCAAACGGCCCGTGCATCAGTTCGACAGAGGAGCACGCACAGATTCATCATATCCAGCACCAAACCTAGCGCTGACGTGTGCGTCTCCAGACGAGTCCTCGGCTTCTCCACATCGCCCTTCCCCGACAACGCCCATCAGCTGCTTTTCATGGTATCATTCATTTCGTATTTCTTCAGGATCTTCTCAATATCGGCAACCGCGCCATTGCAGTGGCTCAACGCCTCGCCGAGGTGGTGGACGAATGTCTCCGGAAGCTGGTTCTGCGAGTCTTGGGGCGTCGGCTTGGATCAACTCGAGAACGATGCAGAGAGAGCTCAGCTCTCGCGACACCGCAGTGCGCACAAAGCCGTTGATGCGCGTCGTTGCGGTGGCGATTGCCCCGAGCAGGCCGACGCAGCTAGCAGCGGTGGAGAGAGGATCGGCCATTGTGATACTCTCCACCGTTCTTGTGGAGAGAAGTTGGGAGTTTGTTACAATATTACAGAAAGCTTCTGCTGGGTGAAGAACATCCGACAACCTGCACCTGTCCAGAATCCCGACCACTCAACCAACCTTCGTTCTCAACCTGGCCAGTCGCGAATTCAGCTGCTTTTTATATCATCTCCCGCCATCGACATCGCTTGTAAGCCAGCTGCTTCATCTTATTCAAGTCTGCTGTCGAGCAGGCTAATTTCTAGTTTTCAACAGTGAGTCGTTCCACTTTCAACCCGATTTCGAAAAAGTTGAAGGAAAATTATTTCCCCGATTTACCGCACAATTGGATCACTCAACCGCTTCATGCAGGGTATTCCCACATGTTTTGACCCTTCTGACTTTCATTGCGTCCAGAGAAAGGTGCATCGCAGGGAGAACTTGGTCAATCACGTGACTGTCGGCTCGTGGACTCGTGGAGGGCGCCAATTGCGCCAACCACATGCATGCCGCCCTCCAAGTGTGGCATGGCCGCCTTCGAGCCCAGATGGCCCAGGTAACACAATCTCCACATCTCAACACCCGATCTTGGGGGGACCAACTGCGTTATTCGACCCGCCCGGGGACGGCCCGCCGCAGCTGATAAACCATGGAAGATGATATCAAGGGCTGGAGCCGCACGGTTTTCCGGCTCTCAGGAATCCCCAATGAAGCAAGCACCACCGGCGCTGTCGCAGCGCTTGTCGCAAAGGCTCTGCAGGTCCAGCCTGACAGCGTCAAAGTCTACTCCCTCGCCACTACATTGACTCCCTGGGAGATGCCGCCGTCGAAGGTCGCCACCTTGATGCTTCATCAAACCTCGCCGCTGCTGGGCAGTTCGAAAGACGGGAAGAGAGAGTGGACACTAGAGGCAGAGGCTGAATGCAACAGTCTTATCCTGGATACACACTTCCGAGGACTCACAGCGCTAAACGACGTTGCGCCCGAAAAGCACGCTGCGGACTGCATCGCTATCTCTGGACTGGCAAGCCATGCCTTCGGCTCGTGGCAGCCACGCGGTAACGATAAGACCTTTATGTGGATCAGGGACCAAGCGCCAAAGTTTGTCCCTGGGATGAGAGTTATCCTGTATGGCTATGACAGCAGACTTGCCGACTCGGAGTCCTTCCAGGGTATTGGCCATTTGGCTCTTGACTTTATCTCACAGGTCAGGGCAAATGGAGGGGCCCTTCGTAACGCGAAGCCCCTGGTCTTTCTTGCTCATAGTCTCGGAGGCATCGTGCTTAAAGACGCCCTGTGCAGGCTGGCCAACCTCTCAAGACAACTCCCTCGAAAGGAAGATTTTCACCCGGTGCAAGGGTGCTGTTATGTTCGGTTGCCCGAATCTCGGCATGGAACAGAACCACCTGCTGGCCACCGTTCGTGGAAACTCCACCGAACGACTCGTCCGAGACCTGTCCCGTGAATCCGGCGCTTACGGTTATCTCCACCGCCTGGAGCTCTCCTTTTCCGGAATCGCAGAGACTGGTCACATGAAGTTCTTTTGGGTGTTTGAGACCAACAAATCTCCGACCTTCGACCCTGGGACAAGCAAGATGACCGGTCCGTCTGCCATCCTGGTCGACCCCGACTCCGCTACGGCCCACAGAGTCAACGAATCCCCTTCCTCGGTTCACCCTATCGCGAGGAATCACTCAGAGTTGGTCAAATTCACACGCACGGATTCCAACACCGGTCCGGTTATCGACCTGATGCGTCGGCTGTGCGGCCTGACTGACATCAACTCTAAGGACGACGATGCCAAGGTTCACTTCGATGCTGTGGCATGGTTAACTCTAGGGGCTAAACCCAATGATCCCATGGAAGATGAGACGGTGGAAGAGCGCCGCCAGCGTCTTTTCGAAGGTCAGCATCCCCATTCAGCTAAGCCAGTTTGCATTCTAACTCTGCCAGAACTTTTGCACTCCCTCGACACGGTTGACCTTGATCTTCGACAAGCGTTGATCGCCGACCGCCTTGAGCACACGTGCGAATGGATTTACGAACACAAGCCGTTTACATTGTGGCTTAAGCAGGCCGATGGGGTTTTCTGGATCCACGGCAAACCCGGTTCTGGAAAGTCCACGCTTATGAAGCTCATTTGTACGGACAAGCGGACGCGGCAGCACTCGCACACGTTCGGTTCGTCGGTTCACCCCATCTCAGCTGAATTCTTCTTCAACTACCGCGGAACACCGATACAGAAAACGCTGGAAGGTCTGATGAGAAGCATATTGCGCCAGACCATGAGACAGCTCTCCAAAATCCGCGCTACGATCGATCTGCTAGACATCTTGCTAGAAGAATTGGCAGAGAACAGAGACTTGAGAGGAGATCCATGGCCAATATCCCGTCTAGAGGAGTTTCTTAGGAGCATAATGGAACAGAAGCGAGTGAAGTTGCAAATCACTTTTTTCTTCGACGCTCTGGACGAGTTTGACGGCCCAACCGACTACATATCCCGCTTCGTTAAGTACCTAGCCTGTCCCCCAGCCGGGTCACTTACATCTACCAAGGTCTGTTTTTCCAGTCGTCCCTGGGACGATTTCGTCACCAATTTCAGCAACGGACCCAGCTTAGCTGTAGAGGACTTCACAAAGGAGGATATCCGATACTTTTGCACCACCAAGCTAAGCACCGCCCTTAAGACAAACCATCTCGATGTCATTGTTCAGCTCCCCGATGAAATCGCTTTCCGGGCTTCAGGAGTCTTTCTATGGGCCAGCCTCATCTTGAAAGAACTCGAAGTCGCTTTTGCCGGAGCCGAACCGCCCTCCCTTGAGGACGTCCTTCAGCTGTTGAATACGGTCCCAACAGAGCTCTTGGACTACTATGCCTTCATTATCCAGCGAATCCCAAGAAGTTGCAGGTGGAAAACGTATGCCCTCCTCGAGTCGGTTGTCAGCCCGGACGCAGGATGAGCTAAGTGTGGCATACTTGTGGAAGACAGTCATGATTTCCGATTCACCGAGTTACGCCACCGCAAGAGAGATCCCGGGCGCCTTGGACGATGGTAGCCCTAGCGTCCCCGAAGAGGAGCAGCGCAGAGCTCTTCTGCTTTGGGGCGGGGGGCTTGTCTCCCTGGCGTCGCTCGGAGTGCAGCTCATGCACCAAACGGTACATGACTTTGTTACGAAGCTCGATTTCAAGGATCGGGTGCTCGGTCATTGTCGTTTGCGACGCATGAAAACGGACATTGCTTTCACTGGAAGTCGAAACTGACTTTTCATTTCAGCTACGATTTGGCGGTGGAGCCCTTGGAAGAGATTAGTATCCGGGCCTCTATTAAGCATGGCGCTGAGGCTGAACAGACAACTGGGCGAAGCTGTCAGCCATTCCTGGACACAGTACCAGACGACGTCCTCGCAGACATTGGCACAAAAATTCTCTCTCGGCTCAAAAAAGGTGGGGTTTACCTAAGTGCCCTCTTCGAACCCAGCTTAATCAGGTCCCGCGCGGCCTTTGCGACCTTCTTTCAGCTCCGGCTCTACCTGCAAGACTGTGTCCTCCTCAACCCAGACTATCTAAGCACCATTGCCCCGTCTACTGACCTTCTCCGACTCGTTGCATTGGCAATTGGGTCAGGTTACATGTCACCCCATCAACACCCCCTGTCTATCACAAGTTTTCTTCTGGATAATGGGTACGAGACATCTGGGATCTGGACCCTGTTCCCACACGTCCTGAAGCCGGAATTCCGCAGGGCTCCAGAATGCGCAAAGACAGACTGGAGCATACAAAAGCGCCGCGACTGCCTCCTAGCATTCGGACAACTGGCGAATCTCCTTTTGGAACACGACCAACGATGTGCTTCTCGTCAGGTACCGCTGGGCGTGAGTGACGAGTTCTGGGTAAAGCCTATCCACAAAGCGCACCCAATGACCATTCGTTGGCTCCTGGATCAGGGGGCCAACCCCAACGAGCTTGACTTTCGCGGAAGAACACCCATCGACCATCTGCTGATGATCCGGTTCCCGGAACACCCGATCAGCATGACCAAGGAAGACCGCTACATGATCCCGGACAGTTATAAGCGTGTATACCATTCTACTCTCACACTTATTCGCCACGGAGGACAACGAAGATGTGCATCAGACAGGGCTTGGAGGGATTTTGTTTCGGGGTTTCGCCGTCAAGGATTCGACGTGTCTGGTTTTCCAAAATTGCTACCACGAATACCAACCGACGGAGATACGCGCCCGGCGGTCACCTAGCGTTCTCCGGGACATATCAGCACGGGTCAAACCCGCCATCCGCTCAGGGTTTGAAATCCCCTTTCAGCAAACGGCCACAGTGGCTTCCTCCGCCAATCCCCCAACGCCCTCATCTTCCCGCCACCTCATCCACCTCGACCCACCCCCACCCCCACCACCACTATCACCTCGCCTCCTTTGCGCTGAAACCCCCCACCCCCTCCAAGAATCCTTCACCACCAAACTCCCCCTCGGTATACAAATCCCCTTCTTCCCCTCCTCCTCCCAC
>Ga0247780_1001341_pt1 | contig 15056 bp, 23 predicted proteins | sample UWRJL079202R5_FD_179927 | JGI IMG/M metagenome (GOLD analysis project Ga0247780, IMG submission 179927) | Plant litter microbial communities from Arlington Agricultural Research Station in Wisconsin, United States - UWRJ-L079-202R-5 | ecosystem: Environmental > Terrestrial > Plant litter >... | reverse complement strand
AAATACAAAAGAAAGCTCCCTGTGTGTGAGGAGAGCACATGACCAAAGGCTCCTGCGCTCCAGCCTAGCCTGGAGCGGTAAGGCGCCTGCGCGCCTGAGCGCCAAGAACTGCCGCTGCAGTTCGACATCTCCTGCCCGGACGGGTCCTTCAACCCCGGCACGCCAGTAGCGTCTATCATGGGCGGTCTCGGACACACTATACCCGGAAGCTATGCCGAATATGCGGTGGCACGGGTGGAGAATATCGTGCCATTAGTGGAGGAGGGGGAGGGAGAGGGATTACCTGCGGGGATGAGCTGGGCGGAGGTGGCGGCACTGCCGGAGAGTTATTGCACGGCGTGGACTTGTTTGTTTAGGAATTTGGCGTTGGATAAGGGGCAGAGGTTGTTGATTAGGGGGGCGAGCTCAGCGTTTGGGTTAGCGGCGATGAATTTTGCGGTGGAGGCGGGGGCGGTGGTGACGGCGACGACGAGGGATGGAGGGAAGTTTGAGGAGTTGAGTCGGTTAGGGGCGAGGGAGGTGGTTCTGGAGGGGAAGGGACTGCCGGAGAGGTGGGAGGGGGAGAAGTTTGATAGGGTGTTGGAGCTTGTGGGGAATAGCACGGTGGTGGAGTCGCTGAGGTTGGTGAAGAGGGATGGGAGGTTGTGTCTTGCGGGGTGGCTTGGGGGGTTGGAGCCGATCAAGGAGTTTAATCCGCTCTTGGAGATAGCGAGTGGAGTGCACTTCAACTTCTTTAGGAGTTTTGTGCTTGGAACCCCAGAGTTCCCGCTGTCGGATGTTCCGCTGAGGAAGATTGTGAGGGCGGTGGCCGATGGGAAGTTTGATGCAAAGCCGTTCAAGGTGTTCCGGTTTGAGGAGATCCAGGAAACGCATCGCTACATGGAGGAGAGATTGGCAAGGGAAAGATGGTTGTTGTTGTGGATCCGAAGTAGTTGAGGACTTCAGATACAACATCTAAGTTCCTGAGATTCAGTTCTGTTTGTGTGAGAAGCCCAGGTGAGATCCAGGTCGATCAGTCGGCTTGGTCTAACGCAGCACCGCTCCTCCTGTCAGCCTGCATGCCAATATCGATCCAACCAGCCGCCTGTGTAACTTCGCGTGCGCTCTCAACCACATCAGACAACCAATGACAGTCTGCAAAGCGGCACGGTGATGCCTACGACCGTTAAGGCAGCAAGCAATCAGGTCAAAAAAATCTGAAAACCAAAATTAATACAACGTATAAGTCAGCTTACATTAATGCAGAGGGCCCAAATCCAGCCATTGAGAAACTGTTCCCAAGTCTCGTCCCTGATACCTCGGGCTTTGCGTCGCAACCCTCCTCGGTCACACGAACCGAGTGCTGGGTCAGGCTAGCTATGGGCTGAATCAAGCAAGACGGGAATACAATAGTTGGTTATGGTGTTATCTGATCCATGTTGCGACGCGGTGAGGTGAAGTTGCAACCACCCAACAGGAGTTACGCGAAGGAAGTCACAGCGTGCCCTTGAAGGCACACTGGAATGCGGTGATGGGGCAAGTGCTTCCATCACAGTTTGTCTCCTAAATACTAAAGAGACTAGACCCCTCTTGATCCAGTGGAACCTCTCTGACAATGTCATCCCTAGGTACCCAGCATTCAGCATCGCCAATATCTCCAACACCCCTGTGTCAATACATCGCCAAGATGAAGATCACCGGCATTCACATGACCCTTCTTTTTGCCGCCGCCGCCATGGCCGCTCCGGCCTCCAACACCAATCTGGAATTTCGTGCCCCTGAAGCGGCCAACCCCGACGGCCCCGAGGCTCGGGACTGCCCCGGCAGCAGTATCTGCCTGGGTGGCCAATGCCGCTCGTTCCAATGCATCGGAGGTGGGCCGAACGCGTGCGGATACTATCCTATTGGTGTGGCTTGCTGAGAGGATGTAGTAGGGTATGCTTCTCACTCTTTGGTTATGTGTTCTGAAGTCCTGACACCTCTCTCCACACAGACAATACAGCGGTAATGTCACATAGAAGTATCTTAGGGTTGGCAGATGGAGCAGCACACAAGAGGGTGGAATTGGAAAGTTTTACCTGGCTGTCATGATCGCGGAGCTTGTCAAACAATCTGCTACATGAATGCAACTATCCAGAGCATCTCGCCCACATCCCTGCCATTACTCGATCTTAACATTCACCGAGATCGAGCCCTTCTTCGTCTGTAAAAAAATCAAGTCGTGGTTATAGGTGAGATCCTCGATCGTAGTCTCATAAAGTGTGGCCCTAGGAATCACACGCATAGTAATTAGTGCCGTCATGATATACAGCTCGCAATATGCCAAACTGTTCTTATTAGCTTATCCTCCCCAAACAACCAGAAGTTGAACCTACTTCTCGCCAATACAACTCCGGCTCCCCTTCCTAAAAGCAATCAGATACTTTAATAACTTATAATTCGGCTTCCCGTCCTTAAGGAACCTATCAGGGATAAACTCATCCGGATCTGGGAATAACCCCCTATCCTAGTGGTTAATCATGGATGTTATGCCGATGGGCGTTCCGTGGGGGATAAGCTATTCCGTTTTGCCGTCCTGGCTTTTGTATAAGATGTTCTCTTCACGGGCGATACGTCCTGAACGGTAAGACACACCCGGCATCATTCGAAGAGACTCCTTGATGAGAGTCCACAGGTAGGGACGCTGCTTGAGTTCCGTCCATTTCAGGCTAGTTAGGTTAATGCCTTGCAGGTCCTGTATTAGGCGCTTGTAGATGGCAGGTTATGCTAGCAGGTGGTACGTTATCGTAGTAAGCGAGGCCTATCACCGTCAGCAATCCCCCTTTCAGGACTTATCTAAGAGTTACCTACCGCTGTCGTCTCCGTCTCCGCCAACAAAAAGTTAAACCCCTCTCCCGACAACCGATACATGCTCATCTCTTCCTCAGGCAACTTCTTCTCCTTCAACACCTCGGCAAACACCCTCCCCCGAGAATTCCCCTCCTTCAACGCCTGCCCGATATACCCCGGAATCACCACATTCATCTACCACATAACGGCCTTCACATCCTCCGCTAAATAGTCCGCCACAATCGGCAGCACATTCGCCATCCTCCTCGCCGGCATATTATGTCTCATCATATACGCGCTCTTAAAAAAGGACTTTATCCACATCGCCAGATTCGGCGCCCAACCCTCCTGCAACACGAAACCCATCGGCTTACCAAATACATACTGTGAGATGACATCAGCCGTGAAGTAATTAAACACTTCCTTAATATCCTACGGTTTTTTCCCCACTGATCTTAGCAGCTTATCCACAGTCTGTATTACAAAATCAAGGACTTCGTTTTCGAGTTTAAGCATCTGCTGGCGCGAAAAGAAGCGTAAAAGGGCGCCCTTGCGCAGGCGGTGCAGCTTGTGGTTGACGGTGGAGAAACTGGTGACGGAGACGGGGCCGGCGCCGCCGGTGTTGAGCTGGTGTTGCCATTTGTCGCGGATGTGGGAGGGGCTGGAGGGGTAGATCTCGTCGGTAAAGAGGGGGTTATTGCAGTGTAGTTCGTCGGGGTTGATGCGCACGATGGGGCCTGGCGGTTAGTGTCGATGACTTGTTGTAAAAGAGTGGGAAAGGCGTACCGTATTGCTCGTGCATTTCACGGATCTTGTGGCCGTAGTGGCCGACAAGAATCCAGTCATACCATGCTTCGTAGAGATAGCTGGCGGCAGCGATTTTGGGGCCGGGGAAGCGGGACAGAGGGTGGAATGGGGAGACGTTGTAGGGGCGATGAGCACGCGGTAGCCGAACCACACGCCGACCAGGGTGATGATCGAGGACCACGAAAAGACGACCCTGGCGCCATTCACGAGGACGCTGCGAATCGAGTCTGAGTCCATGGCGTTGTAGTCTGTCGATGCGCCTCCGGAAGGATGACGGGAGAGGATGGAAAACTTGGTCAATGTTGTATGGGATTGTGCCCTAGTTTGGTTTTATTATTTCTTTGTCACCTGTCGATGGCACCCCCACCCGCTGTGGTCTTGTCCGGGAATGGTGGTTATCGCATGCCATGTTGATGCTGGTCGCTGGAACTGGCAGCGTGCAGGTTAAGCGACCGGCAGCGTCCCAATCGAGGCCGTTTTGGGGAAGGAACACCCGAAAAGGTGCGACGCAAGGTCTTGGGTGGTTGACAGCTGGGAGCGGGCTCCAGTCAGCGAGCGACCACCCAATGCTACCTCGCTGGGTGCGGGCCGTGCATATCCACAGCGGCCTCGGGACGTTGGCTAAACCGTTGCTGGGGTGGGCTCTGTGGATGTCCATTGTGGAATTCGTCACATGTCCACGACAATCCCCCTTTTTCGTATTTGGCATCCTGTGCGCCAACGTCATTCCCATCTTTTTAAAATCCGACCCACAACCTTGTTGATCCCGTCGACAAGACCGGCCCGGAAAACAGCCATCAGCAACTCGGTGAGAGACCCCTCCAAGCTCCAAACACACACCGACAAAGTTCGGACATTCTTCGGCTCTCGACTCAATCCCCTTCCAGCACTTATTACTTTTAGGGTCCCCCTCGCGCCAAGCAATTGGCCAGGAAGCGCGGAATGCGCCCCACGACGAACCACAACGCCCTGCGACCGCCACTAATTTACCGGCGTCAGCGCCGGAATCTCATCCGAGACGCCACGTTCGCTGTCTGCGGGCTCGTCTGTGAATGGTCGTGATGTGCACTTTGCTTTTCCTCAACAGGCAAAATTCATGATCGATGCCGGGATGTCGGGCTCCTGGTCGGGTGCCAACCTAGAATGTGTTATATTTTGGGGGTCCCGCTGTCCCCTTTTCTCGGTTTTCGGAAGTGGGAGAGTTTCTGTTTTCTTGCTTCTCCTGATGGTCTGAAGACACACAAGACAGAGGTGGTGGTTGATACGAAATGGCCGAGCGGGAGCACATTCCCATGACGGAGAGCGCCCGGGATGCGCTCATTGGGCTGGCGCTGCTCTGGGTGCTGTTTGGGGCGGTCGTTGGTTTTCGCCTCTTGGGCAGAAAGAGGGGCGTTGGCATCGGCGTCGATGATGTTTTGGCTGTGGTTGCTTTTGTGTGTTGTTCCCATCTCATCTATTCTCTCTGTGGATGCTGACGTCTCCAGCTCTTCTCAGGATCGACGATCGGCTTCAATGCCGCAGGTACGACGCCCAGCCCACCCGACGTTCTCGCCGGCCTAACAACTGCAGTCTTCGTCTCAGGCGTAGGCCACGACTTCGATCCCAACTCCGACATCTACCCACAGCGTGAGGCCCGGTCCCTCTATTACCACCATGCTTTCTAATATTAATAACACTCCCAGTCCTCACCAACCTCCCCTTCCTCATGAAAATCACCTTCGTCTTCACCCTCACCTACATCTGGGCCCTCGCCGCGCTCAAGCTCTCCCAGCTGACCTTTTACCTGCGCGCCTTCTCGCTCCTCCACCTCCGCTACAGCATATACCTCTCCATCGCCCTCATCCTCGCCTGGGCCCTTGTCTTCACCTTCATCTTCATCTTCCTCTGCAGTCCCATCTCCCAGCAGTGGACCCTCCAGCGCATCGGCCACTGCATGGACCAGATCACCACCCTCAAGGCCCTCATCATGACCAACGTTCTTACCGACTTGCTCATCGTGGCGCTCCCCATGTGGACCGTGTGGAAGCTGCAGATGCGACTGGCCGAGAAGATCGCCGTGATAGGATGCTTCGCGATAGGCCTGGCCTGCGTGGTGATTGGGATTATGAGGTTTTGGCAGATCTACGTGATTGATATGCTGGGGAACTTCACGGGGACGTCGCTGACGACGTTTATGCTGTGTACGGTGGAGCTAATGCTGGCGGGGGTATGTATTAGTATTCCGATGTTGAGGCCGTGGTATTTGCGGTGGAGATGGAGGAGGGGAGATACGGAGGAGAGCGCCAGTTTGGAGGTAAAGGGGGTGGCGGGAAGGATTACGAGGGGGAAGGGAGCGAAGGGAGTAGGGCATGGGACGACTTGGATTGAGCTGGTGAGTACCGCGCATGTCTGTGATGTTGATGAGGTGGGTCTGATAGCTGACTGGCTTAGGACAACGATGAGCGCAAGTTGAGAAGCAGCAACGACGGAGGCTCGCAGCGGGGATTGACGGAGACGAGACGGACGAAGCAGAAGAAGCCATCGGTAGTTCTCGTGTCCACCAACTGGGAGGTGACTCGGGAGGAACGGACGGCAGGATAGGACGGGAAGATATAAAAGGGTATTAGAATTGATAACTCGCTGGCAACGGCAACTCGCTCACGCTCATCTGACGATGTTTGGTCCCCGATCCCAACCAACGTGGTCGGTTTCCAACATGAAGACGCCAATCTTTTCCCTCGATTCGCAGTCAACAGTGATACCGACCACTCTCTTGCGACAGTCCAACCCACATGAGATCAGCACAACCCCCTGGCGAGGGCGATCAGTCTGTGGATGGTAGAACAGATCACCGCCGACAGGAGGATCGCAGCTCCCCCGATAAAACTCGCTCTTTGCCGTCTGATCCCCCTGTTTCAACTCACAGAGGTGGTATCTCGCGTTGATTGTCAGACTCCGGCCATCATTCAGCACCACTGACGCTCCCCCAGTTTCCTCCAAGTACTCATTGTTCGCCCACGGCGCGCGGTACTCGGCTCCCGGCCCAAAAGCCCAAGACATATTTGTCCCATACCCCCGGAACCGCGACACCCCCATCACAAGCCGCATCTGATCCACTTGCCCCAACGACTCCATCAAATGCACAATAAACTGTCCTAGCGTCATCTGCACCTCCTGCCGCGGCACTTGCACGCCCGTCATCGGCATCAGCGCATACAACTTGTCGCTGTCCTCCTTCGCCACCAGCTCCACCGCAATCTTGGCCACCTCGTCGACATGAAACCCCCCAAACGGCCGTCCCTTCCGCAGCATCACCACCGTATTGCTCATCCTGACATGCTCGGCGCCTTCGTCCTCGCTCATCGTCGCGGGATCCGCACCCGGCGGACAGAACCCCTCATGCTCCGGCCGGCTGTGATCGCCCCACATCCAGCCCTCGGACCAGTTCCACGCAGTGTAGTAGATGACTTGTGCTGAGTGGATTTCCGCCGCGACCCAGCACCGGCGCGTCCAGTCGCCAAAGACGCGAATCATGTCGGCGTCGCGGGGTTGGGAGAGCCATGGCGCGGCGATGACGGCCGTGGCGTCGTGGAAGAGGCGGGTGATGGAGCCCAGCTGGCGGGCCTTGTCAGACTGGGAGGCCTGGTTGATGCAGATTGCGTCGATCCAGACGTAGGGGATGTTGAGCGTGTGGTAGACCCAGGCGAGGAGGATGTTGAAGTGCTGTTGGTAGAATGCGGAGACTGTGGCGGTGTAGTTTGGGGTCTTGAGTTCCCATGAAGGGACGGAGCCCCAGCGGTACGAGATGGCGACGTATTTGGCGGTTGGGGGATAGGACGACGTTACGGCCTCCTTGGTGTCGGTTTGGACAAGGACGATTTCATCCATGATGGCGAACTAGCGGGGAAGAGTACCGTGGCTGTTTTTGTTGGCGGGTCGCTGAGACAGGGAGGGGGATAAGGGTGTCTTTATGCTCAGTACTCAACTCTCGGCTGTGCCAGTTGACTCAGCCCAGTTGAGCTATCCCGATGGCTTGCATGCTGGTGTAAACAGCCTTCACACCACCATCTCATTCGCCCGCTCGACCTGACTCACTGAGTCATCCTACAGCTGGACCTTGGAACATCAAATCACAGCCGACGTTGAAACCCATCGTGGCACTCCACGCCATATCCTCGTACAACAGGACGCTAGGCTCCCTTTTGCCGCCGCAAGACCGACGACTTCCCCACATGCAGACTCACCACGCCCCTCGAGTCTACCGCCACAACTGCATAACACACAAACACGCCTCTTGCAACAACTTGAAATCTGAGAGTGGGCCTAGCTTCGCGAATAGCGACATGTGTACCTTAATTAAATACATCCAACCACCCATCTCATCCCGATGCCCATTCACGCAACCTAACCGCCTGGACCCCCGCCTGGCAAGTTTCCAAATCCAGTGTTGCCATTCCATGGTCTTCCCCCTCGCTGTCAGCCTGCCCCTTCCTCTGTGTAGGTCACAGCAGCTATGCTCCGAAAACCCCCCATGTCCGCTGCCCCAGTATCACGCAAGTAGTTGGCAAGATCGGCTGGAGCGTAGCCGGGAATCTCCAGATTTGGCCAATGCATGCCAGGATCCACTGCGGAGAAGCCCAGGTTGTTTCCATTGGTGAAGAGTTGGCCCTGCTTGTTCAGCTGTGGAATCGTGAATGTATACGTGTAGTCCAGGCCACGGAATCCCGAGACTGCCTGCCCAAAAGGGAGGGTGTTGGGTATTCACTGGAAGACGCGTATCAAAGATTTGAAAGGTGAAGGGTGCAGACGAGACGTTCGAGTTTGTGTTGTTGAAGCCAACGGAGTTGGAGTTGGACGCACGAAGAAAAAATGGGGTTTCCGTTCGTGAGTTGAGTCGCCGCGAAGTGCTCTCGATCATGGTGTCCCTTAGGCGAGATGGGCCGTTTTGGAGCCGGCATATGTAGAAAGGGGCCGAGCTGATGAAGCTGGTGAAGGGGTACCACTGCCACTCCCCGGGGTGGACCAGCCGTGTACCGTGGCGCCAGGGTTCGAGAAATAGGTGCCCGAGCTGAGGGTTGAAGATGACCGTGGGCTTGCCATTTCGGTCGAAGAACGAGTTATCCTACCCATTGTAGACAATGGCGTTCCTGCATTGGTCCGCACTCGGGAGCTGAGAGTGTCGCTTGAAGACTCATTGGGAGTTGGGACGTTTGACTGGTGTTTGGGCAGGCCTCCTGGGGAGGAGATTGACCGAAGTGGCGGATACACATGTTTGTGCAGCTTGGAAACCCCCGTTCATCCCTTCTAGGAGCTCACTGAACTCCTTCAATATGACTCCGACGTAGGCTGGAGACGAATGTGAGGATGTTTGGCATAGCCCTGATGGTTCGGAGCCCGGCAACGAAGGATTAGGGACCTCGGTGGCAAGATGTGTCGAAAACATCCTACGTTGGAACCCAGGGATGCCTTCGTCGTATACCTTGCGAACTTCACACAGCTCCACGGGAGGTTATCGACGAAGACGAATAGTTCTGTCACTTACGTCATATCCTCATCTTGCTGCGTAGGTGATTTCGGTGTAGGGTGCTCGCCGGCAATTCTAGCGTCACACAAGGAATGCATATACGTATCGGGTGTCAGGTGGTTCTGCAGTAATCTGAGCTGTCCCTCCGGGTCGATCCGCTGAGGAGAATTCCTCCTGGCATCTAGCATTGGGTGTTCCTGCTCAGTGATGGGACAGCCTCCAGGCCCTGATTTGCGACTCAGCAGATAATGAAGTGACTGTTCAAGACTTGCTGAACCGAGTCCATGACCTCGGCTGGCAAGATAGGGTGGCTGGCATCTGCTACCAATCGCCAGTGACTAGGAATGGCTAATGCTTTCGCGACCTTGGGTGTCACATTGAACTGCCGACTTGCCTGCGGAAAGAACTTCGAGGGGTCCGGTAAGAGCTCCTTCTCCCTGATCAGCCACCACCACACGAAAAACATGACTAGGCCCATCAGGGCGGCAACCATAACAATCACGGCAATCTTCGGGCCTAAATCTCCCACAAAGATGAACATGACAGCAACCAGGTCAGCATATAGCGCCACCCACGGCATAGAATACATCCCCGGCGCGACGGTCTTAGCTTTTTCTTCATCGAAAACCGCCGTCACGTAAGTAAAAAAAGACGCCGAGGGAGTCCGACAGTCGGGGAAGCCTCGCCGGTCCCAGATGAGGAGACTTCTCCACAAAGACAGCCGTTTCTGCATCACCCGCTCGCTCATGGCGTCAGCGGGTATGGCGTCCAGTACAGAATGTAGGTGCCGGAGTGGACACAGCGTGTCCAGGCGCGGACTACTCGCCAAATTGCGGATGCCAAAATATTGGCACTAAGTTCCCGTCCAGGGAGGAGCCCTGCCACGTCATCTTGGATTTGCTCTTCTCTCAGTTCGACCTTCACTTTCCGTTGCCAGGCGTACGCTTAACACGAGCGTGCAAGTGTCTCGTCCAAAGATGGACGTCTGTAACGGTCGTAGCCGTCACGGTTGGTTCAGCGTACATTGCGAACCTGTCTCTGTCCTGAGAGTAGTCATCGACAGAGAAAACGCCTGGCAGCTTTCGGGTCGCCCGATTAAGAAAGAGTAAGACCCCGTGCGGTGACCAATGGACTAGCCCACCCTATCTCAGAGCGTCGCCGCCCGGCCTGAACATCGGACAAATCAATCACAGACGGGCATGTGCCGGCCTTGAGGTAGAGAAGCATTACCGAATCCTTGTCGAACATCCGATCACAGCCAGCTGTGACATCGGGTAAACGATGGCATACGAGAATTACGTTTATCAGATCTGACGGTGAGTTGAAGAAGCCATCGCATACAGCACAGAGGTTTTGGACGGCGACATGGTGCTGTTGGAGACTAGTCGCAAAACTAAAACCTCCTTCGCAGACGGCGCAGAAGAAGTCCGTTGCGAGCAGCAATGTATTCTTTTCTATCCTCATGATCTTTGGGCTCGTAACTGGCACACGGATTTCCCAGCCATGTTTCCATCCTACAGTTTTCTCTCCCCCGTCTTTCTTAGTTGCCTCCTTTGTGAATTATTTGGTTTGCAGTACCAGTAGCGAACAAATATACCCTTAGGAGCGATGGTTACACGGGGTTTACACAAGTCACTGTGCCAAACGCCGTTTGCATGCATCAGCTGAGACGAGCGGATATCCGTCTAAAGCGCGTGTCGAGCAACACGAGACCTCCCACTACAAAAAACCCATCTGCCCAAAAAAACAAAAAAAACAAAAGGATGCTTTAAAATAGAACGGAGCTCGCCTCGGCCTCCCTCTCTTAATGAATTAACCCTAGGCGCCATATTTTAAGACTTGGCGGACTCAATCTGGCAGGGAAGATTTTGGCAGAGAGCTCACCAAAAGCGTTAGAGGTGCGATGACGAGAGTAGTGCTCGAGGGAAATATAGCCGACCCGCTCTAGCTGATGCAAGGCGGCGCCCAACCGCCACCATCATTGTAGGTGGCACCTTTCTGGCAGAAGACCGACAAGGAGCGTTAGATATATCACAAAAGTGCGCAGTGGGCCGCTCACCCCGCTGACTACCTACACCTCTCCTTCCACGCAGAGAACCAGGGAGCGAGCTTTTCCCTCAATCGTGAGGCATCTTCCATTACCATCATCCTTTCACAGACCTATCGAAGCCCTTGTCAGGTCGAGGCGGACAGGGGTGCTCAAACATACTGGTTCAGGCGGGCGAATTTGTGGCTATGTTGAGCAATATTCCCTCTAACCGATGGGATCCTAACGGACATTAGGAAGTGCATGTCCCGGGATTTCAGCCGACCACAACTCAGCCGTGACAACTGTGCCGCAAGTAGATAGAACTTTCGGTCAGACCATTGGCCCGTGCTTAGCATAGAAGATCCCATGTCCGACTTAAAAGGGCACGAGAAGCCGAATACTTTCATGTTCGCCGTCAGTAGTTGGCATTGGCTGCATCTCGCCTCATCGCCCACCATGTCTTCCCTTACCCCACTCACAACTGCATGCGTTCCATCAACCTTTTCCTCTCTCCAAGTCTTCGGAACTCGAATTCTCAACATTGACACCCTCTTGGTCACAAACTTTTCGGCCACGGTCCCAGGAGCTGTTCGTTTCTTCCAGCCATCCATCCAAGTCCAGAATGCATCGTTTTGCAATGTCACTGTCACATATACCCACCCTGGACAAAACGACGAAGTCTTTGCTCAGACTTGGCTGCCCATCAGAAACTGGAACGGCCGCCTACACGCCGTTGGCGGCGCTGGGTTGGCAGCCGGCGCCACGGAAATATCCTTTGAGTTGATGAAGGGCGCTGTAGGGGACGGGTACGCAACCATCACTAACGACGCTGGCCTTTCAGGGGATATTGAGGGTGGTAAAGATAAGGGAATGCTTAGCCCTGGAAATCCGAACCTTTACAAGCTTAACAACCTCGGATCAATTTCGATAAACGGGCAGTCTATCATTGGGAAGTTCCTCATTCGCAGCTTCTACGGCAAAGGCCCCTCGTTCTCATACTGGAGTGGATGCTCCCAAGGGGGGCGACAGGGCATCATGGCCGCGCAGCGATACCCTACAGCCTTCAACGGCATCGCCGCTGCCGCCCCGGTACTCTACATCCCCGACTTGATGGCAAGCATCCAATGGCCCCAACAATTTATGAATACCCTTGGGAAATACCCCTATCCCTGCGAACTGGACGCTATTTCTGCAGCCGCTATCTCCGCCTGCGATCCCCTTGACGGCCTTGTGGATGGCATCATTGGCGACATTACCGCCTGCCTGCTCACCTTCGACCCCTTCGGCCTTATCGGCACCCCCATCTCCTGCTCCACCACAAACACCACCCTCTCCATCTCCCACGCCGCTGCCGCCGTTGCCAACGCAACCTGGCACGGCCCACACACCCCCTCCGGCCGCCCAATCTGGTACGGCATCCCTCCCGGTGCAGACCTCACCGGCTTCGACCTCTCTACCGGCCGCCAGAACGGACTCGCCGCCACGAATTGCACGAGCGGCACCTGCACCGGGACCACCAACTTCCTCGCCGCTCCCTACCTGTCTCTGGTCGCCAGAGGAGATCCCCTCTTTAACATCAATAACCTCTCCCTCTCCGATTTCTCCGCTCTAATCCACGCAGGGAAACAGCAATACTCCTCTCTCATCTCCACGGATGATCCTGACCTCAGTGCATTCCGCGACGCGGGAGGAAAGATGGTGACGTTACATGGGTTGGCGGACGATATTGTTCCTCCAGAGGGGACACGGAAATACTACAGACATGTGGAGAAGGAGACGAAGGATGTGAAAGATTTTTGGAGGCATTTTGAGATACCGGGGTTGGAGCATTGTGTCGGGGGGAAGGGTGGTCCGCCTGGTGGGTTATGGGAGCAGTTAAGGGGTTGGGTCGAGGAGGGGAGGGAGGCGCCCGGGAGTTCAGGGGTGGAGGTGGTGGGGTTGGATGGGAAGAAGGGGAGGAGGATTGTTTGTGCGTGGCCGGGGAGGCCGGGGTATGATGCGGGTTGTGGGGATGCGAAGGCGGAGAGGTGTTGGCGGTGTGTTGGCGGCGATGGTGATAAGGGGGGCGAATACCTGAGATAGGTGGTTGGTTTGATAAGATGAGGGCTGAGGTTGCAGCATGGAATTCCGAGACGCACCCACCTACATGCGCCAATACGAGATGAGGCATGGACACAAGAGGAAGCTTGAATTTGGGCTACTTGTCCATCGATCAAGAGAGGTTGTTACTTCAGAGAGCCTCCATACACCAGCCACTGCAGCGCTGTTCCAACCACACATTTTCCGATGCGACCCAGAGAGTACTGCACCAGCTGGGTAGCCTCCGATAGATGTACCTGACATGACTGGCAGCCTCCAGAACCATACTACCTCTGGTACTCAATGGAGTCATTGATCCGTTGAATGGCACTAGCCGCTCTCGCTTTGTAGAACTCCTTGTATTTGCTTTCATCAGAGGCGGATGGCTGGACACAGGTAGTCGAAGTTGTAGTAGCGCTAGTAGCACTAATGTTAGAGCCATTGTCGCTGTTCTCGACACAAGGATGGGCAATGACAGAGGCCGTCCGGGCCGAGTCGTCCAAAGTGCGCCCATACAGCGAGGCATCATCAAAGACGTCCTGACAAAGAAATCCGTCCAGTTGCTCGCTGTTCTGGGCATCGGTTCCTTTGGTCTCGCTCATCGTGTCGGAGCTCTGGGAGTACTCTGAGCGACTGGGGGTCTGGGAGGGCTTGGACAAAAGGCTCGCGCTGCCGCCGGGAGAGGGTCTGCACAAAGCCCATCATCATCGTCAGCTGAAGGGCCTAAAAATACGAGCGAAAGTACTATAACACAGGGCATATGAATATACGAGGGCAATGCTCACAAAGCGGTAGTTGGTATCGATGAAGGCGGAGGGGATGACATGCTGTAGCGAAGACAGGGTTGTGACACAAATACAAAGTAGGGCAGATAGAAAGTATGGAGAATACCAGGCTTCCCAAGATGAACAGGGAGAAATGCTTCCGCGGATGAGAGATGGAGAAGACTGGGTGAGTACCTTATCTGAGGTAGGTATATATAATGCATGCCTGCCTTGCGCGGGCGGGCTTTTGCCCTTCAGCCGCTTGCCTGCTCAGGCATATTATGTTTCGCACGTGTGTACCGAAAAGGAGATCTCGGGTCAGTGTGCATTGTTGCTCGCAGGCAGAGCCGCACAGGTCACTTCCCGGCTTGAACAAGTCAGCATCCGTTGACGGTCGGAGGGCGGTGTGGAGACGGGAAAGCGGTTGTGGCCGACAGGAGCAAGAGATTCAGGTGGGAGCAACAGAAGCAATGGACATGTCGCAAGGCTATGGCTCAGGTATCAGAGTTTGATCACAGATTATTTTGTGTTTGATGGGTTCCGAGTCCGGCTCCGTGTGGGAGGGGCAGTAACTGCCGGCGGCAGATTACCTATGAAGGTGCATGCTCCACATGGGGTGACGTCTGGCAGCGGATTCCGTAGCAACAGCGTCTTGGAGAGCGTTCATTTAGGATATGGCACAGTTAGATGTTCACAGATCTATTTCCCTCGCAATAATCTAGGTAGATAGATTAGTGCTTTGTATGTTGAAGCCACGAATCTGCGTGCCTTGATGGCAGGACATTCGGCCAGGGAACACCCGTTTTGCGACATTGATTCTCTCATCCCCAAGGCAGGAAGCAGGAGGCAGGAGTGCGGATCATGTTAGTCTAGCATTTGCGTTTGATGCTGATCTCTGTGTTAGCCGCTCATGTCCGTCAAAGCGGGCCGTGGGCCAACAGCGTTACCTATTTGCCGTCGCCAGCATGGGTTGTGAGTCGGCGCGGAGAATTCGCCGAATAGCACCTGGCCGACTCCCACTTATTGGCTCGGAATGGCCGCCAGCTGTCCACGCTGCCTTCGACTA
>Ga0247780_1001340_pt1 | contig 15067 bp, 22 predicted proteins | sample UWRJL079202R5_FD_179927 | JGI IMG/M metagenome (GOLD analysis project Ga0247780, IMG submission 179927) | Plant litter microbial communities from Arlington Agricultural Research Station in Wisconsin, United States - UWRJ-L079-202R-5 | ecosystem: Environmental > Terrestrial > Plant litter >... | reverse complement strand
AAATCAACCACCATTGCCCTTTGCCTAGCTCAAATCTCAGGCATCCCCAATCCAGCCTCTCCCTTCAAACCAAGTCAAAACCAAGTCAAAAGTCACCGAAAATCCACATCCAAGCCAAATTTACTCCCCCGCTTCCAATACTGCCCTCCCGGTCCACTGTTTCCATCAAGCGATCTATTCGTACCCTTCTTCTTCTTCAGCGGAACGCAGAGTTTGCAGCCTCTAGATGCGGCCTAGTTCTAGCAGACGAGACCGGTATGATTACAGTACCAACAATACTCTTGATTATTTGGGTTATACTTTTTGCGCGCGCGGCACCGGTAGTGTGTGGCTCTTGCTGTTGGTCGCTGCATGTGGTAAGCCTGCTGTATTTTACATGGTCGTTGTCGACGCCTAGCGTGGCGGGCTCTCGCGGGTCGTGGTTGTGGTGAACGGTGGGTTGGTTGGTACCCATCAGGGCGAGCTTCTCGTTGTTTATGATGGGTTAAATCTTAAAAGCTTGGAGGTCGAAGGTAGTGTTCGGTGCTTCGTTTGTTTCTAGTATTCATATGGTCATCAGAGTTGTGAGATACGAGCTGGGCTCAGGGCGTCGGTGCTGAGTTCAGTGTCGTACCGTTGGGAGACAATGTGCGTCTGTGTGTTGGAAGGTCAAGTTAGCTCGTTATGAAGGCGGCTTTGGTTCTCGCAGTGTTGTTTGTGTGTGCTTGACTGCTTGTGAATGTTGCTGATGATGAGCTGGATCTCGATTGCCAAGAGGTCGGCGGGAGCCCATCCTTTATAGATTGGGGTTCAGCCGTTGACTGGTCTGATGTTGAACCGATCACGTCAAACCTCGTGATCACCATCCAGTATTTGACGCCTCTAGACCCCGTCATGACGTTTAGCGCTGTGATAATGACTTGACACTCTGCCCTCAAACCTGCCACGTTACCGTATGTCAGGGCGAAGTCGCTCTCTATTGAGCGCATGTCCTTGTTGGTGAATTCGGATGCCTGAGTGACGAAGAAGAGTTTCTCACAACCAGCCAACGCAGCTCACCGTCGGGCGCCCCGTGAATCACGCAACCCTCGATAGCATCTCGAAGGAGAATGGACGAAACCGCTCAAGTATGACAATGAGTCACAGGAAGAGGAACAAACATAACCAAGAGAATCCTCGCTGAAGCACATCCAGCATTTCCGTCCCAAGACTCCCCCTCCCCAATTCGTCAGCGAATTACTGACTTCAGCAAACACCACGGCAACCTCACCCGGCAGCCCTCGAGAAACACCCCTGCAGCAGAAACGCACACGGTTTCTAGAACTTTGGGATCCACAATGCGCGCGTCTTCTTGCCCTGTTTGATGTGCCAAGCATCACCGTCTGTGCAAAAGTGGACGCTCATGCGACGACTCCGGCTGAAACACGGGGAACCTCATGTAGATCGCGGCGTCCAGAGCATTTAGCCAGCCCAGTTTCCGGGAATAACCACGTCGCCCTTCTCACTTCAGTAGTGATAAGACAAAAAAAGACGAGAATGCCCGCCCTTTTTTGTGCCAGTTTCTGATCGGTCTTGGCGCGCTGTCCCTTGACTCTCCCCACCGACAACAACAACAACAGCCCGATCAAGATGATCGCACCCAGCTTGACAAACCTCGCTCTAGCAGGTGAGAAACCATCTCATCCATCTCCTCATGACAACCTAACTCACACACCGTGCAGCAATGACCATGACGACGCTTTCATCCGCAGCCAGCATTCCCCTCCGCATTCTCCCAGTCGGCGCTTCCGTAAGTACTCGATCACTCCCCGTTTTACCCCCTTCCTTCTTGCCTCGGGAGTCCTGAGAGACGGTTGCCCCACCTCCACCTTAAACACAAAGAAACCTCCCCAAAAATGGGAAATACTCAGTGGCTAACATCCACCAAGGTAACCTTTGGTGTCGGCTCCACCACCGGCAACAGCTACCGCAAATCTCTCCACGACACCCTCACCGCGGCCGGTCACCTCGTGAATTTCGTCGGGCGCAAGCATAACGGCAATTTCGCCGACAACGACGTCGAAGCCACCTCTGGCTTCGTCCTCTCGCAGATCGCCGAGGCCGCTCGCGCCGCGGCGCCGCAGTTCCTTCCGAACCTGGTGCTCATCGAGGCAGGGACGAATAACTGCAATAGCGGGCGGAGTGTCAGCGATGCGGGCGCGAACTTGACCAGCTTGGTGGATGATTTGTTCAGGTTGAGTCCGGGCGTGACGGTTGTGGTGGCGACGCTGCTGGCGAATAAGGATGCAGCGCAGGACGGGTGTCGCGTGGATGTCAATAGGCAGTATGCGAATCTTGCGGTGGGGTTTGCAGCGCAGGGGAAGAGGTTGGTGCTGGTGGATATGCGCTCGGCGGACGGGCCGACGACGGCGGATCTGGCGGATTCGAGGCATCCGAATGACAGGGGGTATGCGAAGATGGCAGCAGTGTGGAATCAGGGGATTGTAATGGCGTTGAGCAAGGGGTTTGTGGGACAGCCGGTGGAGAATGGGATTCCGTTGGATGGGGAGGGAGGGACGAGAAATGCGAGCTTTGGGGGGCAGAGCTCGGTAATGGGCGTGGCGGTGATGAGTGGGGGGATGCTTTTGCGTGTTCCTGGTAGCATGATGTCTATGATGGCGGTTTGGGCGGGGTTGCTTGTTGTGCTGGTATTTTCGGGTTTGTTGTAGCGAAATGGAGTTTTCAAGGCTGTTGACCTTAAAAGATTGGGATTGACGCTGGTAGTCCGTATTTGCTGCTCAATGTAGGGTGGGCCTGAGGCCCCTGAGCAGAATATAATTGGGCCGCTGAGACGATAAAAGAATGCCGGAATGCTTGAAGAACCGCACAGGAAAGAAGTACCCTGAACATTGACATACAACTCTGGAAAGATGTGCCGAGTGCTCAATATCAGCAGTGACACGACGGTGCACAATCACATACGGCCATAGATGGTGGAGAACTCGGGATCCCGTCTGCTCTCCCATAGATAAGCCACCAATCGCCAGACTAGTAGTTGGGTCGGTGACGACCAGCGAATCCCTGGTGTTGTATGTTTTTTGCCGTCCGCGTCTTGTTTCCTTTAACATGAGCCCCTTTTTGTCACCTCCTGAGATTGGCCGTGAAATAGTTTTTTCCCTACCCATATTTTAAGATGGGTAGTGTTAACTGCACGAACTAGGTGTTTACAGGGTTCCTCAACCTGCTCGCCAATGAATGGATGCACGTGACGTTGGGGTTTGTGTGTTGCAGCCCCTCGTTTGGGGCTAAAATTGCAGTGGATGCCTTGGTGCCCAATGTCTTATTATGCCGAGAAACTGAACCCTGAAACCAATCATATGTACTGACACAGGCTCGCTTTGCACCCAACGAAGCCAACCAACCAAGCTTCCAAAGCTTCCATTTCCAGGACCAGGGCTGTCAGGCCCGGACACGACATGCCGTGGAGCATCAGGTCACGCCTGCCACTTACACGGGAAATCGTCGCTCCCTCTGGCCCGGTACCACTGACAGCGGGAGCCGAAGCAGCTGTGCATGGCAAATAATCTACCAAGGAGTTCAGCCGATTGGGCGGGCCCCTCGATTCGTCAGCGATAATTGTGGACAACATCTGCCGGGCGAATCGGGTGTTTGCCGCACTCTTGGTATTGTCGCCCCAGCACCGCGCATCCAAATTGTTATTATATATTTTGGGATTTGTGGTGGTGTGCCATGGCAGTTGGGTCGATGGCGGCACTACCAACATTTGTGCCAGGCCACATTGGAAGAGGGAGGTATGAGTCTGGTCTTGGGCATTACTTGTACCTGCGAATGGCTCAGTCTCTCCGTCCTCGATTCGAAGCTCCCGGTCCCAACTCCCGCTCTTGACCCCCGTGTCCGTCGCTTGCACCGATCGCTGACAACAAGTTCATAATTCCGAATACCGATCTCAGCAACCATGTTTTGGTCCGCGCTCCTCTTCGCGGCGCTCGCCGACGCTCAGGGGTTCATGAACGGGCTGAACCACCTGCGCTTCGGCTGCTCGCAGATCACCATCGAGCGGCTCGACCCCCTCGTCGACCCGGGCAAGATCCCAACGCCCCACATGCATCAGGTTGTGGGAGGCAACGCCTTCAACGCCACCATGCCCAACTCGGACATCTCCCAGGTTGCGACATGCACCACTTGCGGCCCGGCCGACGACTTCTCCAACTACTGGACCGCCAACATGTACTTCAAGGCCCCAAACGGGAGCTATAAGCGCGTCCCCCAGGTCCCGAACAGGTTCCTGTTCAACGACAGGTTCACTACCCAGACCAACGGCGGTGTGACGGTGTACTACATCTCGCCTGGGGCAGGCAAGGTCACGGCCTTCAAGCCGGTGGGTCCCCTCTTACAACGTCCTTGCGTCATGGTGAGTTACTTGGACTAACACCAGGACTCCCCAGGGCTTCCGCATGTTCGTCGGCGATGTCCAGCGCAGAAAGTCTCTGTACAAGACCCAGAGCTGCTTCCGCTGCTTCTCGGGCAAGAACTTTGGCGGCGACGACGCGGCCCCTTGCACCGATGCCCGGCGTGACTTTGAGGGCTTCCCGACCCAAGCGTGCCCTGGTGGCATCCGTTCCAATGTGCTGTATCCAACGTAAGTCCCGCCTGTCTCCAGAGTCTGATATGCTGAAGTTGAAGGAGAAGCTCACTGGGTGTTTTCCAGCTGCTGGGACGGCAAGAACCTCGACAGCCCCAACCACAAGGACCACGTCGCGTATCCCTCAGCCGGACCCTCGACCTTCCTGTCGACGGGCAACTGTCCTTCCAGCCATCCGGTTAAGATTCCGCAGCTAATGCTAGAGGTAGGGAGCCGTGTCTCAGTATTGAGGTGAAAGTGTGCTGACAGAAGCCCGCAGATCGTATGGGACACCACGGGTTTCAACGACAAGTCCCTGTGGCCTGCCACCGGCCAGCCCTTCTACCTGAGCACGGGAGATAACACTGGCTTTGGGCAGCACGGCGACTACGTCTTTGGGTATTCCCCCCCTTTTTCACTCGATGAGCTTCCCTTCAAGCCGATGGCGCTAATTCTCAAATAGCTGGAAGGGTGACGCTCTCCAGCGAGCCATGGATGTCAAGAACGGCTGCTTCGCGGCCGACTGCGGCAACCAGAAGAGCCAGAACATTGACTCGGCCAACCGCTGCCAGATCACCAAGAAGGTCAAGGAGGAGGTGGACGGCTGTAAGTATCGAATATCATTCGATTGCTTTAATCTTTGTGCTGACTTGATTCTAGGGTTCAGCAAGCTCCCCGGTATGGAGATGTAGTAGAAGACCTGAGAGGTGGTGGCGAGTTAGGGAGACGTTGGCAACCTTGGGGACTCGTCCTACCCAAGGCAATTGTAGTAATTGATTCTCACTTTACGCAACATCAACTCTTCTTATCTGTCACTCTCGCCCAGCCACACAAAGAGCGGATTGCAGACCAACCGTCAGATGAATCAATCTTCAAGTATTCTACACTCCATCGCACTGCACACTGCTTGGTGCTTCCTCACCATCCCACTTTTCCTCCCCCTTTCTCCCCCCCTCCTCCTCTATTACCCCCTAACAAACAAAATAATTCCCCGCCACCACCCTCCCCAACCCCAACCTCCTCTCAAACCGCTCTTGATCCCACCTCACCCTACTCATCAACTCCGCCCCCCCTCCAAAACCTCCTCCCCCCTCCCCCGCTTCTGTCTCAAAGCCCATCTCTTCCCTAATCCTCTCCACCGTGACTCCATCCGGCTGCTCCCACAGCATAAACACATACCGATGCGGGCTGCTCAGCCCCGGCGGCGCGGGGCCCATGTACGGCGCTACCTCGCCGCGGGAGGGGTCGGAAGTGGGCGCTTCGAGCGTGATGAAGTCGTCTGATGGGGAGAGGGCTGCTGTGGAGAGGGAGAGGGAGAGGTCGGCTTGCAGGGAGTGCAGGAGGGGGGACATGAATGGGATTGAGGGGACTAGAGAGTGGGTTTAGTGAGGTTGGGGGGGAAAAGGGAGGAAGGGAAAGGAGGAAAAGGGGGAAAGGGAAGGACTCACAAGGAGGATCCAAATCAAGCCCAGCAACAACGTAGCGCGGCCCCGTCGGCGACGAGACACTGTGCGAGAGAATCGAGGAGCCGTCGTCGGCGTGTGAGGCGGCGCTTGTGGTCGGGGAGAGGTCGCAGTTGGGGAAGGAGAGGTTGTCAAGGGCCGAGGCCGAGACGGAGAAGGTTGGTGGCGTGGAGGTTGCGGAGCGGGTGAGGTGCGTTCCGGGGGTGGTGAGGGTTGTGTCTGGGAAGTGGATGCGGAGGGGGGCGCGGATGGGAGAATTAGGGGGGCTGCTTGGCGAGAGGGAGAGGATGGTCTCTCGGACGCTGTCTGGTTCTTTCGGCATGTTGGTGAGGTCTGGTGTAATTACCTAGCAGGTATTTGAATTCCGATCGATTGGTTGCAGGTGCAAAGGGTGAGGAGCATCGTCGGCGAGGGCGCGGAATGTATATTAGAGTACCCAAGATCCGATGTCGAGATAAAGTTGGCCCCTCGCGTGTTAAGTCGACATGATGCAAGCACTCGCCCGACCATGATGTCGAAATGATGTGGCCGATAGGCCGGCGCGTTTGCGTTGGGGAATGATCGCCACTGGCCAATGGTGTCTTTCAATTACCTAAACCTTATGCGCGTCGGATAATTGCGGAAGGCGACAAACCCTCGGTAACACTGTATCACGAGATTACTCTACTGCTGCCATGCCCAACCACCAGCTCCGTGGTATTTGGCGTGCATCTCCGTCTGCCAGGGCGCGGAGCACAGGTCTGCAAGGCGCCTGTGGGCCCAGGGGATGAGATGTTTGCCATTGAAAACAGACAAACATTGAAGCCAAGCCCAGCCGCGAAAGCCATCGCCTCCTAATCATACGACATCGCCCCAAACCACCAACAAGCGCTATCTTACTGTCACCAGGCCCCCAAGTCCTCGAACTCCCTCCTTAACCTCAGCTCCGCCCACTCGGGTCTCACTGCAGCTTCTTCTGCTCCGCCTCCTTCTTTAGAATCCCCTCCAACCGATTCAGCTTAATCAGCCTATACAGCACCGTATCCAAAATCCACTCCCCAATCCACGTCGACAGCCACACCTGCGTAGACCACCCCCCAGCCCAGAACCAATCCGGCCGTCCAAGCCACGCCCTCAAAAACAGCGGCCTCTCCGCCGCGAGCGCACTCGCCACCAACTTCCTCGCAAAGTCCTCCGTCTTGACCGTCGCATTGTTCTGCGAGAAGGTCAACCGCCTTTGGAAGATATCAGCCACCCGCTCATACAGACTCCCCGGCGGCAGCGTGCGGTGCGTCTTGCTCGCGATCTGCGAGCGCACCGTGCCCGCCATGGCGACCATGACGCGCACGCCGTAGGGCTTGAGTTCGAGCCGGAGGGTGCGGCTGTACGAGACCACGGCGCCCTTGGAGGCGCAGTACACGGACCCGAACACGTAGGGCGTGATGGCCGCGAGGGAGGCGATGTTGATGATGAGGCCGCGGGCGGCGACGAGCTGGTCCGAGAAGGCGGCGCACATGGCCATGACGCCGAAGACGTTGGTTTCGAAGGTCTCGCGCACGTCGTCGAGGTCGATGTCCGTGGCCGGGTGGGTGTGGGTGCGGCCGCTGGAAGGGGGTTAGGGTTGGTGAGAAGAGGGGGGAGGGGGGGCATACGCGTTGTTGACGAGGATGTCGAGCTTGCCGCCGGTGATTTCGGCGACGGAGGCGTGGCAGGCCTTGATGCTGTCGGCCTTGGTGACGTCGAGGGCGACGGTGCTCATGCCCATGTCGGCCATCTCAGAGAGGACCGAGGTGTTGCGGGCGGTCGCGATGACGTGCAGGCCTGGAGGCAGTGATTAGTATCTGATAATGCATCGCCGACGACGGTGTCGGCACGTGAGATTGGGTCGGCGGTGAGATCGAAGGAACAAAAGCTCACCCTTGCAATGGAATTCGAGGGCCAACGCGTGGCCAATGCCACCGGGGGTGCATCCGGTGATCAGCACCGACTTCTGTCCAGGTTTAGGGCTCATTTTGACGCGTGGTGTTGCTGCGGCGGAGGTGCGGAGGGAAACGAGTGAAGCGGTGATGACGATGTCACCTCATGTTTTTGGAGGCTTGAGTTCAATCACAAATTAGCAGGGTCTGCAGGACCCACCTTCAATGCCGAGGCACATGGGATTCAGGAACAAAGGGTTAGGGTTGTCCGGAAACAGAGAACGGGTGACAAAGAGACTTTGGGCTTGGAGAGTGTATTCATCGTGGATTTTCGAGTATCCTGAGAGCGTAGATATCATTCGCATGATATTCTAGGTTGTCCAAATGTGTGGGAACTTAACCAGAACAGCCCCCAGCGACTCCTTTGGCCTCAACCCGCAACTCCTGAACCCCTGAGCCCCTGAACCCCTTTGCTTATCTCCTCTGTGCACGTATCCCTTTTCTAAACCCCTAAACCAAAATCAATGAAATTGTGCTAGCAGAACCAAAAATTGGCGGTTCCCCCCAAATTCTTCCCAGCCCAACACGCTTGTACCTCGGCAAACCGCCGCTATCCATCTCGACCGGCTCCAAGATGAGAAAAGCCTCGCGCTTAGAACAATAGTCCAAGTCCCTTGGCTCAGTAAACAGCTGGAGACACAAGTACGTACCCGGGACGGTTGTATCGCCAGCATCAAATCGCCCGGTGCATCGCCACGGAATCTTTCTGTCCTCTGCAGGTTGCAAGTTCTCGTCAAAGACTTGAAAATACGGCGGCATGTGACGATTTCCGAGGTCAAATGGCACTATTCGAATATTTCGTGCCGGGCCCATAACCGTCGCTTGGGCCGACCTGACTGGGGACGTAAACGGCACGCCCTTGCCACTGCACGTCCCAGGCCAGAAGCTTGAGAGTCTCCACGACTCCCTTGTCGGTATCTTCATACTTGGCCCCAAAATTGTACAGGACACCCCCCGGACTGGCAAACCAAGTCCACGAAGGAAGCCCTGTGGTATCAGACATTTGTGGCGGACGATTATGGCGCAGCCAGGCCAAGTCTCTTGCGAAAGACTTGCTCCAGAGTCCGAGGATGGGCTCGTCGTCCAGAACGTGGGCCGAAGCGAAGAATCGGGTTATACCTGCGATAGCCGGGATCCTGTCTCGGGAATAAGAGAACTCGCGCCACGAGTAGCCCAGAACGATACGTCGCTAAAAGCTATGGTACTCTCGGTCGTCATGGCGAAGACCACGCCAAGGAACAACCGCGTTGTTGCTTTTGAGCATACTCCCTAGCAGGAAAGAGACTCCGCTTTGCGTTTTATAGCTAGTGCGGCACTGCCAGTGTATTTCAGGCTGCATGCAGAGGACGAGTCTCGGTGAGAGGAGCTGCTCTTGCAGTGTCCATCCACGCCAGCTAATCGCAGTACCCCGTTCGGCGCGGTTTCTAATGTCTTGGCGGTAGACCCGAACGAGGATGCCGTCTGGTTGAGTGCGGAATAAAAGCTCATCTTCGAGGCCACCATCCTCCGTCGGGTGAGATGGGAAACAGCCATCCAAACTGTCGGCGGACTGGACGGCAGCGATGGTCATCTGGCTTCCTTGGTAGATGTCAGACATATGCTCGACTTCGGGTTGCCATTCGGCTTCGTCATCTTGAACAATGCATAGCGCATCAATCCAGATGTGGGGGATCTAAAGAGCTCGAGCCATATTTATTGCATCGGTACACGTTTTCGGCACGAGTTCAAAAGGTATTTCGTTACAGAATCTGGAGAGTGTTCCCTTGGTCGTTCGCAGCTGCAGGGACTTACCCCAGCAGTAAGTCAAGGCGGCGTATTTCATCTGGTCTGCCGTCGTTGTGTCCCGTTGGACGAGTCTGAGCGGCCCGCTTTCAGGATCGATGGCGAGGAGTCGTAAAGGCGCGTAAGGCGTGGGCCTGCAATTGATGTGGGTGGCTTCACGGGAGCAGCCATGGATCCACGACTGAATAGTCGCGAGCTTCTCGTCCAAAGTCACCGCCGCAGCTGCCCCTTTCCACACTGGGAAGGCCGATGCGGGGTCTGTTGGTGAACATGTCGTGACTGTAAAATGCGATCCGAAGGGAAAGGCGGTCTCTGTGCTCTCGAGGTTCGCCTCCAAAAAAGCCCAACGTACTCCATTTTGTGTGCGACGGGTCTCGTTTATCGTGATGGTAAGTTGATACGCTCTTTGAATGGGCTCCAAGGCCTCAGGTGACAGCCCACGCTTGGTCAATTCGGATGCGAGAAAGGGCCAAAGAGAGACTATTAGTCGGCAAACAAGACATGTTTTGCTTAATGACAGCGGCAACCCGTACGTCGAGTGGTGGGCCTGAGGCCGCTGCGCGCTTGGCGGCTGTGGTGATGGATCCGAATCGGTCTTTGCATCGTGCGTTGCTTTTATTATGTCGGCGCAGAAACGGCAAACGTCAATTTCATCCACCATTTTGCTGTCTGTCGCATTCAGTTGACGATGGAATGGAAGTTGGTATGGCGGTTGAAGAGTGGCGGGGGGGGAGGCAAGAGCTGCCCGCCCAAGCGGTCGACAAAAAAAACCGGCCTCCAATGGTAGTGGAAATGGTGTGATGTGGCTTGCACTAACAGCCCTTAGCAATATTACAACCCTTCCACTCAACAAGAGAGTGGATTCCATGGTAGCGCGAATAAAAACTGTATTACTCGGCGATGGTCAGATGAGTGGATACTAACAGTGCGGTACCGGGAAGGCACCTAGATTCCATAGAAAATTAGCCCTGTAGCGAGGTACTTTGAGGTATTGAGTCTGGTTTTTTTTGTCCACCGCTTGCCGCCCTAGTTGCCTGGAATATGGGGTGAGTTACCCTCGCCACGTGATTGACTTGTGGTCTCAAGGCAACAGCCAACTTACTGTCAGAAAGAAGGGGGTTCAGAGGCCCTAGGCATCTAGTCAGCGGAGCTGACTGGATACCTAGCACTACTATTACGCCAGTGAGCCTCAGCCACCAGAGTGACGAAGCCTAAATCCTACAGAATAGGCTATAAAGAAGCCTCTGGCTTCCAGCCAGAGCCAGAGGAACAGAGTGAACACAAGCAATACAATCACGCAGTTGCAACCCCTACAATTCCACAGAATCCAGAGTGCCGCGCTTCCAACACTTACACGAGACGAAGCTTGGCACCAAAATCCGAGTTGCCATCCCCGTTTGTTGTCCAGAGTGGACTGCGTATAATTTGGAGAGCTAAGCAACAGAACTCGAATACCTATCCACCCGCATCTATGCATTACCTATTAAGTATCTCAAGAGGCAGATACCAAGATATCCTAGTAGATGAGGATTCCAAACTTCCATGTCAAATTAAAGTTGAGTTAGTAATGATACATGTAAACTCAAGATTTGCAGCAGAGATACGAATCACCCAATCCAGAGTAAAATCACGGCCTACTCACATGTGCACGTATGTCAAACTTCAGAAACCAAGCGTGGCTCAAAGCACCATCCCATCACACTACCAGCGGCGGCTGATTGGTACCTCGACGACACCGCCGCACCGTCGGAGATATCTAGACATGCAAACTGAATCTGGCCACTAGAATTCGGTTATAGGAGCCCAGTGGTCGGCTGAGCAGAATGCATCAAGGTATGCGAGTGAAGAAGCATTGGCGTGGCCCACCACACCTTTAACGTTCTTGCCGTCCATGATCAAGTCGTACCGGTAAAATAAGCCGGCCATTCTCACAACCCTGATCAGCTGCCAATCAAGGTCCGAAGCACTGCTACCGGTAGCTCCCTCTGAGAAGGTTTGCCAAAAGAGATCTTCAAGTTCACGTCGATTGTCATAGTAACGCCACCCCTCAGAATCCATGCAGCCGAAGATGTTCTCAAGCGCCCATAAGGAAAAGCCGAAAGGAAGAACCCTGGCCTCAGCCCAGTCGACAATCCCCGTGATGTCGCCAGTTATGGAGTTTATGAGAAAATTCATTTCGCAGAGATTCTCCGTGGTTGAGAACAAAAGGAAGCGCCCCTGAGACGAGGGCTGGGAGCTCTTGGCGAACTTTGTCCAGGCTCGGCGCGAATCGAGGCGGCAGGAATCGGGTAGGAAGGTCGAACTTATCATGAAACTCGGTGAGTAAAGTACTTGAATCATCCTTAGGCAAGTGCTGACCCGCATTCCACGACCGTGCGAAGAACCTGTTACGCCGTCAGGGTCAATTGAAGCAAAACAAACGGCAGGTACATAAGCATACCTCGCCAAGTCTTTCATAGTACTGCGCTGTCGGATCACGGCGTCGGGCGGTTGCGTAGCGGAGATGTCGCGTGCTATGATATACGGGGTCCCAGGCAGGTTGTCCATCTCGTAGATGTGGAGGGGCCGTGATTGGCCAACGGTTCCGTGGTACTTGCAGCCGGCCACAAACTGTGGATGAGTTGCTCTGGCCAAATTCAAAACCTGCATGTCGAGAATGGACTCCTCGACGCGAAACTGGAATAGCTTGCCATTGTCTGTAGGGTTTTGTAAAACCCAGTTTACGTCACTTATTGTCAGAAACCCGATATACTGGATTCGGTGGAATTGATGGGGTTGCAACTGCTTGATTGTATTGCTTGTGTTCGTTGGCTCTATGGCTTCGTCAGAGAGCCTATAATTATACTTGTTATGTGCGACGAATCTGGGCACGCAAAATTTTCTTTTTCCTATCTACCTTGAGCATGTGACGTTACTCACCCTGGCTCAGGCTGGCTCACCTTTGCTTACCCTAATCGCCTGACTGCTGGAGACCAAACCAGGACCAATCCTTCTACAGCCACAGTAGGGCCGGTGCAAAATGAGGTTATGTGGTCTGATGTCTCAGGCTGTTGCAGCAGGTGAGCGAGCATCGGTTCAGAGATGGAGGGGGGGATAGTCCGTCTTTCCTCCATGGCACAGATTGTGTTGAAGGCGGAAAATAGCTGCCACCACATCGCGGCATATTATGTTGATGGCGCTGCACAGCTGAGAAATCCGCCCAAGCCACAGTGATAGCGCGGTCGCGTTGTGCCGTGGCTTGCTGCCATGGCCTTTATTGCGTCAATGCGTGTCTTGAGCGGCGATTCGTATTGGTGCACGCTGTTCCGGGCGTTCTCAATGTCTCAACAATACTGTGAATGGCGCGAGCTGGTGCGCGACCCAGTTCCTCCAACCCCCACACCCCCTTTCCCTCCCCTCTGGTAGATTGCACTGTTCTCTCATTGAGAAATGCAGCAAGACCCCCCTTCCCATCCTCATCCCGGCAGCTGCTTGGTGTGGCCCGTCAATTGGTAAATCGAATCCACGGTTGCCCTGAACTCCTCCCGGCTTCGCTTTGGCTTGCTTCGTACCGCTGCGAGAAAACTCAACTTTGATGATCGACTTCCGCGGCGGCTCTTGCGAATAAACATAAAAACATACAGATGGCAACCACAGCATCACCGGCCTCGGCTCCAGGTTCGAGGTTAGTAGATACCAAATGGCTCTCGGGCGACCTGCTTTCCACGTTATTAACTGCTCTCTCTCTCTCCTTCTCTTTCTCTCTAGTTCGGCTTGTACCGACGTCATTTCCATCAATGCGCCGCCATCTATCGCCAGCGTGCTTTCAACCGCTGTCCCGGGCGAGCTACAAACGGCATTCGTCTGCGGCGGCCCAGCGTTGACATCGTTTCTCTTCGACGCGCTAGACGGGGTGCCGCCTCAATGGATTCTCGATCTGCCTCCCGAGGTGTTCGGTTACCTCGCGTCGATGGGCGCCGTGGCCATGAACCCTACCCCTCCGCCCACCAGGCCTTCTGGTACAAGCATCAATTTCCCCTCAACCTTTACGGACACGACGACCAGCGCCACGGCAACAATAACCCCCGCTGGTTCTACAGCACCTTCCCCGTTGTCGCAGCCGGGGACCATCGCAGGCCTTGTTCTAGGGGTAGCAGCATGCCTCTGCATCATTGTCGGTGGCGTTTTGTATTTGGTGGGTCGGAGGCAATCTTTTGCGTGGATCAAGGAAAGGAGAAACAAAGTCGAGAATACACTAGGCAATGAAGAGACGGGACTTGATGATCTGGCTGGGGATGGTTTGATACGCCGGACGGCCCGCCCTTACCAGAATTCGCTCGAGTCGCTGCAGCCAAAGCACCATGTGCACTAGTAATTAGTTGCAGCGCCTTGATCATTTCAACTTTCTCAGACTCAACCTACCCTATTCCTGTAAGGTACAATACCATTGTGAGGAGTTAGAGTTAGTTCTGCTCATGGAGGATGAGATGCATGAGTGATTGGAGGCGGTTATGGTGCTGCTGTTGGAGCTGGGAATGAGGACGTTTGTGCGGAAAGTAGTGTTGATTGTTCACAAATGCGGAGTTGGTTTCCATTCCGAGAGGTCGGTTGGGGTGCTAGTGGTGTCTCTGGATTGAGAGAGGGAGCGGTTTTTATCTCAGGTTACCTACTTGACTGAAGAGCTGGTGGCATGGAGACAAGTATTACACCTGGGCCTAATAACTCCCGTTTCAGCGCCGCACCAGTCCTGCCCAGTTTAGAAAGCGTAGTATTAAGCCAGAGAACAAAAAAGGCACCTCCAACGCCAACTCTTCCAGTTTTCAATCGATAACTAACTTTTCGAGAAGTGAGACCGACATTTGAGATAGAGTAGAACTGTAGAAACATTGCCTTGGTATCAAATGCTCACCCCAGGCGGTTATTAAATGGGAGGAGTCTCATGGTGTTGATTTTTAACCAACGACCCCCCCCCCTTTGAGCTGGGTGACGTATTTTTTATTCTACACCAAACTCCAATCCTTTTCATAGATCTCCTGGTCCCCGGCTCGGGGGAGCCGTCTGGGTAACTGTAGTCCACGTCTTGTGCGCCATGTGTTCTGTCCCTCCCACAACAGCTTGTAGAGCCTCGGCCGCCTCGGTCGCTTTCATTTCCGCCCTGGTGATGGACAAAAAGGAGGTCAAGTCGACGGGTGGCAAGGTTTCCTGTATTGTACAACGCGTTCGTATAAGCCTCCAGTCAGCCAAAAAAAAAAAAAAAAAAACCCCAAAAGAACCAAACCGGGGGGGAG
>Ga0247780_1001339_pt1 | contig 15071 bp, 22 predicted proteins | sample UWRJL079202R5_FD_179927 | JGI IMG/M metagenome (GOLD analysis project Ga0247780, IMG submission 179927) | Plant litter microbial communities from Arlington Agricultural Research Station in Wisconsin, United States - UWRJ-L079-202R-5 | ecosystem: Environmental > Terrestrial > Plant litter >... | reverse complement strand
CAGGGGTATTTATGAGCTCGCCATCCAGAAGTCGGCGGTAAAATGGTCGTCTCCTACAGTTGGCAGGGATATTCCGTGACCGATCATTTACTTGTGATTGTTGCCATAGTTGGAATCAATCCCATTCAAATCTGCCGAGACATCTATGTTCTGGAGAATACCACAAATAATGTTTATCAAAAAATACATTCATTATATTTACTAGTATGTTAGAGACTATCCCAGTTTTAGTACCGGGATACTATACATTATCCTACAACATATACCAGTACATGTCAGAGCCATAAACATTGCGGGGAATATGAAAAAGAAACTTTAGCTAGGGGGACTGGAAACGGGCCTCTGAGGTTGTGTAGCGGCGGGGTATATGATCACCCTAGCTTAGGGAAGAATCAAAGATAGCTCAGGAAAAATCAGCCATAGCTCACCCCAGCTTAGGACTACGAACGAAAGAAGCAATTATGTGAGCCCAGATTTGTCTCAAACAACCAGGCTGTTGCCTGACCTGGCATCTGACTTCCTACCTTGCAACTGTGTAAGGAAGCCGTAAACCCGGTTGCCCGCCAGTTGCCAGATGAGGAGTCAGGTACCAGGACCGGCGTTGAGCGATGACCGGAACCGGCTCGCTATACCATCACGTTACTCACTATTCGGCATCTTTAACGTACATATACCGGCTGTCTACGGCGAGGGGAAACAGAAGGCATTAAAGCGGCTGCACGACAAGATTGACGAGGATTATCTTTGTTTGGCGAAGCTGTGGTCCGCTGACCCACGAGACCTCAGCGAAATGTGGCGCTCGGTTCGGCAATGGATTAGCCCGGTTCTGATGACAACGCGCCGTTCGAACGTGCAACCGGATGCAAGAAGCGGCTGCTATCCCGCCTCTGGCGTCTTTGACCGGCAAGAGGTCTTGCACCGGGTAAATGGATTCCTTTCGACATCGACCCGACTCGCTATTTTAGTATAAGATGCTCTCCCACACATGCGCCGCCCTTGATCCTTTCAGATCGGTCAGCAACCCACATATTCTTTCGGCCAGTATGGACAAAGCTTTCGTCAGACGGTACCAGCCCGACGACTATGATGCGATTCTTGAGATCGTAAGTCCCTGGCCCCGAGCAATGAGACTTCTGCCTGTTTACTCCAGTCCACCAACAATAATAATTCCAGTTCCACGAAACGATCGGAGACAACATCAAGTTCGAACCGGCATGGACCATATCCTCATACGTCTGGTGCATTCCCTACCTGAAACTCAGTCCGGCTACATGCTTCGTCCTCGACGATGGGTCAGGAAAAGCAGTCGGTTACATCGTTGGCACATCGTCCACGCAGGACTTCGTGCACAAGCTCCGGACCGCCTTCCTCCCAACTCTGGACCGCGACTTGATGCCCGATCCCGGCAGGATAGATGACCTGGCACTCGACTGGGAGGGCGATGTTACTAGGAGTCTACTTCGGGTTCTGTACAACCCTGAAAAGGCTATGCTGTACACCACGAACCCCTGTATGGTCGTAGAGCACCCGGCACATCTCCATATTGACATCCTTCAGCCATACCAAGGCCAGGGCTTTGGCGGGAAGATGGTTGCCGATTTTCTAAAAAGCGTCAAAGGTTGGTGCAAAACTGCAATACGCCTAGAGCGTGGCAATATGCTAACGTGTGTTAGGTCTTGGTGCCCCCGGCTGCTTCATTATCCCACCTGCGTCCAACACCGGCGCAATCCGGTTCTATAAACGCCATGGCTTCCGCCTATTTGACGAGGTCATGGATGGGGGTTTGAGCGGTCAACCAGGGCACCTCGAAGATGGTTCTATCTGTTTGGTGAACAAGTTTTAGACTTGGATGCATGCCTCGTCGGAATGCTATATCGCGGTTGTAGAAGGCCGTTTAGGGCCGACCAAACTCTCTAAGCACCTGAGCGTCCACCTCGACCTTACCTAGCTCCACTTCATGAAGATTCGGCACCGTGCTGTGTTTCTCGCCGTCGAATATCTCATCAATCTCTTCCATCGTCCTTCCCTTGGTCTCGACCCACCAAATCGCTATCATGGCGATCTGCAGCACGTCCCAGGCACCATTGATCATGTAAGTCTTCCAGCCAATCTTGTCCAGGGCAATGGGGAACGCCATGGTGACCATCAACCTAACCGATATTCAGATGCGTCAGTGCCATACACACCTACCCATTGGCCACAAAGAGAGAATAGAGATAGGACAACTCACCCCAACCCCGACTGCAACGTCGTAAAAAAACCCAGCCCCTGCGCTCTATGCGTATAGTTCAACACCTCGGGCGAATACGCCGTGTTCAGCGGCGTCATGCCAAAGCAATACGCCCCGTTGAACAGAAATACCGCCGCCACGGTCGCCAAAATCCCCGAAGTGTTATCCGACGTGCCATACACCTTGGTCAGCGCGCCCAGCATGAACATAAACCCCGTCATGGCCGTCATGCTCGCCAGACCGAGCGGTTTGCGCCCCATCTTGTCAATCAGCGACGTGCCAATGACGGCGACCACAAAGCTGAACAGGTTGAGATAAATATTGATCTGCAGCTGCGTGTCCGGATCCGTAATCCCCGCGTTTGTGAGCATGGAGCCGGTGTAGAAGGTGACGATGTTGTTCCCCGAGAGCATGCTTACGCACGAGAGGGTGACGATGATGAGCATGCGCTTGCGGAACCCTTTCGTCTTGAGCATCTGGACGAAGGCGGAGCGGTGCTCCGTGGCGAAGGCGCGTTCGTATTCGATGGTGTCGAGAATTTCGCGGTACTGCACGAGAACAATGGCGTCATCGACGACGCCGTTGGTGTGCGCGGCCGCGAGGACTTGTTTGGCTTCCTCGTGGCGGTTGTGGCGGATCAGCCAGCGGGGGGATTCCGGGATGAAGGGCTGGATGAGGATGCAGAAGACGCCGAGGATGCCCTGGACCATGGAAGGGCCACGCCAAGACCAGGTGGACGAGAGCTTGGAGGTCTGGTATGTGATGCCGGCGGCGATTAGGCCGCCGATGAGGTAGGAGCAGTTGAAGAGGCCGTTGGTCAGGCCGCGGTGTTTCCATGCTGCTACCTCGGAGACCCAGCCGGGGACTTGGGCGAAGGCGATGCCCGAGCCGATGCCGATCAAGAAGCGGGCGATGATAAACATGGTGAGGTTTTGACTGGTTGTTTGGAGGGTTGCCGCAATGATGTTCGTTGCTGATGCAAAGATCATGGCCCATTTCCGGCCATAGCGGTCCGCAACAAAACCTCCTGGGGGGCCGGCGAAGAACTGGCCGATCCACACAATGCTGGTATTCAGAGCCGTCGTTACGGGATCGAGGTTGAAGTAATCGGTGTATGAGGGTAGGATGTTGAGTCCGTTCATGACGGAGCAGTCGTATCCTTGGCTCTATGACGGACACATGATTAGCGGTGAGCCCCATACGCAAGAGCGGCTTTAGGCATACAGTGCAAAACAGAACTGCCGTAAATATGACAAGGGCTAGGAGCGGCCCAGACCTCTGGGGGATTCGCCTAGACATGTGATTGGACGCAACGTCGGGAGCCATCATTGCGAAATGGAGCAACCTCTGCGAGTGACAACTTGGAAGGTTCGCCTCAAACTCGATGAAGGAAGGGGAATAAAATATCTGATTCTATCTCAAGCCACCTCCGAGACCGAGATGGCGCCTCGGAGCTAAGGCCGAATTCATAACCATCCGTGGCAGTTGAGATCCAATTGCCATGTGCATCTGCCGGCATATGCTCGAAGCAACACGGCCGGAGCGTAACATGAGAAGAATCAAACGTTCCCGTTTCGAAATAACGGCAACAATGCAATAGATAACCTTCTCAACTACTATTGCGGTACAGAAAGACGGCCTATGGGAGGACGGCGTCCGTCCACGAGTTCGGCATCTGGGGAAGGTGTAATAGATAAAAGTCCCTTGACGGTCCTTTCTCGGTATTTCTTGCATGCGCGTTTAAACCCCCGCAACGGGCAAGCTATAAGCACGGAATGTATTTGCCCGACTGGCAGTGTTTTGATGTCAGCGGGCCTGGCAAATGTGGATAGACCCGGCGACTGGAAAATCCGACCCCGAAAACACGGGGTATATGCATTTAAAAGTGATGGAATCCTGGCCGGCAGATTGCTCGGTACCGAATTAGACACTTGGTTGGAGCCTGAAAAACTACGATCTTTCTTTTTTTTTAAACAAAAATTTGCTCTGCGCCACAGCGGCACGCCAGGTCGAGATCTCGTAAGTAGCAATCGAACTCCGCCGCCTGGTTTGCCAATCCGTTCTTGCATTTCCGGTAAGTGTGCTCGTCGCAGAATACGCAGAGACAGGTGCTGAGTAGCACAGCGCGGGCAACGTGGATGTTGTCAATTCCGATCACCGGCCGCGGTTTGGGACCAGACAAGTGTTCTTGAGTGAGCAAATAATCTCTGATAGGGGCGTGTTTGAAGGATATGAAGATTTGGGAATCTTATGGTCTTTCTATCTCATCGTCGTCGTCGTCATCGCCGCCCTCTTCTTCCTATTCCCAGTTTCTGGCCTCTTCCAGATAGTAAGCAGTATCCCGGGAGACAAACCCTTGTCGATAATAGTTTCTCGCCGAGCTGAGCGAGTTTTCGTGGCTCTGTTGGCGAATGGATGCCCCCTGTGCTGTTCTCAGGTTGAAGAGGAAGCCGTACGACTCCTCGATGAGTCCTGCGAAGTCAATAATCCCGGAAGACGCATTCCCGTTGCGGTGGCGAAGCCATAGCCCCCGGCTAGTAGCGAGGAAGTTCCGTGTCAATACCACCCATCCGATGAGATACTAAGAGTTGCTTCTGTCAGACCCTCTCGCCGGAATTGTTGTTTACGAAGATACTCACATTCAGCTTCTCAACTCTATCCTCCTCCAAATTCCCCGCTTCACGCAACAATATCGCCCGAAACGCGTCCCGCCACGACGTCGGCGCGTTAGCCAGACAGCCTAATATCACGTTTCTATCGACAAGCTTATCGAGCCTCTCGATCATATCGTCGACCCAGAGGAACGATCCGTTCGCGTTTTCTTGTAGGGCGCGTATCATCTGGTTCCTGAGCCGCTTGTAGCTCCTGAGATAGTGGATTCTGTTCAGGTCGCGGATCTAATAGGTGATGTACGCATCGACGTTCGCGTTTTTTTTGTCTGGGATTATGTCGATGTGCGGCGGCATTTCTCTGAGACAACGTCCCATCGAGTCCTCGACTCCGTAGTCGCTTAGGAAGAGAAATGACAGGTTCGGTGGCAAGTCGCCGTAGGCTTCTAGGACGTCGTCGAGTTCCCCATGATCCATTTGATCGAGTCATTGCAGGACGATGAATGCTCTGGAGTTGGTCGTGGACTTCGAAAAGAAGTCTTGGACGAGCTTCTGCTAGGACATCCTAGCCTGGTATGCTGTATAGACATCGTCCAGCTTGCTGAGATATTCCCTGTACGATCGGTCTTGTTCGAGAAGTTGGTTCGATATGTTGCTGATGAGCGCCTTGGTCATGACGTTCGGAACCTGTGTTTCGACCTGGGATGTGCAGAAGAAGTATGCAGCCGAGGTGGCCGACGGCGACGCGGAGTCGCTCCCAACTTTTCGGATCTTGTGCATAAGATGCTGGATAACATGTAAGGAGCCAACTCACCGTCGCCACTCCACCCCCAACAATATCGCAGATTGTATGTAAAGGGCCCAGGAACCCGGCGAGTGATTGCCTAATATTCTCCCCATGGGCAGAGAAATCTTTGAAATGTTGATTCTACTGTTGGACATGGGCTAGGAACTGCGCAAGAGACTAGTTCCGTAATGCCGGCAGCCAAATATCGCCCGGGTTAATCCCTAACTCCTATTTGAACTCGTTGATGGCATCGCGCCAGAGGGTATCAAAGTCTGATGATGTATTATCCGACATTGGGGAGACTATTTGGCTGGCCCGAGGTGGTCTCAGAAGAGGGGAACATAGAAGTGTTGTTTGTTCTGGAAGAGCGGCAGAGTCCGAAAGTGATTGAACTAATAAAGTGCCGGAATGATAAAAAAAAAAAAAGAGACACTCAAAAAGAATTGGGACATCAAACTCACGGGACAGCTTATCCACAATATATCATGATTGGATCGTCTTGCTTTTCCTGATGGTGGCGTGATCCAGTCTTGGCGGGCAGCATCCTAAGACCAATACGTACAGGCCGTCCGGCAGAAACGTTTCCAGGGGTCCCGAACCGACTAGCGGCGACAGAGCCGCCCATCAATCTCTAGCCAACGCTCGTTCCCCACGCACGGCGTGCACCACAGCACATCGTCCGGATCGACCTCCCTCTTGATGCGGAGCAGACGGTGGTAGTTATCACCCCAGAATTGACGCTGGAAGTCGGGTTCGAAAGTGTCGGCCTGTTTCGCGTTAACTCTTTCCTTTGAAGTGTAATCTGATTCTAATAAAAGCGGGGTACCCACCTCATTCATGTAAGCGCCCATGTGTGGCGTGAGCGCCCGGATAGGACTCAGCTTCTTCTCCATCATGGCAATGGACAGAGCCCTAGCTGTAGCATTGAGCGGTTGGAAATCGAACCCTGTTGCTAGTACACCCCACCCTCGTAAGCAATCATATCGCACCCGGGGGAAACACTTGGGCAGATACCGCAAGGGACACATACTGATATGAGCAACCGCCTTCCTCCACACCGGCACGACCGAGTCATCCCCACCCCTTGGCTTCGCATTCCACACCCCCCTACCCCCCAGAAGGAAGGGCAGGACATACCCATCCCCAAGCGTCATAGCCTCGAGCGCATCTCGCAGCGCGGTCGCGTTCCCCTGCAGCGTCGCTGCGTCGACGAGCCGGGAACCACTCCAATGGTCCGCCCCGGTCGGGTTCTTGTCCTTATTCTCGGCGAACCAGGCGGCGAAGCTCGGGTACGTGCGAATCTGCTTCATGACGGACGCGCGCGGCCAGGAGACATTGACGTGCGCGAAGATGGGGTTCCAGACGACGTCCACGGCAGCTGGGTCCTGAGTGTCCTGTAGCGCCATGACGAGCAGATACACATTCACGAGTGGCGGGGGGAGGCCTGTTGACGAGTTCCACACGGGATCGGCTATGTTCGTCTGCAGGAACGAATAGCCCGAGAAATTCTTGGATTCGAGGTAGGGGAACTGGCTGACCAGGTAGGTGACCAGATCAAAAATGGACGTGTCGTTGTCCTCAGCGGGGGTCATGATCACGGCTGACAGGTACGCGATCTGTGGCGAGGGGAAGGTTCGCATCGTCACCGACGTCATCACCCCAAAGGTTGATCCTCCTCCCTGGGCAACCGTTTGTGTTAGCACCCGGGAAGATCAGTCGGATGAATTGATGCTTACACCGCGCATAGCCCAGAAGATGTCCTGATTCTGGCACTCGTTGGCCACGACGACCTCGCCGCCCGGCGTCACGACCTCCATCTCCAGCACATTATCAGCAGCGAGGCCATAGCGCGCCGCAAGCAGCCCGTGACCCCCACCCGTGATGAATCCGCCGAGGCCCACAGTGTCCCCTCCGGCCCCGACGATGGTCTGGTTAAATTTGGCCGTCGTAGCGTACAGCTCTACCATCTGCGACCCACCACCCGCGGTGATAGACGGCCCGGGAATGTTGAATTTGCAGCCGCGCGGCCGAAAGGATTTCTCGTTGAAAGTTATGTCGCCCTTGATGTTGCGCGTCGAGATTGACAAGGAGTTCGGCGCATTGGACCGGCCGATGAAGTCACACCCTGAGCCCCTAATTACCACCCGAATGTTATGCTCCCTAGCTGCCACACCATTAGTGTTCAGCCTTTGAGTATGAGATGCATGTAGACACCTAGCCAAGGAGGATAGGTATGGATACACATTCTGGCGCCCAGCTTACCGAACAACAAGCCGATCTTGACGTGCTCGGCACATGTAGCATTGATGACATAGTTGGGGTAGCCCGCCGCGCTGCATGGGAGCTTCCGATCCGGAAGGCAGGTGTCGTTGCTGAACTGGTTCTGGTAAGTTGATACGAGGCTCGCATCCTGGAACGCATACGTCTGCCACGCCGCCTGAACTGCCGGACACTGATCTGGGTTGTAAGTCTCCCAGCCGGGGTGACAGATCGCACCCGGCGGAGTCGGGACCAATAGGCGCCCGTCAAGCGTCTCGTTAAGACCTGCCCACTGCCGGGGAGTCGGCCAGTCGGCGCTCCCCGGTGCTGCGCGACAGGCCGGTTGGGGAGCATGGCCAGCGAGCACGGGGACCGTCTGAGGAACTGCGAAGATGTAGCTGGCTCTGGCCAATTTCATTTTGACTGCGAGAACTAGTTGAGTTGGGATGGCTGCTTACCATCGCGGGACCCCGAGAGGGACTCGCTTTATCGTGCACAACGAACCATAGTACCACAACGACATTCGTATTTCGTATCAGCCAAATCGATATCTCAAATCGTCAGAGTTGAACCCCGAAATTGCGGTGTGTAGCTATCTCCTGATGGCCATGAACATCGGCCGCTGAGGGTGGCCTGATAGTGCATCTTCCCGAAATACGACGCTGAACCGTGTGGGCCGAGACCTGTTGCAGGGTTCAATTAATCGACAGCCTGTATGACGTGGTATTGTTGTGCATCTCCCTGGCAGCCGGACGGGCAACCAGACGCTTTGCACCCTGCAGATTCACGCCTGCACGTGGAAAAGGGGTGTATCATCCTTGGTACTGTAGGCGCCGATAACGAAGAGGCTTCCCGATGGGTTTGCCGCCGAATGGCAGATGAGCTCGATCACATGAGGAACTCTTCCGGACTCCGACAGTCAAAATTCTCCCGAAGACTACGCCAGCACAGAGGATGCGCCTGTTCCGTGGTCTGAAGGCGATGCTTATCCTGGTGTGGGAAAATTCAATAGAGAGGCTAGATGGAGGTTGACGGGTTTCCCACTTCAAGAGGCCATGCACGGTGTGGCTCGCTCGGGGGACACAACAAAGGGAGAAACTGCCCTTTCCAACCTCGAACCGGAACAAGAAGGGTATCTGACCATCATCGAAGCTGTTCACCAGATGTGGCCTCTATTCCTGGAACCACAGATGGGGCGTCTTATCCCGATTCACACAGTTCCAGTCTGACCCAGCCTGCCTGAGCCACCTTGATCTATACGGCGTACACCTCAAGAACCCCATCAACACCAATAGTAGCCACATACCCACTCTCCTGCTGTCCCCGCCCTGGGGCAGCCTCCCCATCCATGATCCCCTGCACATACGCATGGCCGACCACCCGCCTCCAAACCCTCGGAGCACCATCACTGCCCTGTGTTACCGGACCCTGAGCAGGAGCTTCCACCTCTCTCGGCACAAAAAGCACCGGACTCCCAAACATTAGCGCAACCTCATCCCCAACCTCCGTCCCCGGCGGCGCTATCCCGATGTACCCCCCCTCCGCCCGGAACAACACCCGCCCCTCACACGCATGCCAGAAATCCTCCGCCGCCACACTTATCATGTGCTCCACTGACTCTCGTGACATCACCCGCCCCTATGGAGTAACTAGGATTATATCTAGATACAACATAGACGTATGCGCGGTGCGGAACATGGCCGCGTCGCCGGCGAAGAGACGGTCGAAGGTCACGGTGCCCTCTTTCATGGAGTGGTCGAGCCCCGCCATCAGGTCGCCTGTCAGAGTGCGTGCAATGGCGGCGGTGAGGGGCATGCCAAGGAGTCGGGGGGTACGAAGGTTCGAGAAAGAGGTCTGGTGCGGAGGAGGAAAGAAAATTTTCGAGCGTTGAGAGGAGGGTTCCTAGCGGTGAGAGTCCTGTGCCGTTGGGCTTGGTGATTGGAGGGGTAACAGCCGTGATTCGAGTGACAGGTTTTGTGAGGATGCGGAGCGCCGTTGGGTGTACGTCTGGGGCGAGTGCCGGGCGAGGGCCAAGGGTCGGTGGCCAGGCCCTGTAGCTGTAAAGCCTCTTGTTGAGAAGTGCGGGGCGGAGGGTGCTGTAGGTCGGTCCCCAGTTAGGCGCCCAGGACGGGATGGGAGAGTCAAGGGGTTTGATTTCGTCATTTAACCCTAAGCCTAAGGAGGGGGATACCACGATGCGGGAGGTTATACTGGTTTAATGCTTGCATTGGGGGCGTCTTCTCCTTCGCTCTCTACAATCAGACCTGCAGCTCATATTTTCTCTGATGAAAGGAAATCTCACAGTCCAGACCAAGGTCCCTCCTTCTTGTCTTCTCGGAGCCACCGCTGCATGCTCGGTGATGATTCTACATGCTGGCCACCACTCTCCACGAGTTGCTCGTTTGTTGCCTGGCGGTCGCTGGTCGATATCGCCGTTTTGTTGACCACGTTGTTCGCGGGAATCTGGATTAGAAACCGAATCAGCACTGACTTTGCCTATCTTCAAGGTTTTAGGCTGAGATGACGAGAGAGAGAGGGGTACCTGAAGAGATCTTGAGACGACAATGGACGCCGAGGCCACGATGTGTGCAGATGGTTGTTGGTCTGCCATGTTCTTGTCGACTCTGTTCCGGTCCTAGTTAAACGGATGTGCTAACTCGATGCAGCTAGGGAAATAGACGATGGCTTCCGGTTACTACTTTTAAGAGAAGGCGGTTTTGTTGAATAGGTGAAAAGAAGAAGGATGAAGATAAAATGGACGCCTTCGCCATTCGGAAAACTATAGCCTTGATATATTTTCAGGCCGGAAGGGACTTCCTCCGGCTTGGTCGTCCTGACATCCTTCGCGCTGACGGGCGATGGGAAATGGCGTTTTGTGACCTGGTAGTGGTAGTCGGAATATCCGTATTTGGACATTGTCGACATTACCACAAGGGAAAACAAGTGCCTTTCACCAAGTGGGGGTTTTTTATTGTCTGAACCGCTTGGATCTCAGGGTCCAGCCTCTTGACTGGCCTAGGTCGTGACCACCAATGGCAGAAGAGGTAGTTTCGTTTTGAGCTGGGAACAATGACCAAATACAGTTAGTGTTGCTATTTTTAAAACCAGCCACTATCGTCAACTACAGGGAGATCTTCAGGGCACGGAATGAATGTGGATGCCCTACTGGATTGGTTTACCTAACTGGCTGGTCTGAACAGAACCGATGACCAACAACGGATGGTATTTTCCGCCTGTTGCGGCTTCCTTGACAACAAGGGTCTCCGTGGACAAGAACAAGGCGGACAGACGCGTTGTGTTTGTCCCGCAGAGGTGTGATAGGCCGATAAACAACCCGATTGTCGCGATTTCTTCATCTGAACCACCTGTGATCTGAACTGATTTGTGGCGCCACGCGATGAAACACCACCCTAATGACCATATTGAGCTTAGCGCGTCCCAGGGTAGTGCCTGGCGTCGATCACCTGTGACATCCCGTTTCCCGAGTCTAGGCCTGAATTGGTCTTTCCTGCCTCGCACGGGCCATTGTGCATGGGTGGGCCGCAAGGGATCAGTCTCCCAGGCGTGCTTGCCAAGAGCTACACAAAGCCGGGGCAGCCAGGTCCTGAGGTTGGGAGGCTTATCGACGCCCTTCCTTCTCATTCTCTCCCGCACAAGAAAATTGTCAAAATTTCAACTCCGTTGAGCTTCTTTGTTCGCCGCGTTGCGATGGCGGCACCAAATGGAAACCTCCTTTGGGTCGGCAGCGGAAAGGCCTACCGCACTTCACAAATCCCCTCTCAGAAATGGGCCGAGTATCAATCTGAGGTGATCAATGTCTACCACAGGAGCCGGAGTATCAAGGATGTCCAAACGTACATGAGGGAGAAATATGGTTTCGATGCGACGTAAGTAGTGTTGTGCCCGACGATGATATCGGCCACGTTCAACTCCTCTGACTGACACTGGAGCACACAGTGAGGACCAATACCAATACCGCCTCCAGAAATGGAAAAAGTCGAGCGCCGAAGATCCGGGTGCGGGCATCACCGTGTCGCGGACGGGAAATGCAGCTCCAGTGGCCAACGATCCGGTTACCAATCCGGCCAACAATCCGACTCTTACTCTTGGCAAGCGCCACCGGCCAGCGAGCACCCTAAGCTCAGAGTCTTCCAGCGCCGATTCCAGTTTGTCACGGGCCAAACCGCCAAGGAAGAGGCCCGAGTTTGCATCCCATCATGACGCCCACCATGACGACTGTGTCGATTTTGCTGCAACACTCCCAAGGCTGGATTTAAATCCAAAAGGTGCCTGGTCCCTGACCCCTCCTGATGTCTGGAGGGTGGACTCTCCCCAGACACTTGTGGAGGGGCCCAGTCCTCACCTTGATTCGACCAGTCAAAAGTCTCCGGCTGGAGGCGAGCTTTGCAACTCCCAAGCCTTAGATTCTCCAAGGACTCTCGTTGGAGGTCCCAGCCCTCGCCTCGATTTAGCAACCAGCCTCAGTCCCTCTTCGAGACTACTCAACAAGGGCGCAGAACCAAAGGTGGAAGCGGAATCGAAAGCCTTCCAAGAAATCCGCCCTGGGTTTAGATGGTCACCTTCTTTCCCACGCCGGATCAGCACGACCACCATGCTTGACATGGTCGACTACCCCGCCTCTTGTAGGCAATCCGAGGTCGGATCGGAACCAGATGTTCGCGTGATCCGGCACGGTCGACCAGTGGACACCTTCACCCCCCGTGACATGGCCGACATCAAAATGGCAGCCGATCTCTTCTCTGTCATCGGCTGTGGCAACGAGGCTTTCGGGTTATACACCACTCTCCTCAAAGGACACACATCAGCTCCGATGTACCGTGGCAACACTGACTTCTGGTATTTAGTCATCCAGTGCGTTTACACGGCGGATAAACTGGATCACCTGTTCGTTATACAACATGTCATTGAACAAGAACTCAAAAGGTTTCACGACACCAGGGTTGACGATGACCACACGGGCGGCTTTTTATTCCATATGCTTCTTGCACACACACACAGCAAGAGTGCAGACCAGAGAGGCGTGAGCCATCATCTCTCATCTGCTCGTGAATACACCAGGGATAATGATTCGTGGTTTTTGTACATGCTCAACCGGCTCCCCCAAAAGGATATATCCCTTGATCTTGTTCTGTACCACAATGCGCTTCGTCTGCGACAAACAGGAGAAACTATCGATTTAATTTCACCTGTTGCCTTTCAATTCACACCTTTTTCCCTCTGTCCCCCCAACCCCCGATTTGAGAGCCATATATTGAAGCATAGCCCAGGGCCATTTGAGCTGGGGTGGGAAGACAGAGTCGCCAACCCTTGTTTAGGCTCATGCCTCCTCTGGTGCACATTTAAGCTCCAAGATCTGGACTCATTATCTCGCACACCAGACGTCGAGACGTTTTGTCCAAACAAGATGGCAATTGGATGGACAGAGGCCAACGCTCTGTTCTTTACTTTGTGGGGACAATGGGCCATGGGGGAAATCCACTCGCCGGCGGACGACTCCCCGCCCTGGATGACCGAGACACAAAATAGGATGGGCATCAGTCCTACCATGCTTCTCATGTTGGTATGTCGGGCCATCCACGACGGCTACCCCAACGGGCCAGCTCTCGCTACCCTGGAACTCGAGCTTCTCCAGCGTCTTCGGCACAGGGCGAAAAGGATGCTTGAGTTTACCGACCTCCAGCTGTCTCGTCTGTTTCTCCATCAGTATATCCTGCATCACACCATGACGACCTGGCCCCGCTGGCGTAGCGACGTCAGGAAGCTGGAGAGGGCGCGTGCAAATGCATGTATCGAGAAGGTTCTTGGCGTCACTTTCCCAAATCTCAGCCCCGCCCCTGATGACCAAGTGCAAGAAACTATGGGCTTTGCAAATATCCTTTCTCGCAACAAAGATCTCCCAGCCATCCCCGAGTCCGCAACATTACCCCCTCTTGCCGAGTCTGACAGCTGGAGCGGGCCAAGTAGCGCAAGCTTCCTGGAGACTGGCCGCCGTGCAGCCCTTCAGGTACAGCAGTTTGAGAGGGGGTCCTTCTCGTCCATGTCGATACCATCGCGGTCGTTGATGAGGTCGGGTAGCAAAGCATCCAGCCATGGCACAAGTGCCAGTGAGCTGAGTAGGTCGCTGGACTCAATGATCTTGTCTGGTGGCAGTCCCAGGAGGAACAGAGGATCAGCACAGCCTACAGCAGAGGATCATGTCGGGCTTACGCAGTCAATGAGCGAGACAGAACCAGACGATGAGCGAGAGGTTACTCGACAGAATTAGCTATGGGCCAGAATAACAGTGAGGACTGCGGCAGGTGACTGGATGTATGTGGTGAGGCATCTAGTCTGGTGAATTGTATAATAATGTATCGTGTTTTCAATCATAATTCAGAACCAATGTCCGGGGCTTGAACAACACATCTATACCAGTCAAACCACGTTACCTAGGTAGGTACATCCTGAAGAGCAGCAATCGGCCGGCTGAGAAGGATAGAAGGAAGGGAGAGTACAGGTCTATGAAGAAGCTAAGGTATCTTCCGGAGAGGCGTGACGGGTAAGACTAGAATGCTAAAGGTATCGTTCTTTAAGAACGGAAAGAGTGGTGAGACGGATGGGCTGTTGTATGTATGTTTTGGACAGGTTTTGAGGATGGGAGCAAAGGAGTGAGAGTGGGAAGGGAGACGAACTCAAGATGCTTTGAGGGTGAAGGTGCGTGTTAAAGTCTGGAATTGAGGCAGCGGGAGAGAAGCGCCAAGAGGGGCCGGTGAGCGGAAGGTGGGCGAAGAACAATGCCCGACATGTTTCGGAGGGCCCACACGTTCGATCAAGGTCGATCAATCCCCCCCACTTCCCGGACAACAGCGAGCCAGGGGGGACACGTGGGCAGCGTTGTCAAGAAGGGGAAGGAGATGCGATTCGGCTCAGCAATAGCATTGAAGAATGTCTCAGCCCTCGTCACTAGCGTAGTTGTCTTGAAAACGATGTGACTAAGTCATGGCGTCCGGTGTCATCCGTACCGACCCCCCCCCCCCGTCCTTGGCATACTGTCAGAATCTAGCACTCATGGCCAATTGTGGTGATGGTTGTGTATTGTTGTTGTTCTGTGGAAGAGAATCTCTGGCCTGCAGGGTCCCCTATTGCCAAGCCGGCTACATCCGCGAATGGCTCCAATTGCTTATAT
>Ga0247780_1001336_pt1 | contig 15118 bp, 16 predicted proteins | sample UWRJL079202R5_FD_179927 | JGI IMG/M metagenome (GOLD analysis project Ga0247780, IMG submission 179927) | Plant litter microbial communities from Arlington Agricultural Research Station in Wisconsin, United States - UWRJ-L079-202R-5 | ecosystem: Environmental > Terrestrial > Plant litter >... | reverse complement strand
GGGGGGGGGTGTATACTGCCGAACTTGAGAGGATTCACCTCAGGTCATCATCCCTCGGCTATTCAAGGGCTTCGCCATCACGAAATTTGCAACACTTGCACGCTCACACACACCGTCCTTGCAAAGCCCGTAATCGGCTACAGTTCCTTGTTTCATTAGCGGCCGTGATATGTCTTACTACTTTCCATTTCCTGTTTTCTACGCAGAAGTGTTTTATTTACAGAGTGTTAGTGAATAGGAGGCCTCCATTACGCAACCTCGTGTAATCACGACCTGGCTTGATTTGGGAGCTCGTGCAGACGATGGATGCGGTTCCATCACAAGTCGCAACCTCTTCGACATTGAAATAGAGCAGCACGAGCTGTTGGGACACAGTGATTGGCAGGCCAACAGATGGGCGACGGGAGGTTTTTGGGCGCTCTATTGGCTGCGATGCATTGTCCCCTTTTCAGGAGGAGTATCTGTTGAGTCTGCCCTGCATATGATGTATCATCTGCACAGCTGATGCAGCTAAGTCCACGGTCTGAATCCACAGAGAGGCCCCGATGCGTCTTCTGTATCTTGCTCACCACGTACGTCAAGGACCCCAGACCCCGCTCGCCTTTTAGCAAGAGGCTAGTTAGCCAGAGGAAGGTTGCCACCCGGCTTTCTAGGCAGGCGGGTCTCCGCAGCGGGAGGGAGAATGGCGTCAGACAAGGGTTTCGGGCCAGCTCGCTCTAGACTGTAGCATCATAGTAGGATAGCGACCTCGTACGGAATGCACCGGAAGCCAGCAGATAGCCATCGCGGCCGAGGGCCGGCTGTGCTCCGCCACGTAAGGGAATGGGTGCTGCCACAATGTGCCATAGACCCCCCTTCTCGGCACGTATATGCAGCACGGTACGTAGCCGGCTAGCGGCCAGTACGTAACCAGTGACTTGAACAAGACGCCGGTAGTCCCTGCCGGCGGGTGATCGTGACGGGGGAGGGGGGCGAGGATCGAGGGGTGAGGGGGGTGTATAGGCCCTATGTGCTTCCATTGCGTACCTATGCCGATATATGTTGTTTCGGACGCGTGCGTACCGGTGTCTAGGCTCGTCCACACACCCACCCCTCCACCCGCTCCGTGGTATTCAGCTGCAGGTGGCCCCCGATCAGGACGATCGAGATGCGAGCACCGGCAGGATTAGCGGCGGGAACCAGGTTCGTGGGATCAAACATCGACATGGGGCGCGAGGCGAGATGGGGATGTGTGGATGCCGGAGCTGGGGCTGCATGGGAGGAGGGGGGCGTCGAGGGCCGGGTGTGTGTCGCTCTTCGCACGTGTGGGTAGCGGGTACGTGGTTGCTGGGTGGCCGCCGCTGGCCTGGCCAGGTAGTTTCTCAAGCGGCGACTCGAAGTTGCCAGCCGTCATTCAAGCACCGGTCGCATCTGCAGCGCGCTCGATTCGGAAGTTAGGTCGGGGCTAAATGTGGACATACCTAAGGTACTGTCGCGAAGCCCGCGGCGGGGTCCAGCGCGCTGCCATTCACAGGCACGCAGATTGCCTGGAGAGCGCGCGGGTGTGTTCCGGGTTCCCCTAATTAGGTTCTCTCATCAGATCAGGGGCAGTAGGCCGGAGGAGCTCACGGGAAGCGTTGGGCCGGCTGTGGCTGTTGATTGTAGATTGTAGATTGTGTTGCGTCGCCAAGGATTAAATTCGACGCCCGCTGCAACATCAACCTGGGGCTGCCAGTCAGATCGATCTGGCAGTGCAAGCAGGGCAGCGCTGATGACTGGGGTCCCCTTCCACCTTTAAGTCAGATCGAACAGAACCCAGACACCAACAGCGGATGGAGGCACACAACCAACCTGGAAGTCAGGCTGGTAATTTAGCAACGCTGGCGAGAACGTGCTCAAACTCCCAATGACGAGGGCTGGAATATAGAGAAGAGGTCAGATGGAATGTAAATGCGTGGAGCTACGTGAAGGCATCTGTCCAGGAAACCTCACCTTCTGACATTATGTGTTATAGGTAGTAGAGCAAGAGTTGGAGCTTCAACAGCTGCAGCGGGACGCGGTCAGCCGCATGCTTGTTCCTTCCATCCTGTAGTAGTTGGTTGCCCAGCCTGCGCCTAGCATGCTCCTTTTATTCAAGACAGCCGGGTGCTCTTTCTCCGTTGCTCAGGATAAACATTGACCGTTGGAAGCCAGAAAGGAGACCCTGGGCTGTAGGCCTTCAGGCTGTGGAGTGATCTGCTGAGCACGTCTGAACTGTTCTTCCAAGTATCTCAGGCACCGAGTCCTGCAAGCTCATGAGCCCTCCAGATCGCACGGTGACTTCCTCATCAACTTGACCAGTCACGCTCATGCTTGGGCTTCTTTCTGCCACTCTCCACTGGGGAGCTGTGTGCGAGTAAAACATACGTCCCCTAGGTCTCGGCGGCCTCGAGAATCAGGTACACGCGGGTCCTCCCCGGGGCGGGAGAGCGAATAAGGCCGCCAAGTCGTCCCCAGCTCTTTCAGAAATAGAAGGCGCCCGCCCGCCAGTGTTGCAGATTCCACCCGTCATCTTGCCCTTGCAGCTGTGTTTCTTTCTGCCTTGAGCGTGTCAGCAATGGGGTACGCAAGCAAGGCACGCACGCCTTCATCTTAAAAAGGATTTTGCACGACTTGGATCCAGCTTGGCACAGATGTCTAGGCACCTTTGTTTTGTTCCTTGAACGTCAACCCTCCTGCTCCCCACGCTCCCCACACCCCAACAGGCTCGGGGGTTGATGCTTTCCTATCTCAAGCTCCCACCTGCTCTGGGGACCCCTCCGAACGAGGTCTGGAAAGATGTATCCGCTTTTCGGACCGCCCCGGGGAACGGGGCTTGATCGGTTCCAAACAGCCAATCACGCCAGCAAAGCAGCAAGCGGATTGTATGATCCCTCCAGAAGATAAGCAGGAGAGGACTCCATATGGTCTCTCCCATGACTTGAAAGTTGCTGACCAGCAAAATAGCAACACACTCGGGGATTATTGCGGCTGATTTTGAGAAGATCGACAGAGGGTAGCGAGACGTGACGGTGTGATGGCGGGTGCTGGGGCGGTCCCGGCTCCTCCCGGTACCGGCTGCTGGGCATCGCGGAAGTGACAGCAGCGGGACGGGTGAACCCGCGTTGGCGCAGTCTCACTCGCCCCGCCGAGGAACAGAGAGCAAGGGGAGAGGGTCAGAGACTGGGTGCGTGGGGGGATCGGCCGACCCTGAGCTTCATGGGGTGTTGATTTCCCCAGGTTCCCCAAGTTCCAAGGCGACCACCAGATGATAACTTGGACGACCAACTTCAGGTATCAGCCTTGTGGCACCTATTATTGGCGTTACGTTGTACAGAAGAGACCAGCGGCGCTTTTTTCCCCGACACAGATTTGTCCCCTTGGTGTGGGTTCGTCCCCCACATGGCGCCACTCCCCTTTTCCCTTTTGTTTTGATCGCAACGGTTCGATTCGGCACAAGAAAACGGGTCGCACAAGTCTCTCCAATGGAAACAACAGGGACGTCGTCTCACACACTTGACGTGCCGCCGGGTTGACGAGCTTCCAAACGGATGACGAATCACCAAGATACGCGAGAAGACGATGAATCTGCCGAGGGCAGACGAGCGGTCTCGGGCAGCGACAACACGGCGACTCTTGATCTAGGCACCGGTCAGGAGTTTCGGGATGTGTCAAGATGCATCCGTACCCAATATGACGGGCGGACGGAAAAGTGGTCAGACACAGCAACCTTGAGCCAGCCCAGGAGGGCGTGCGACGCATCGGGACTCACCACTGTAGCATGGGAAACCCACTGAAGCTGTCGAAGGGGGCACCAGCCTGCGGTGTGCCCGTGGCGCGATATGTATGTGTCCTGTATGACACGTTGCTCAATGAATATGCACGCATCTGCTGCGCACGCAAGCGGCGTACACTTGTTTGCCGAGGGAAAAAAAAAACGAAAATGCTGGCGGTGCTCCCCTATCGCGTGCTGTTCCCAACAGCCGGGCCCGGACCGCAAATTCAAGATCGGCGAGGGGAATCCGGCGCCCTGATTTGGGCGGCTCTTTCGCTGCCGAAGACATACGGGCTCCACGTCTTGACCGGTCGCCTTAGCTTTGCATTATCGTGCATTATCGGCGTGTCGGTGAAGCAGCAAGAGTCTGGGGGACGGTGAGTTGTCGTGGCATCGCGGCATAGAACGGCGAGGGCGCTGGCTGACACGCTGCGACACTGCCGATGACGCGAGGGCCGCTCCAGGCCGGCAGCTACCGCGGTACGTATTGTCCGAGGATGGCGCTCAATGAGGGGGGGCGGCTGGCAGATGCAGAGAACAGACGCAGACGCAGACAGACGAAACAAAGCAGCCCACCCGTCCGCGAATTAGGTGCCAAGCAAGATCGGCAGCTGGACGACGGTTGCGTGTTGACGGATGAGGCGCACGACCGCCAGGCCAGCCGAGCATGCAGCCAGTCTGGACACGGACGGGCACAGCATCCATCCCGCAACCCGGCGGCCAGTGGCTCAACTGACGACACCCGGCGGCCAGCGACCCTGGCTCGGGACTATGGGAGACGATGGGGGGGGCTGCCGAAACTGGCCGCATGAGAAAACGTCCTTCTCCTCGATCCGGCCATTCTGCTGCTGGGCCCTGGTCACGGGGGTTGACGAGGTTTTTCTTCTTGCTTCATCATGATGGCTAATTCCTCCCCTCTTCCCTGCTTTCCTCGCGCCATTCCTTCTTGCGCTCTGCCGCTTCACTAAGACGCACCCGCCCATTGGCTGCTGGCCGACCGCCTCAAGCAGAGACACCGACGGGGAGAACGGAGGAGGGAAAAGACCAAGCATCACGGATGCCTGACTCCCTCCCAGATTCCTGGCTTGGGCCGCCAGAAGCAGCAGCGGAAGCAGCAGCAGACGGATGTCAGCACAGAGATAGCCAACATGAACTGCCCAACCCAACGGCTCTCGATCAAGGCCACCCACCACTCCTTCTCCCCGACGTCGAGGTTCGCCTTGGGAATCGAAAAGCCGGTCTGCGCTTACCGTGTGAATTGTCACTTCTCACTTCTGCCACAGCAGCCCGCGGGCCAGTGGCAGGCAACCGGAGCGCTTCCGGGACGGGTCCCCTCGGAGACGCGGTGTCGTTAGCCAGTGCGGGTAATCTCCCCACTCCGGGGCCCCTCCCCCTCCCCTCTTCTACCCCCCATCATGCCTCCCCCATCAAGCGCAGCGCGACGCATGCTGAGGCACGTCGCCGGGCCCTGCTCGTCCTCACCAGCACATACGCCGTGCGCCGTGCAGCTGCTGCGGGAGCAAATCAGCTACTGGTCAGGCTCTGCGGGCGGGCTGCGGGCGGCGGCCCAGCTCGTGCGGCCCCCCTTCTTCCTGGCGGAACCGAGCCCGAGCCACCCCATGGGCAGCCACGAGCCTCGAAAAAGAACCCCCCTCACTCCTGCTTCCCTCTGGGCTAGCGACACACGCTTGCCATGCACCTACTTTTGCGACAAGCATGCCGAGGGATGTGGGATACCTATGTGGCATGCATGCAGAGGCTTGGCGGCAGCATTCTTTCGCGACTGCCGCAAGGCGGTGAAGACATCCAATTTGGAAGACGAGACGATGGCCCGCGCTTTTCGAGGGGCGGAGCCGTTTGGTCGGCTCGCTTCCGGTGTATCTAAAAGTGTTGCGTGTCGCGTATTGCTTTGCGTGCCGGGGAGATGAGATTTGGGCGCTTGATGCGCGGGGCAGCGGTAGGTGATGCTGGGTGTTTGATGCTCGACGATGGGTGCGCTGGAGGCGGTTGGCGGTTGAGTGGTGGCTACACGACGGGCTGCGGCCGTTGCTTTTGGGCTTCCATGCTCTCGGTCTAGCGAACCACAGGACGGCGTTTTCTCATCGGGCGGACACAGGCCAGGCGCCCGGCTGCGGGCAAGCGATCGATGGATAGAAGCAAAGCAAGTAAGCGATGGAAGGCGAAGAAAGACTAGGCGGGCCGGCGTCGAGTCCCGGAAACGCCTGCCAGCTGAGGCGAGCGGCGAGCGGCGAGCGCGCGGCGAAGCAACGGGAGCGCCCATGGAGCCATTTGGAGCGAGTTATGGTCCATGGAGCCATGTTCCATGATCAGACCTCCCCCGTCGGCAGCCAACCTTCCCCCAAACCTTGTACCATGCCGCGTGCCGTCCGTCATCGCCGTCTGGTCTCTCCAGATGACTTTGTCTGAGGTCGTCCGGGCTCTGAGTTAGGTGCTGTGCTAGCGGCCCCAGCGGCCCCAGCGGCCCCAGCGGTCCCAGAATGCCAGGGCAGCCAGTAGCACCTCCCGGCTGGCAGTCGCAGTAGAGGCGGTCGACATGGGGTGCTTCGTACCGAGCGAGCATGGACGGGACAGAAGTACCTTTTAGTTGCCTCCCGACCTGCCGGCCAGGCGGAGAACACACAAGAGGTATGGTGCAGGGGCATGGGCATTGACAGCATGAAGCAGCAGCTAATACTCTGTACTTCTCCATGCTACCTCTCCCTGCGCCTACCGACCTCATGAGGTGCCCGTCTCCATTTTCCAGAAAAAGCAGACGGCTGGTTTGCATGGCAGTCTCGATTTGCGTGGGCTGCGGAACCCAGGCGATATCAGAGTCCACTGGCAGCCAACCGTCTCGAACCGGCTCTGCCCATTCTATGGTGGGAAAAGGTGTACTACACTACAAGCCGCACGCCTGGCCCATCTGGCCTGGGCTGGCCTGGTTGGTTGGCGAATGCCAGGACCCCTGTCGGTTACCTTGCACCTGCCCACCATCTCCATCGGCCGTCCCACCGTTCCCACACCACTGTGACTTGTAGCTACCAGAGGTTCCTTCAAGAGGGAACAACGACCCCTCGGTCGGCCATCGAAGTTCTCCCTCTCCCCCAACTTAAGAAAAACACCGTCATCCCACCACGCTCGTTTTCCCCGTGCCCCTCCCTCGAGCGTCTTTCCAGGACGTCCCTTGCTCGAGTCTGTCCCGACCTCCACGCCCCCTGCGCCGGATCTCCTAGCCAGCCCAGCGGCCAGGCTAGATCCCTAGAGCCAAAGGACCGCCGTGACCGGCCTTCCAGGTGAGCAGGTCACACCCTCGCCGCCAGTGGGCACGTAGAGCCGCAGCCGAGGACCGCCCTGCACCGCACCGCACCGCACCGCACGCGGCCTCGACGCACCCAGGAGCAGAAGCACCACCAGCCAGCAGTCCGCAGACCGCCGCTCGTGTCGCCAGCAGCTGCTGCACGTACTCTTCGACGATCGCTCTGGAAGAAGACAGGGTCAGCGACCTAGCCCCGACACGAGCTTAGATAGCAGGTAGTGGCAAAAGCAGCCACAGCCTACCCCGTCACCTGCTCCCTCTGCCCCACCACGCCCGCCATCCCGCAAGACACAATCGGGCCTTGACGTTGACCGACTAGCTTGCGAGCTATCGTCAGCGCCTCGGTTTGCCGCCACAGCCCGCAAAAGCAACAAGGCCATGACCTGGCGGCACTGCATCTGTTTCTAAACCGTATGTTTGTACTTCTTGCTCCCTCTCCCTCCCCAACGCCCAATGCCCGCTGCTTCGCTGCTTCGGTGACTGCTTGACGACCTCGGGGTCGGCATGCTGCAGCACGCACACGCAGGAGTACCGTTTGCGTCCCCTCGGCCCTCTTTTGCGCCCTCCCACCCTCCCCTCCTCACCTTCCCCTCCTCACCTTCCCCTCCTCACCTTCCCATTCTCTAACCCCGTTGTCCTCCCCAGACCCAGCATGGACGCCGCCAGTACCGGTGGCGTGCCGCAGACGAGCACCGCCGAGGTCATCTACCTCCGGGCGCAGCTCTTGTACCCGGTGGTGTTGTTGCTGGCCTTCATTGTGTCAGCTGGTGTCTACAGTATCGTCACCGCTCGTACCGAGGAAGAGCTGGTCGTCCCGACCGCCAGAGGACCGGGCGGGAAACCGCTGCCTGTCACCAAGAGAAAGCGGGAGCAATTGGACGAGCCACGGGTGCCGGCCGCCTGCGCTGGCTCTAGCGTCGCCCGCAGGGTCTTTCAGTACACGCAGGCTGCTGTCATATTGACCTTTTTCGCTAATGGCGCCGCTATTGCCTTCCATGCCCTGCAGGCCCGCGGAATATCGGGTTCGGAGGACGGGTGGTGGTGCAGCGAGCAGCGAACCGTGAGTCCTATCCGCTTGTCGCCATGCCCTCAGCTGGTGTAGCGATACTGACTCTGGTCTTCAGGTCTATATTGTCGGGGCGGCGTTTCTATACGTCTATGTGCTCATCACACTCTTTGACTGGGAAGGGAGCCCAGATCTTGTGCACCTAATCGTCTGGACTCTCAGTCTCATTGGAGAGGCCATCATCCTGTTCTCCTTTGCTTTCCTGGTCACAGCAAACCGCTATGTTGTTGGCGGCGCCGAGAAGCGGCCTGAAGAGCCCGCTCACGGTGGCGACTCCTGGGATATCATCGATCTCAGTATCGGAGCCGTCCGGCTCACCCTGATGGCCCTCCTAGTCGGTCTCTATATCACCCTCTCCGCCAAAAAGTACCTGAAAGATCGGCGCCTTTTGGATGAGGAGGCTAACCGCTCCGATACGGATGAAACAAGCCCGCTGCTTGGCAGCAACGGTGATGCTACGAGCTACCACACACAGACAAACGGCCAGGCGACGAACGGGCACGCCCGGGGAAGCTCTGGCTTCGACAACGCAAGCAGCGACATGGACACGGGCTTCCAAAAGCAGGACGACGACGCAGCATTTTACAGACCTCAGAAGCTGCCTCACAAGTCCTGGTTTGAATACTGCCGCGGCTACACAGTATTCTTCCCGTACCTCTGGCCTAGCAAGTCGACGAGGCTCCAGGTCGTGGTACTGTTGTGCTTCATTCTCGTGGTCATCCAGCGCGTTGTCAACGTTCTCGTCCCGTGGCAGATCACTCAGGTGATTGCCCAGCTCGGGGATGCCAAGAAGGAGCAGAACATGCCGTGGAATCAACTTGGACTCCTGGTCACGTACAAGTTGCTACAGGGGCCGTCTGGGCTGCTCGGATCTGCCCGGGCGCTCTTGTGGATTCCCGTGTCGCAGCACACATACCGCGCCCTGACGACGGCCGCATTCGAGCATGTCCACTCGCTATCGTTGGACTTCCATCTCGGCAAGCGGACCGGGGAGGTGCTCTCAGCCCTCAATAAAGGCGCCTCCATCAACCAGTTCCTGGAGCAGGTCACGTTCCAGGTGCTGCCAATGCTGGTCGACCTCCTTGTCGCCATCGTCTATTTTTACCTCTATTTCGGGCCAGTGTATGCACTGTTTGCGTCAATCGTCACGTTCTACTACCTCTACTTGACCATCCGCATGGCGGCCACTAGAGCGGACCAACGTCGCGACATGGTCAACGCCGACCGCGAAGAGGAAGCTGTAAAAAACGACTCAATCACGTCTTACGAAACAGTAAAGTATTTCAATGCCGAGAAGTACGAATTCAAGCGCTACCGAGACGCTATCATCGCCTTCCAAGTGGCTGAGGCAAAGGTCACGTGGGGCATCAACCACATGAACATGTGCCAATCTATGGTCTTCATGTGCGGTATGCTTGTGGCCATGATGACGTGTGCTTATCAGGTCTCGAAGGGTGATCGAAAAGTGGAAGACTTTGTAGGCCTGGTTACATACCTCGGCCAGCTGCAGGGGCCTCTCAACTTCTTCGGCACCTTTTACCGCACCATTCAGCAAGCCATGATCTCGGGCGAGAGGCTTCTTGAGCTGTTCAAAATACAACCCACCGTCATCGACAAGCCTAATACCGAGACATTACCCGAGTGTGACGGCCACATCAAGTGGGACAATGTCGGCTTCTCCTACGACAAGCGTAGGCCCGCTCTCCGCAACCTATCGTTCGAATGCGCGCCTGGCAGCACCACTGCCTTTGTCGGGGAGTCAGGTGGTGGCAAGTCGACTGTCTTCCGCCTGATGTTCCGTTATTACAATTGCGAAGACGGAAGCATCCAGATCGGCGGACGTGATGTCAAGGACCTCACCATTGACTCGGTGCGGCAATTTATCGGCGTTGTCCCTCAGGATACAATTCTCTTCAACGAAAGCCTGATGTACAACCTCAAGTATGCGAACCCCAGCGCGACCGAGGAAGACGTCTTTGAGGCGTGTCGAGCGGCTGCCATTCACGATCGCATCATGGCATTTCCGGATGGTTACGGCACAAAGGTCGGCGAACGCGGTTTGCGGTTGAGCGGCGGCGAAAAACAGCGTGTTGCAATTGCTCGCACAATTCTTAAGAACCCCAAAATCATCATGCTGGACGAGGCGACGTCGGCTCTCGACGGCGAAACGGAGCAAAAGATCCAGTCAAAGTTGATCACTGGCAAGTTTGGGACGGGACGCACACTGTTGATTATTGCGTAAGTGTCTCTGTTTGTTTCTACTTTCGCACCGAACTAACTTGCTGGTAACTAGTCACCGGTTGTCGACCATCACCCACGCGGACCAGATCATTGTTCTTCACGCGGGAACTATGGTGGAAAAGGGCACACACGAGGAACTGCTTGCCCTCAACGGTCGCTATGCGGCCATGTGGGAGAAGCACTGCCGTGCTGAACGCGCTGCTGAGCATGCTCGTGATGCCACTAGGAAGGCTAAGAAGCTACTCTGCCAGGCGAATATTTCCCGCCGGGGCGAGATCTCCGACGGCTACAGCAGCATGGTATCATCGGCTATTCTGCAACCACGTCCGATCAGCCCCAGCGCGGATGGCTCATCGTCTGACAGCTCATCTAATTCTTCCAAGAGCGATAGCGCGTCCATTTCGTCAAAGGGGAGTCAGCACGGTTCGGACCACACCCTCCGTGACGACGCCGGTGATGATGCACCCCATGAGGAGATGGCCGACGACGAGTACAGCCCTGGCGATGAAGCTGAAGAGCCACTCCTCGCACGTACAGACAACCGACGCCAGCCCAGCTGATTCAAGTAACGAACATACCTCAACCACGACGTTGAAAACACACTCATGACACATTGATGTTCGGACTCCATATAAACTCGACATCACTTCTCCCACTTTGTTGCCTACCCCCCATTACCACTAATTTTCCACCGGGCAACAACTCTTCCCCTTTACCACTAATCGCCGACTTTGATTTTCTACATGATGAATCTCACGATACGAGCGCGACAAAAACGGTCTCATTCTATGTTTATATATTGGCGTTCTTGTTTCTCTCTTTTTCATTTTTTCCCTTCAACCATTTTACTCCTTTTTCGAGATGGCTTATGAGAGATGAGAACTATGAAGATTCCCCGCATATGGTGGCGTTGGTGGTTCTTGAAATGCAGTCAAGGGGCCGTGGAGACGGAAGCCACGAGCGCGAATTGCTGCTTGTTGCGGTCAGCGGGTTTCAGGACCGCATGTTTATTCTCAGAGACATGGGAAGACGGCACTAGCACTGGAGGGGATTCCATCCAGATATAAGAAGGGGCAGCTCAGGAGTTCAGATTGGGATCCGACGGAAGGGTCCAGGTGGGCAAGATGGCCGGGTGGTGGAGAAAAGATGACAGGCCTGCCATTATGTTTTAAAAGCGGGAAGAAATACATTGGAGGGCCAGTGGCGGTCGCCCCATTAATTGTTGTATCTCTTAGGGCAAAGACCGTCGAGGCAAGCGAGAGTATCGAAGGCAACAGGCGGCTAACACCCCGCACCATATATGGGCGGGGTCTGTGCAAAATAAAAGAATCATATCACTACCTACTTGACCATTTGATGATATCCTCTATGTTTGCGTGTGTTGTGAGGCAAGGAAGGAACCTCTGGTTAAAATGACGTTTGGACCCATAGTTGGAAGGGCATTATTTGGGCAGGCTGAGGCAGCCCCCCCCCAGATCAGCTCAATCCGGCATCTCTACTACCAGTCAACAGTGTAGACCTACGACAAGAAATAGGAGGACCGTAGTATGCGTATGGGCCACTATATGAGTGTTGGTAGCATTGTAAGATGCTGACGCCGCATCTCAGAAGTGATCATCCAATCCCCAAGATCGGGTTAGTCATGATATATTACAATAGGGGTGCTTTATGGAGGAGTTTTTACGATTTCCTCGGTGGCTGCCATGTTTTTGGTTGCCACTCACTTGGCCTAGCTGGGGCCGGCTGCTGTGTCCACGGGTCGCGCCCCTTTTCGTTGTTCTGCTTCGCATCGTGCTGCATACGTCGCCATGTCTCTTCCCTTGACACTGCCGAATCCCCGTTAGCCTCCTCGGACCCTCTCTCCGCCATCGCACTGGTCTCCACACGCCCCAGTGCCGGTATAGACGGCCCCTGCTGTTGATCCGTCCCCAACAGGCTCGGCTTCGCCGCCCATCGCGCGTCCGCCTGCGCTGCGAGGACCTTCATGCGCTCCTGTCGCGCAACGTCCGCTTGCTGCTCGTCTAGCGATGGGGGTGACTGGCGTGTGTTCCGCAGCCACTGATGCCATGCCGGTGAGACGGCCACGTCGCCGGCGTGCGTCTTGCGCGGGAACTGCACGATGCGACGCCAGCGGCCGTCTGGTCCCGCGCCCTTGGTGAGGCGGAATTCCCAGAAGGTGTTGCCGTGGAGATCGAGGCCTGGGTTGTTTGTGAGTTTGGGTTTGGGTTTAGGGGGTAGGGGTACGTACCGATGAGAAGCTTTTTGCGCCAGGGGAGGCGTAACATCTTCCATTTGTACCAGGTTTGCAGGAGGGGGGATATTCGTGGTGGTGCCATGGTGTGTGGTCTGGGGAGTTGGTGTGATGGTTGAGATGAGATACAGTTGGTGAGAGGCAGTTTTATTGTTATGAAACTGAAGGACGGTTGAGAAACTTGAGTGAGCGAGTGTTGGGGGTTCCGTTAGGTGTTGAGGAATGGGATTGGTTGCAGCGGAGGAAAAATTGAGGATCCTCGTTGTGTTTATTATGAGGGTATGCCCATCAAGTGGTTTCTGTCTGGCTCACAGTTGCGGACGATTAAGATCTGTAACTACGAAAGTGATAGTTTCAAGCTCTGGGAGCTCTATGTAGAGATTTCGAGTGACGTACCGCCGATACCCCTGTAATCCCAAATGGCAAAAACCAGCCACATCCCACCCAGCCCCCGCGCGTCACCGATTGTGGCTGAGGTGGTCAATCTCAATCGTCAACAAGGCGGGGCTTCGCGTTGACAGCAGAGGTGACGAGCGAGCGGAGGGAGAGAGAAACCATCTTCTAAATATCTGTTGCTGATCTTCGGAGCAACTTCCAAGATCAGCGCATGCCAGTGTGTTCCGGTTCACATCAAACAGCCAGCACGGGCCAAAATATTTACTCTTGTCGACTCGGCGATCCCACCAAGCCTAACATCTGCGCTAATACTTCGTTGCATTGGGCTTCGTCACCCACTTGCTGATCGGCTGCGTCAGCGCATGCTTTCAACTCCACGACCCGTCTCCCCTCAACTCCACATAATAGCACACACAACCACACACATATCTGAGACCCGCAGAGGCTGAATGTCCGCTGTATACGACAGCGGCGAACAGCAACCCCTCGGGAATCCGCCAGCACCATGGCGTCCGTGTCGTCCCTCGACAAGGACCTGCGCAAGATGCGCCTCGATAAATATACCCCGTCTGCCGCCAACGAAGCCCGATCATGGATTGAGAGCATACTAGGCGAGCGTCTCCCGTCCAACGACCTCCTCGAGGGACTGAGGGACGGCGTTGCGCTATGCAGGTAAGTGCATCTCGACCCTGCCGATAGTTTTGGCGCATGGCTAATCAGGAATGCGCAGGCTCGTCAACCTCGCTGTTGGGCCGCCCGGCGTCAAATTCAAGCAGTCTGCTATGCCCTTCGTCCAGATGGAGAACATATCACACTTCCTCCGCGCCTGCCAGGCCCCGCCCCTCAACCTTCAGCAGCACGACATGTTCCTGACGGTGGATCTCTACGAGCAAAAGGACCCAACCCAGGTACTCCAATGCCTCGGCGCTTTCAGCCGTGCGGCGAACAATGTCAACCCCTCGACTTTTCCTACGGCAATTGGCCCGCGGTCCAATCGCGGAGTCCTTAGCCCACAATCAACGGGGCCGACAACGCCCACCGGCATGCGCGGCCGCGGCATCTCCAACGCCAGTAACGCCTCATCTTCGGTCTATGGGAGAGGGCCAGTCTTGGCACCATCCAAGACGGGCGGTTCCTCTTCAGGGCGATGGAGCCCGACCAAGTCACCGCCACCGCAGAACGGCTCCACTTCGCCCGTCAACGTTAGTAGCTGGAGCACGAAGGCGCACGAAGGCGCAACCTCGCCGGCTTGGAACATTGCGCAGTACGGCTATATGGGCGGCGCTAGCCAAGGTAATTTGGGTATTGCGTTTGGCGGCCGTCGGCAGATTACGAGCGCGGGTCCGTATGTACCGAACATGGCGGAGAAGGAGAAGAGACGTAGGGAACAGGAAGCGGAAACCGAACGTCAACGGCTGGAGATAGAGGAAGAAGAACGACGACGTAAAGCCGAGTTAGAGGCTGAGGAAGAGCGGGCCAGGCAAGAGGAGGAACGCAGGTGGGAAGAGGAGACTAGACGCCAGAGAGAGGAAGAGCGCCGAAAAGTTGAGGAAGAGAAGCGGCGATGGGAGGAGGAGGAGCGGGAGTGGAAGATCACGGAAGAAAAACGACGCAAGGAGGAAGAGGAAGCAGAGGCTCGACTGCGGGAAGAACGCCAGCAATCCCGGCCAAAGAGCGACGCCAAGCTGCGCGGTCAGTTCCTCAGCCAATACCAAGCGGAAGAAGAATCCAGTGCTCCCGGGGGATATAGTAGTCGCATTAAAGAACTCGAGAAGGAGCTCGAGCAGGCTCGTCAGCGTGAAGCACAGTACGAAAGAGAACGACAGCAACGCGGTGGGCAACGCACTGGTGGCAGGGAAGCGGGACGGGAAACTGGAAGAGAAGTTGAACGGGAAGCCCGGAGTAAATCGAGAAGTCGAGCTAAGGGCGAAGACGAGAACAAGGCGCGCGCCCGATCACAAAACCGCCAAGAGCCAATAAGCAGGCAAGATTCGTGGACCGCTCGCGATGAACGCGACTACCTGCGTGCCCAGTGGACCTCCCAACAGCGGGAGGACGCCGATGCAGCACAAGCGG
>Ga0247780_1001332_pt1 | contig 15191 bp, 10 predicted proteins | sample UWRJL079202R5_FD_179927 | JGI IMG/M metagenome (GOLD analysis project Ga0247780, IMG submission 179927) | Plant litter microbial communities from Arlington Agricultural Research Station in Wisconsin, United States - UWRJ-L079-202R-5 | ecosystem: Environmental > Terrestrial > Plant litter >... | reverse complement strand
CGGGGGGCGCACCCCCCCCCCCCCCCCCCGAACCCACCCCTTCCCCTGACGACCTTACTAACCCCCCAACCAGAACGCGTTCCAAGCCTCCATGCCCATGAGCGACATTTCCAAGCTCGCATCCTGCACGTCCTGCTTCTTCCACGAAGACCTCTCCAACTACTGGACCGCAAACCTCTACTTCCGCGCCCGCAACGGCAGCTACAAGCGCGTCCCCCAAATCGCAAACCAGTTCAACGAGGGCGACAACGCCGGCATCACCATCTATTACACCTCTTCCGGCCCAAACGCAACCACGGCCTTCCGTCCCGGCTTCCGCATGCTCACGGGCGACGCGCAGCGACGCACCTCGGAGGGGCTGGGAAAGAATATGCAGCAGTGTTATCGGTGCTATACCGAGAAGAACTTTGGCGGCAGTCCGTACTCGCCGTGCATGGATCCGAAGTGGGATACCGATCATCTGCCGAAGCAGCGGTGTGCGGGCGGGATTAGGTCGAATATCATCTTTCCGCAGTGAGAAATCCCCGGGCACCTACCCCTGTTTGCGAAGGGTAACTACCTAGTGGGAGGGGTTGACTGACCGACGTTCGTAACCAGATGCTGGGACGGGAAGAACCTCGATACCCCGAACCACAGGGACCATGTCGCGCACCCGGTCGGGGGGCCCGTGGCGTTTGCTAATGTTGGAGGGAAGTGTCCTGCGAGCCACCCGATCAAGATCCCGCAGGTCATGCTGGAGATTATGTGGGATACGTCGGGGTTCAACGGCCCGGATGACTGGCCTGTTGATAAGAACGAGCAGCCGCTGTATCTGTCGACTGGAGATAGGTGAGTCCCTGAAAGCCTGGGATTGAGGTTTACATTGCTGATAAAGTTGATTACAGGACTGGATACAGCCAGCATGGTGAGTGTCTCCAAGGGGAGTTTGGGCATGATGAGGTTGGCTAACGTGCGAGCAGGCGACTACGTCTTCGGCTGGAAGGACAACTCTCTCCAGAGAGCGATGGATAGCGGTTGCTACCTGCGCAACTGCACGCAGCTGTCGGCGCAGCTGATCAAGGAGAAGAACTTGTGCACTGTCCCGACGACCTACAAGGAGGAGCTGGATGAGTGTGAGTTTTGATGAGCTGCTGAACCAATGACCGATGAATGCTGACAGGTGCTAGGGTTGGATGAGCTCCCTGGTGGAGGGGAGGCTATGGATGTGTAAGAGGGGATAGTTTCTGTGATGTGATAAATGCACAGCGGCGGGCTCTCAGGGGTGTTAGTAACAGGTCCGAGGCCCCCTTTCCAGTCATAGATTCATGATGGGCACGGATACGATTGAACACGGATGAAAGGTTTCTAGCTTGGTAAATTCGTGAATGTAACTCCCTAGGCAAGCAATAAATACAGCATCGAATTTACAACATGGGCTCTTAAACTGCTAGCTGCCAGGTATGCTAAGACGGAGACAGGAACTCCAGCGCCAAGTTCAGATCTATCAATAAACGGGCTCGTATTGGGCCCTTTCTTAATTTGATTGGCTTTGGTTTAGGGGTATAGTATGAAATGCTAAGGTTAGGTAGACCTACTTTAGGTACTACCTTCACTATTCTTCTTTGCGAAAAGTGGGACATGGCGCAACTCAGACTTGAATATCACCTATAAGCCAGCGGCGCCAGAGTCAGGTCTCTCTCAACCACTGCAGTCCCTTCCTTCAACCCGGCAGCCGCAAAACCTCCTTCGCCTCCCCCACACACTTCCCAAAGTACTCATCATACAACACCCTCGTACTCAGCATATCTAGCTCGCACTTAATCTTCTGCTCCCACTTCGCCATCCGCGCATCATTATGATACCTCAAATGCGGCATCGTCGCCAACAACCCCCACTCATACGTCCAAAAGTCCCTCCCGTCCGGCTGCCCCGGCACCCTCCTCTCCCCGCCCGGCGCCCTATACCCCCCCTCGACCCTCCTCACCAACCACGCCGCCTCCTCCATCTCTCCCTTCGGCTTGCCCACCCAATACTCCTCATCCCCCAACAGCCGCACCGCAAGGCCATACGCCCCTCCACTACCACTAATCGTCCTAACCCCCCCTTTCGCAGGGTGATACAGCCCGATCTCTGCCACGGCCGCACACTTCCTGATCGCATTCCCGTAATCCTTCCGCCGCAAATCTATCTCCACCTCCTTGTCCAGAAACCCCTGCAACCGATCTAATCTCCCCACCAGACCCGCAGGGTCGCCCCAGCGCGCACACATCGGGGCCCACGCGGCGTAGTGCGACATCCACGTGGAGTGGTCGCGACGGAGGGTTTTGCTCTCCGAATCCCACCCCGGCACGCGGTGCACGTCCTCGACGCCCACCCAGGCGATGTCGCGCATGAGCTCGCAGACGAAGCGGGAGGGGGGAATCTTGGCGTAGATGCGCGAGAAGTACTTGGCGGTGGTGCCGAAGGTGTTGAGGAGGAGGGTCTGGCCGGTCTCCCACTTGGGGGCGCGGTTGAGAGCGATGGCGAGCGTGTGGGTTGCGAGGGAGGCGGAGACGAGGACGGAGAGGGCCGGCAGGGAGAGGGGGGAGGGGTCGGCGGCGAGGTTGCAGAGGTGGGTGATGAGGTGGCTTTCGTGGCTGTTGCGCGGGGGGAGGGGCCCCCAGAGGGAGAGCTCGAGGTCGAAGCTGGATTTGATGGTGGCGAGGATGGTGGTGCCGCCGTCGCCGGCGCGGAGGAGGGAGTCGTCTTGGGCGAGGAGGTGGGATACGAGGCGCTTGTCTTCGGCGAGGGCGCCGAGGGTCTGGCCGGCGGCGAGGTAGCATTCTCTGTTTTTGGAGAGGGTGGTGAGGTCGGCGTCGAGGACGAGGCGGGTGGAGGCGAGGGCGGCCGAGAATTGGGACTGCTCGCAGATGGTGGTGCAGGCGGTGACTTCGTCGGCGAACATAGAGGTGTCGAACTTCCCGCACAGGAGGAGGTTGGAGCCCGCGCACATGGCCACGAAGCGGAGGGCGACGTGCTGGTAGCGGGTGGTGGCGCGGTCGAGGAGGAATTGGCAGGAGGGGACGAATAGGGGCGGGGGTGTCCATTGGTGGCTGTTCCAGCGGCGGGCGAGGTTGATGAGCAGTTCGGCGCGGCACTCGCTGGTCAGGCGGGTGATAAGGGCGGTGCCGTGCTTGGGGACGAAGAGGTCCTCGGGGTGTTTGAGGGATGAGGTGAAGCCGAGGTAGTGGACGCGGTTGACGACGTATGTGCCCATGTACATCCAGAACCAGGCGTGGACCTCGGGGAGCGCCGAGGTTGGGACGGGGTCTAGTTTGAAACGGCTCATCTCGCGCTTGAAGAAATCCATGTTGCCTTTCACCATCGTGTTGCTCATGTCGCAGTTCCAGCCCAGCTCGCCCATGAGCGCGGCCGACCGCTCCATCGTGTCGAACATGCAGGACAACAGACGGTGCACGATGTACTCATCCGACATCACCGGGGGCGGCACTTCCAGGTGGGGCATTCCCGAGATGGGCAGGTCGGTCGGGTAGTAGTAGTATCCCATCTCGAACTGGAGCATGAGGCGGATGATACAGTAGACGCGGACCGTAGTCTCATACGAGTGGCCAACTGGTGCTTCATCGTCGTGAGCTGCTCCATGAATGGCCCGCATTTTTCAAGAGCGCGGCGGTACTCTTGCATGTAGAAGGGCTCGACAATCGCTGCAAAGGCTGGCATCAGTGCCGCCGCAAACAGCGGCGGCAGGTATATCGAGGACATGCCATTGCTGGGGAGTCTCTGCCACAGCAGAGGGTCTGGCACCACCAGTGTGTGGTGCTGGGCGTTGAGCCTCTGCTTCTCAGGCAAACTGGCAGAATGTCAGTGATGCGGTCCTGGCGTACCCTGAACCGATGTCTCACCTCTGCGACGAACCCATGGCTGAAATTCTGCAACAAAATTTCTTGCCACAATCCCAAACACACAACACCACAACACAGAGGCGATGGTGAGTTGTGATACAAAAAATCAATTGCTTGTGCGCGCACCGCCCGCCCGGGCTTTTCACGCATTGTGTCGGAACACAATGCAACTCCCGTGTGCCAATATTTACCCCTGACGAAAAAGGGGGCGCCTCCCAAGCAAATCAAACCGCCCAAAATCTCAGCCACCACCCTCAGCTGAAAGCCACCCAGCAACAAGAATGGCATAGCAGTTGTTGACATGAGCGACCCGAATGCCGTCTCCAAGTTGCTGAAGGACGGCAACGCCTATTACAAGGCAAAGTTGGACGCGGACCTGGCTGAACTGGAGGCCAGGCACGAGGAGGACCGTCTTACGAAGCAGCGAATGGAAGAAATACAGCAGGCCATTTCGGCCGGCAAGATGTCGCAAGCTCCAGTTGGCCAGGTCCTCCCAGATCTCGAGGCCCCAGCCGCAAAGTTTCGTAGCGTATAGGATATGCGAACTGTCAGAGCGTTTTTCTTGCCTACCTATCACTCGTAAGCTTGCCGATGAACATCAGTCGCGAAACCTGCTAAGTGACACGAGACCAACGATGTCCGTTGTGTTGACATTAAAGCATTATAGCCAAATGGATATCATACAGCCAGAACTGCATCCTCCTTCTTGAGGACCGAACTGCATCCAACCAGCTACAAAGCCGAAAACCCCCAGCGCCATGCCATCATGCCCGTCCAAAAGAACATCCAAAGCTCGTTTAGAAATACTTACACGGCTAATTAAGTCATAAATTTGCCCCCTTCCGCTTGAAAGCTGAGCCAATCCCGGTTCTGGTCAACCATGTAGTCCGTGATGTTGAACTGGCCTGACACAGCGACGCTGACGTTTCCGTTCATCATCCCCGGCACATGCCCCATCCCCTCTGCCCCGCCAACAGCAACCGGCGTAGCAGCGGGCACCCCGCCATTCCCGCCATGGTTCACCCCCATGCTCGCTCCGGAGGCGAAGGGAACCCGGGGCATGTTGAACCAATGGTCGAAGACGTCGAGGTACTCGAGCTCACTGGGCGCCGGTGTTCTATCGGTAGGCGTGCTGCTGTTATTGAGCCGACCCTGCCAGTTATTGCCCGTCCCATTGCCGGCCCCCGCACTCGCAACGGCCGCCGTGGTGCCTGGAATGTGCCTCGGGGCGCGGCTGATAAGAACGTCGAGGTCGTAAGCAGTTCTTCGCATGTCGGCCAAGATCTTGACGGTGCTCGGCGTAACGCCATCGCCTTGTCTTTCGCTGGCGTGATGCTCCTCCAACACACGGGTCAAAAGCTGGCAATAACGTTCCGCCACTCGCCAGTACTGCCCCATATTTTTAAGTGTCTCGACTAGGAAGGCGATCTGAGGGCTGATCTTATGCTCAACAGTACTACCGTGGACGAGCAGCACACGAGCAGCGACCCATATCGTGAAAGCAAACGGCGGGCCAAGCTTCACTAGGAAGCCATGGTTAACGACAAACTCCGCTAGGCTAGCAATGTCCTCGACGGCAGAGTGACACCGCTGTGCGGCGCTATAGCTTGGTGTGAAGATGGGAGACCGCGTGGTGGGATACGCGGCCGACGAATGTAGCCGAATCACAGCTGTATGGTATGTCGCATGAAGCATGATCCAACCGCAGTTGAGGCTCTTGGCAGAAGCCGGCTGGAACACCTTTCTCATGTTGCCAAACTCGTTTGGTAGACCGAATTTCCACGAGGCCAGCATGTTGTCAAGCTCCTTGTACCGCATCTGCCACTGCTCAACATCGGACAAGGCACTGATATCGACTGGCTGCTTCAGAAACTTGTGGATTTTGGACAGAATACCCAAGATCTCGATGTAGTAGCTGAATGCACCAAGGTTCTCGGGGTTGTCCACCTCGTAGTCGGGCGGGTTCCCGTTCACCGACATCTCGCCTGGCCGGCCGTCATCGGTTCGGAACCACCTCGTCTCTACTTTCTTGTTCTTTAGCCAGAGGTCGTCACGGCACGGCAATGCACGGTCGATTTCCCGATCGTCCAGAGCAAACTCAAAGGCCGTCGCGATGGTGGCATAGCGGTCGAGAAGGTAGATCATCCAGAAGAGGCGCCTTCGTGATTCCTCCTCGATGAAGTCACGCGGCTCGGGGAGAATCATGGCGCGCAAGGTGTAGATGGACTGGAAGTTGGGTGAGACGGACGGGGAATTGTCTTCAACGGCCAGCCCCAGCTGCACCACCGCGCGGGTGATCAAAGCCATGATGTTCCACCCGGGTGGACCGTTGCTGCTTCCGCAGAGATCCAGCGCCAGCACCACGAGGGCTTGCAGCGACTTGACAGAGGAGTTCTCCATGCCGTATAGAAGCACCCGCTGCTTTGACACATCGTGGTACCTCCGTCTCGTCTCTTTAGTCAGTCTTGCATCAGTGGAGTATCTCAGGGTTGTGGCAACAATCGCATGTAGTAGTATCTTGTCCTCCTCGTCGATCAGCGAGGGGCCGAAAAGGGAGTCCAGAGTGCTCTTGCGATGTAATATCGGACAAAACGTGTTGATGTGCTTGAAGTATAGGTCGACGAGAGCATACAGCAGATCGTACGGCGGGAGATCCTGGTCAGACGAGACCTGCCCCTGACTACGCGACGCGCTCATGGTTGGCGAGCGGAGGGCCTGCGTGGGTGTCCCGGCTCCATAGTACTCTTGCGCCGCAGTGCTCTGCGGTATTGCTGGTGGGACGCTGGTGACCCCCGACACGCCGTCGTGCATCCCTGCCGATCCGGCTGGCACGGCGAAATCCAAAGGTGGGACGGATGGCCTTTGCAGAAACAGTGCCGTCTCGGCTTGGGGCGTCCTGTTTGGATCGGCGCCTGACCTGGAGAAGATAGAAGGCGGTCCCGGTTCGCGGGGCGTGCCCTGGTCACTGGGAAGACTGGCCCGTATGCTTTGCGGCGCGGGAGGATGTGATATGTTGCTGACGTTACTTTGTCGGCTTGTTGGGCTCGTATGTGAGACGACATGAGTCTGGAGGATCTCGGAGTGTGTGCGCAAGATCTCTTCCAACTTGTCGAGCCGCTGCTCCAGCTCCCGGCCATATCCCGCCCGGAGGCCCGGCTTCTTGCGCTCCTTATATTCGCACAGCGCGCTATTCCGTGTGCACCAGCCGCATGCCGGTTGCCCGCGATCGCATTTTACCTAACAACAGTCCTGTCAGCAATCACCAGTGTAATATGGTAGCTGTAGCATCAGGGGGAATGCCTCGGGTGAGGAACATACTTTGCGCTGCTTACACAGCTCGCAACTGAATATACTGCTGTCAGTCTTGGGACTACTGGGGCGTTTGGCGAGGCGGAGACGCTTGGAGGCTCTCGCCATGCGCGATGAGGGTCCCGAAACGGGTGGTGAGGAAACGAAAGCTATCTGGCCCTGGGCCTCTTGGTACATGGAGCGTGCGCCTCCGAGAGGCGGGCACGGTAGGTAGGAAGGAGCAGAAGCACTCACGACACAGAGATGGGCCGCTTGCGCTTGCCGGTACGCACAGCGTCAACGTGGTCGTCCAGGTCGTTGTCTAAATCATCCCCGCTCTGTTGCCCGTCATCGCTGTCCCCAGGGTCGGCATTATTGTGGGACGACTGCGGCGACGAGTGCGTCTGCTGGTGCCCATTGTACCGCGGAGGCTGCGCTTGCATCATAATGGCGACCCAGCGCCAGCAGGCGACAGCAGCGGCGCAGCAGCGGCGCACTGGTGTCGCACGTCAGGTATCGTCGTCCTCGCCTGGGACTTGGAAACGGGCTAGCGGCAGATGTGTGGCAGGTGGAGCGGGGGCTGGCGATGCGCACCAACGGCACCCTCCCTACCGATCTGACGCGCACGGGGCAGAGGCCGAGGTTCAGATGGATGGTCAAAGTTGCAGAGGGGTTCGTCCGGTGTCGATCGGGCCTCGGGCGCCCTGGAATATGGCCCGACTCGCGCGCTTGACGAACTGTGTGGCCAAAAACGGACAGGCACAGGCGAGGCCGAAGGAATGCTGCGGCGGCAGAGAAGGCGATGATTCTCCAGGAGGGCGGGTTCGGGGTAATGATGAGCGGGAAGAGCGAGCAGGAGGGTGGGCAGTGGAGAGCTCGAGGCGCTCGGCCGTTTTTATTCAGCCCAACCTGTGCGACTTGCGCTCGCCTGAGGTGCCCTCCCAGATTGTGCCAGTTGTCGCGCACCCGGCTGCCGGACACTGGCGCAGCTGCCGTAATCCGTCCGTTTTCCTGCAATTCCTCCAAGTCCCGTCCTCGTGGCAGGGAGGCCCGCGACTGGGACGGGATTTGGTTCTGTGGGGAAGCGAGATTGCGGGGCATTCGGGGAAGCTGCGATCCCCTCCACTGATCACACCCAAGCATTTTTCCATTCTGCCCGGGTGTTCGACAACAATTGGGGGACGACTTCTCTCCAGCGCGGCGGCTGAACGAATCCTCCAGCCTGCCTACCTGCGGGCTCACCGGTTATCAGGCGTGCCGAGAAGCCATCGACGTCGACATTGCGCCAATTCCTGGTTCCAAACCGGCGACGAAACCTGCAGCTCTGTCTGGTCCGCCCGTTCCACACAGGGGAGGGGAAGCAGGACCCGGGTCAGGATATGCCACACAGCTGACCGGCTGCTGGTGGTCGGACCGGTGCCGGGCGGTGAGGGACAGAATGCGCACTTTGCTTCATTCCCCATTCCAGGCTGCTAGCCCCGGCTCCGATCGCCGGATGGAATGTGAGACAGGCGCTCGATTTCCTGCTGCCGGCCCACGTGGGCAGCGGGCAGGGCTATGCATCGCGCAGTACGTCCACGGGTGCATTGGGTCGCCAGCTCGCGACATGCCACCCCTCCAGTCGCGCCCATGGATTACTTGCAGTCGCCTGCAAGGTCGGTCGGCGCATGCAACCTCAACAAGCAACCTGGGAAGTGTACCGCAGAACTTCACCTCCCGTCAGCTATTGCCTGAAGACTGTCGGCAGGCAAGAGAAACGAAGGCGTAGCCCTGCGCGCGCACAGCATGGGTACGGCATCGTATTGATGTCGGAAACCGAGCTACAACTGTGTCTCGGCCCCCACCTGGGCAAGCGCAGAACGCAATTGCAGTGTTTGCATATACAGGCACGGTTCTGCTGTGCTGAGCAGGGACTGAAGCCACCCGACCGGATCGGGCGCGGTGCACGACGTCTTATCGCCTGAACGACCGTGACGACGAGCGACATGGCGTGGGCAACGAGGCCAGTGATCTGGCGTCCGTCGCCGCGCGCTGCCATCATACCATCAGGCTGGCATGTCGACCTGTCGAATCCAGGACCTTCCCGGCATCCCTTCCCGCGAGCTCGATTCCCAAAACGGCCAGCCTGGCAGCTCGTCCTAAAAGGTGGGGTTGACGGACGAAGCATGGCCGGCTCCACGCTTTCTGGGGCAGCTGCCAGGTGGACACGGCGAAACTCCCATTCTCGCCGGGTTCCAGGAATGCCTCTGTGTGTCGGTGTATCACCTCCCGACCTACCATGTGTCTGGTTCCCTTTGTCCCTTCCTCCACCATCCAAAGGGCCAACCACCCCCACAGCTTCGCCTTCCCAGCCAAACAGGATGGGTCGTGAGGTCGGAGGGACCATCACGCCGTCGTGGACCAAAGGAGATATTCCTAATCCTTGCCCGCCATTGGCCGTTCGCATGACGCCTCCGCCCAGAGCCGCCCTACGAAGGAGCTGACGCTAGATATCCTGTGCTGCAACGAATTGCTGAGGAGGAACGGCTGAAGGTATATATATCTTGCCATAACGCCCTTTCCCACCCCTCCTAGGTCTCCTGCACTCCCCACTCATCATATTTGTTGTTTGCTTGCTAGGCCTTCGTCATTATGACCTCAGTCAGGCAGTTCCCCACCATCAAGAGCGTGCGCTCCTTCGTAATTGGAGGAGTTGGCTCAGGTTGGTTACCGCATTGTGCTGAGTTGCTGCCGAGTTGCTGACATCTCCAGGTGGTGATTATCACAACGTCAAAGGCGGCCACTGGTAAGGCCCCGTCACCACTACTGGTGTATGTTGCGGGACTGATGTGATGCAGGCTGATCGACACTCCCATCTCAACACCCTGTTCCCGATGGGAGAAATACCGGGCGTCCAGAACTAGCTGGGGCATTAACGTTCTCGGTTCCTTCTTTCTCGAGATCGAGGCTACGGATGGTACCGTTGGCTTTGCAACCGGTTTCGGTGGTATGTTGCACCAGTTGGGCGCTGGGTTGGTTTGGGACTGACTTGCGAAACCAAGGCCCGCCGGCATGCTGGCTTGTCCACCAACATTTTGAGCGCTTCCTGATCGGGGCGGACCCCCGGAACACCAATCACCTCTTTGAGCAGATGTACCGTGCCTCCATGTTCTACGGCCGCAAGGGCCTGCCGGTGGCTGTCATTTCTGTTATCGACCTTGCGCTCTGGGACCTCATAGGCAAGGTCCGGAACGAGCCTGTGTACAGGCTCATTGGCGGGAACACCAAGGATCGCATCGACTTCTACTGCACGGGGCCGGAACCCCAAGCTGCCAAGGCCATGGGATTCTGGGGCGCCAAGGTGCCACTCCCCTATTGCCCAGAAGAGGGCCATATCGGCCTAAAGAAGAACATCGAGTTCCTACGCAAGCACCGCGAGTCGGTGGGGCCTGACTTTCCGCTCATGGTCGACTGTTACATGTCGCTCAACGTTTCATACACCATCGAGATTGCGAAAAAGTGCGAAGAACTCGACATTCACTGGTGGGAGGAGTGCCTGAGCCCGGATGATACAGACGGCTTCGCGCAAATAAAGCGCGCCCACCCCACGCTAAAGTTCACCACGGGCGAGCACGAGTATTCGCGCTACGGTTTCCGTAAGCTGATTGAGGGCCGCGATCTCGACATTATTCAGCCCGATGTGATGTGGCTCGGTGGCATGACAGAGCTTCTCAAGGTGGCTGCCATGGCCGCCGCCTACGACATTCCTGTTGTCCCGCATGCCAGCGGCCCGTACAGCTACCATTTCGTCATCAGCCAGTCAAACACGCCGTTCCAGGAGTATCTCGCTAATTCGCCTGACGGGAAGAGTGTGCTGCCTGTGTTCGGTGACCTCTTCATCGACGAACCCATTCCAGTAAATGGGTTCCTGACGGCGAAGGATTTAGACAAGCCCGGGTTCGGTCTCACCCTCAATCCGATTGCGCGGGCCAAGCTCATTCCCAGCGCGTACCTCCTATCGCCGCCACCCTCGAACGGGCTCCGTCCACCGACGCCGCCCGAGGTCGAGTCGGAGAAGGTCGTTGAGGCACAGGAATGACCGAGGCAGTACAATGCAACTCACCAGAGCAAGCCCCCTGGCTCAGAGTGTTGGGGTGCCACGATTTGGGGTCTCTTAGCGAGAATTGGACGGGATGGGACGATGTGACAGCGGGATCTGCACCACATGGCGAACCGGGTGGGTGGCGTCGGGTATGACTATTCAACACATCATCCGCGTCGTGTTATATTGTTTCTTATGCTATCAATCACATTTTGCGTTCCCTGTCTTTTAAACACACGTCGTCCTTGTGAACCACAAGCCCCAGGCCCATCCAAGGGGCAAACTGACGTCATGCGGCCTGCCGAGTGGAGGCGGCCAGCCGCAGCCGAGTTAAACACCGTGACGGGACCTGCAGCAGTGTTTACCACCCGGCGGCGCCCCCGACAAGCCCCGGAAGAGACCCGAAAAGCTAACACGGCCTTTCCCGACGGGACGGGTTGCCGCGGACAAGCGCACAAGTCACAAGTCACAAGTCACAAGTCACAAGTCACAAGTCGCGAACCCGACCAGCGGGCGCTCGCTGTAATTGAGGCCGAGCCACGGCGGGGTGCCCCCCTGTCGGTCATCATCGGGTGGACCCTGGGTGTGGCTAAATGCAACAACGCGGATATTTTAATCTGATATGCGTGTCTCGACAGTGAGATCTTGGAGGTATCTTGTAGATCACCCACGTGCCGCCGAGAAAGGACTGAACTGTCCCGCTGCGCGCTGGGGTCGATCCGGGCTTGCGGAACCGTCGTGATGCCAGCGGCGCCCGGGCCGCAACAAACAACCCCGACCTCCGTTACGACTCCCCTTCCACCCCCTTTTTATCTTTCTTTGGGCCCGCAGAAAGGCCGAGAGGGCATCAGCGACGTTCAGCATTGGGTCGGAATTAATCCATTACCCCACCTTCAGTTGAGGCTCCTCCTCCCCGCGCATGTTGGTAGGCAGTTTGTTCGCCAACGGCCGTCCCACCGTAACCGCACTTCAACTTTTGGGCCTCCAAATATACATCCCCTTCGACTTACAGCCCCCGTAACCACACCCGCATCCCGCAGCCCACCATGCCCGTCGCCAACCTCCTCGCCGGCAAAACCGCCATCATCACCGGCGGCACCACCGGCATCGGCCGCGCAATCGCCCTCGCCTTCCTCGCCCAGGGCTGCAACGTCGCTGTCAACCACCTCAACCTCCCCCAAGACCGTCCCCACCTGACCTCCCTCCTCTCCGAAGCCGCCTCCCTCCTCACCGCCAACCCATCCACCACCGGCCGCCTCGCCCACCTCCCCGGCGACGTGCGCGACCCCGCCACCGGAACCGCCCTCGTCGCCTTCGCCCTGCAGTCCTTCTCCTCCCCCCGTCTCGACATCTGCGTCTCCAACGCTGGCATCTGCACCTTCGCCGAGTTCCTCGACCTCGACGCAGCCCTGTACGACAAAACGGTGCGAACCAACCTCGACGGCGCCTTCTACGTCGTGCAGGCTGCGGCGCGGCAGATGGCGCGCGGCCAGACCCCCACCGGCGGCAGCATCATCGGGATATCGTCCATCTCAGCACTGGTCGGCGGCGGCGGCCAGACGCACTACACGCCTACCAAGGCGGGAGTGACGAGTCTGATGCAGAGTACGGCGGTGGCGCTAGGGCGGTATGGGATTCGGTGCAATGCGCTGCTGCCGGGGACGGTGAGGACACAGTTGAATGAGGAGGACCTGAGGGATGAGGAGAAGGGACGGTATATGGAGGGGAGGATTCCGTTGGGCAGGGTGGGCGAGCCGAGGGATTTGGGCGGGCCGGCGGTGTTTTTGGCGTGTGAGGAGTTGAGTGGGTATGTGACGGGGGCGCAGCTGTTGGTCGATGGAGGGTTGTTTGTTAATTTGCAGTGAGGGGTGTTGGGGGGAGGAGAGGATCAGGGCGATGGGGATAGGTGAATTGAAGTAGCTGTTGGTTGCTGGCGAAGGAGCCTGTGGTTGCAACTCCCTCCGTGTTTTTGCTGAACTGTAGGAGTTTGAGGCTTTTGCTGCAGTGATACGCGCAAGTGCCCCTTCTTATGCAAGGCATACATATCCCAAAGCAAGCGATATCGACTTAGGCAGTCTCTCCTATACCACTAAGCCTTCCTATTCTCTAACCAGTTTCAGTGGAAGGCGACTAGTTCACGACCTGCTCGGTAGCCATGTTAACCTTCGACATTTGATCAGGAAGCGTTGGCTGGGAGGTTGTTTTGGTCGTTTTGAATACTACTCAAGCTGGATAACATAGGGATCAAGTGGAAGCAATCCAGAGCCAAAAGGTATCCGCTGTCGTTCGGGATATGAGCAACGCTCTTTGACTGTTAATTATGCTCTCCCGACGGATACCTAGTCTCGGATTCGAGGATTTTTGAATTCCTCGGCTTTAAAACAGCAAAGTTTCGTTTTCGAACTTATGGATCGAAGTCGCATCTCAACCATAATAAGGTTCTTGGTCAGCTTATATGCGAAGCTTGGCTTGTCTGCCGTTTCTGGTTTTGTTGCAAAGCTTGAAAGCTTTCGTCTACGCCGCGGAAGCGTCCTCGAACAGCGGGTTGCTATCATGAGGTATCTGCGTCGCTGAATAGACCTAGAACTTGTCAACAATCTTTATTCAAAGCGCCTCGCTGTCCTTTCATAACCTTAAAAGAGCCAAGTCCTTGACAAGCGGTTTGTGAATGCGGCCGTTGCCCGTGCTTCAAGCCGTGAGCTGTCGTACCATTGAAAGTAAGGGGGCTGTCTTCACATTGTTGAATGGGATGGGGGGAAGAAACGGAAGCCTGTAGGTAGAATAATGAGCCAGTACGGACAGAATAGGTAGGTAAGCACTTGGATGTCGTGCTTCATTCAACCTAGTCCGATCTCCGCGATCTGGTCTTGGCAACTCTGTCTCAACGACGGGAAGAGTAGGTGAGCAAGGGTTGAGTCTGAGTTCAGAGTTAGAGAATAATCTGAACTTCAATCTGCATTCCCGCTCATCCAACAGTCTTGGCTATTGCGTTGTTGTTTTAGGGTAATGTGGGTGGTTCTGGATCGGTCCCAAGCCGCAGGTCCCGTCATGGTCTCGTGCCTTCTTTTGGTGGCAGCCAACGAAGACTGCCAAGAGTGGGCAGAGGCATAAACAGGCGAAAAACTTCCCGGTTTTGGTTGTGATAATCATAACTGGCGGGAGATCATTATGCATTCCCAATCAGCACGGTGAGAACGAAACGAAGACGCGCCTGGAAACCAGCAACAGTGGGGGGTTGGGAGGCGCCGTGACGCATGAGGGGCAGCGAGTTAAAGTGCGCGGGGTGTTTTGGCGAGGGGCATCATTGGTGCTGGGCGAATCTCGGCCCGTGCCTGACGCGTGGGGATGACCTCTTGACCTGCGGAATGCAGGTCGACTGGCCTCCCCAAATGGCCCCCAGCCACTTGGTCTTCGCAATTGACCGCTTCATCTTTGGCAGAATACGATTAAAGGATTAAATCACTGAGTCTCTTCAATTTGGAAATTTCTCTTTCCGCAAAAAAGTCCCGGAAATCTGCTTGGTCTGCTGGGCAGTGACATTGACGCTGGCTATCTAATCTACGCAAGCGGCGGTGACCCGGCCAGACGCGACTGAACTAGAGAGCCCACGTCACAGTCCCACCCTGCACCCACTCCACCAATTTCTCGAGTCGCTCGAGTCGTGCAGCGTCTTTTGGGCGATCCCAGAAGTTACCCACCCACGTCCGAGGGTCGTCCATGTTGTTTTTCCCCGAACCTAAAACCCATCTACGTACGAAGTACGTTGTATTGTAGCATTCTCTCCGCCGAGACCACGCCTTTGTCGAGCCCTGTCCAAAAAAAAAACATTCACCACCGAACCCCGGTCGTGACTATGCTATCCGCGACTGCACTTCGATCCGACAACCGATACCGCCTTCCGCCACAGTAGGAATGGCCGACATCTCGAGCGCCAGATTGGG
>Ga0247780_1001331_pt1 | contig 15192 bp, 9 predicted proteins | sample UWRJL079202R5_FD_179927 | JGI IMG/M metagenome (GOLD analysis project Ga0247780, IMG submission 179927) | Plant litter microbial communities from Arlington Agricultural Research Station in Wisconsin, United States - UWRJ-L079-202R-5 | ecosystem: Environmental > Terrestrial > Plant litter >... | reverse complement strand
GAGGCGCTGGGGAAGGTGGCGGTGGTGGAGGGGTTTATGTTGGGGACGGTGTATTGTGGGATGAGGATGCAGTTTGAGATGGCCGCGGCGGTGGGGGTGGGGTTGGGAATCAATCAGCCCGAGGTGAGTGACTGGGTTGGCGAGGAAGTGGGTGAGGGGGAAAGGGGTGATGCTGACGTGCAGAATAGGAATGGCCGCCGATCTTTGGGAGTGTTTTTGACTGCTATACGACGGCGAATGTTTGGGGCAAGTTCTGGCATCAGTATATCCGCCAGGTGAGTTGAAATCTGCCGGAGAGCTTGGGGGTTCACAATGACTGACGTTCGGCAGCCATGCCTCGGCTTCAGTCGGTACTACGTCGAGATTCTTCACATCCCTCGCCGGTCGAGCGTGGCATATCTGATTCACCTCACAAACGCCTTTGTCATCAGCACCTTCTTCCACGTCCTGAGTGTTGGGACCGTGGCTGGGGGGTACTATCCTCTTCGCAACCTCATCTCGGACATGTCCATCTTCTTCATGCTGCAGCCAATCGCGGCTGTGATTGAAGGCTCGGTCATGGCGTTTTTCGCGCGCTATGTGTGGGCTCCATGCGCGAAGGATAGGAAGGATTGGACAAAATATGATGAGTTTGCCGAGGTGGTGGTTCCGTTAGTTCGTCAGCTGTGCGGCTACGTGTGGGTGGTTTGTTGGTTTTTTGTGACGTCTTGGTGGTTCGTCAAGGCGTATGCTGGCGTGAGGATGCAGGATTGGAAGATTCCGTACTCGGTTATAGGGAAGCTGTTAGGTATTACAGGGGTGTAGTTGTCACTTCGCGCAAGTATATAGGTACTTTTGCCGGAGAAATCGAGTAAACGTGTCGGTTGATCACAAGCAACGGGTGTCAACTTTACTGAGTGACTGGGTGGAATCTAGTTACCTTGAAAACTGGCTGCAAGGCTTACAGTAATAGTGCCTGCGTTTCATTCGAAGGCTCGGGCCAAAAGAAACGGTCTCCTTATTAGCCAGCGCGAAAAATGCATCCTTACTAGAAAGACCGTGGATAGCTTACGCGATTACAGGTCATCTCCTGTTCTAAAAACACCTATATAAATACTGAAAATGTCTTCCTGCATGTTAAAAAGGTCTGTGATGTGGTATGTCCAGGCCTTTCTGTCGGGTGTGTGGATTCCAAAAATTCATTTTCGCACGGAGATAAGAGACCTTTTCTTTTACCATGAGCCTTCCTATATGCTTCAGGGTCGTCGTAGCTAAGAAATATGCACGCTAAACAACGGTTTGATGATGGCTGTAAAGAATCTTGCCTGAATCTTCGCGCCTACTATGCCATCCTCGCCAAGGCCTTCATCCCCTGCACCGAACGTCTGCTGCCCCTCGATGCAAGACCAAATTGCCCTGGCAATGGATACCCCCACAAATGCAGCGAGTCTAGATCGTTCAGGGGGCTCAAGCAGCCGGAGGAGCGTAGATCTCGTGTTCAAGACATCCGCCGCACTTAATGACCTCTTTCCTGGGTTCCCTTCTGGCTCGAACGTGAAGCTCATCTGGCTGTCTCTTCCGCATCTCCGTGTGATATCCTCTATCGGACGCCACTCGGCAATTTCAAGCATGATTATCCCCAAGCTGTAGATATCATGGTGCCTGTTAAACCCCTCATGCTCGGTAGATCCGTCGGTAGGATCCTGCCCCTGCACGCTCGGATGGCGGTAGATGTCGTCGAGTAGGCTAGGGTTCACTGGTGCCTCGGACATGGACCCCGTATCTGCTGGGCGCGAGTAGTCGAATCCGGACAGATATGGCTGTGAGAAGTCGATGTCTGTTCCCGTGTCAACGTGAGAGAAGAAAAGGACATTGTCGCTGCTCAAGGCTTTGTGAAGCCACCCGACCGCATGGAGACGCTCGACGGATTGCGCCAGTGTCCTCATTAGTCCCAAGCGCTCAGACAGGCTAGGTACGGAGTTGAACGAAGAATCCCGCCCATGATCTAGAAGCTGCCTGAGCGAGACGATATCTGCTCGGGAGTCGATTCCGGGTGGGAGGCAGAAAACGAGCCCATAACGGAGCCGGATCGATCTGGATCGTGCGTCAGGTGGCAGCGTGGTTTGTAGATAGTAGCCTAGACAAGGCAGGGCGCGAAACTGGCTTGTCTGCTGAGTCTCCCTCAACAGTGTAACCAGTGCCTCAAAGCGGCGCAGCGTTTTCCGGTCTGGTCCCGCGTCCGGGTCATAGTACCGGTCTGGCTCAATGCTCGTGGACTCGATCCAAACTTTTACTCCAGGAAAATCTGCATGGGGAGGGCGGTACCACCCAGGGTGCCGACGGTTTGGCGATAGCCGTGGTGACTGCGGCGAGACGGCAGCGCTTTCCAAGACGATGTCCTTCTCACTCAACGCGCACGAACTTGGAAAGGAGAAGCTGGATAGGACGCCTGGATGGCCGATTCCAAACTTGGATCGCAAAGACTCATTCAAGCCGCCGCTGCCCGCCGCAGAGAGCAATGCCTTGAACTTGGCCATTTGCACCAGCTCATCAAGCGGGGTGAGAGGGTTCGCGTCTCCAGCGGATGGCCCAAGAGGTGGAGAGGGTGACGAGCGGTGCTCTTCAAAGCCGGCCTGGACAATTTCGAGGAGGTGGTCCATTTTGGTGTTCAGTTGCACGATTTGGCACTGCGTAGTAACTTCGTGTCTTTGGAGGAGTCTCATCTGCTCCAGACCAAGGAGGTCTCGTAAGGAGTTGTTTAGCTTGGCGATGCGCGAGAGCACCTCCTCTGTCTTCGTTTTGTCACAGAATACCCATCTGAGCCTTGCAGGGTATTTGCTTGTCGCGTTAACAAAAGCTAGTGCTCTGATCAGAAGGGCGTTTGCTGGCGGGAAGCGCTGCTCGATCTCGCCGGCCAGAAGGTCATTGTCGGACCCCTCTTTGCGTCCGGGCCGGCTGTCTGTGCAGTCTTCGATGATGAGCGGGTTTGTCAATGGCCTCAGACGCTCATCTAAGCGCCCGAAGCGCATTAGCAAGCGGTGCAACTCGTCGAGTATACCAATAATGATGGCGCGGTTGGTTTGGTTGATGATCCCTGTATTCCCGAGCTCTGTGGGGGAAAGCCCCGCCACAGTCGCCCAGTCCAGCAGCCGGAACTGCTCAGTTTTGAACCTGACCAGCAAAAACCGATAAGTCTTTTCCATTCCCCGGGCTTCCGAAAGCAGTTTGTACGCTGTGCACTCCGTGTGAGACAGTTTCGCCCTGAGAGGGAGAGCATGGGGCTGTCTTACCCTGCATACAGCCCGCAAAGAGCTGGAAGGCAAGCGACGCGGCCCCGAGGGACATCCCAACTGGATCCATTTTGGGGCGAAATATTTGCAGTGCAAGTGGCAAGTTGGGACGATTGGAACTTGAAAGTCTTGGGGATGGGTCAGGTGGTTCACCCTAGGAGCAGATAAATCCTGGCCGTGGAGACTGAACCACATCCAATCCAGCAAGCCCGAGCACCAATGCGGTCGCATCTCAAGCAAGTGACCCTTTCTGCCTCTAGCAATGGCCTGATGGCGCCAACATGAGTGACTCGGGAAATATTGACCAGGCAGACGCACAGATGCGGGTGCTCTAGCTAAGCAGTGATAGGCACTCTGGGAATCTGGCTGAAATGGCCTGACAATATCGTCAGCTCAGCCTCAGTTCATGGAGCGCCATCGGCGCACAAAACATGCGACGGCGAGGTGGATACCTAAATGGAGCAGCTCCGATCGGGCAGCGAATAGATTTCGATTTTAGGCGGCGAGGTGCAGCTATCAGTCGGGCACAGCTGAGGAAGGCACGCATCGCTTGACTTGCCTGTGCGGTTGATAAAATTCAGCTGCCGCAGTCACTAGCATCTGGCCCCGCACAATGTAATCGCCGTTCCCGACATCATAGTTTTCAAAGCTACGAGTACCTTGCATCCAGATTCCAAGTCCGTATCTGTTCGTCTCTTAACATCATGCCGGACCAGAGCGAGGCAGCATTCTATCAAACGTGCTGCGGAGACGATGATGACGAAATCCCGCCCGAAGCCGTGAAGCACTATGCTCGGCGGTCCGATGCTGCCCGGGCAACTGATATTTCCAGGTTCACCTCTGAAGAAGAACTCGACCGAAGTCTCAAACCACACCTGCCGTCCCCCGGCGAAGCGCTCGTGCGACAAAGACCTCTCGAAGATTCCGTGTTCCCTCTCATCGCTGAGTACCTGACATACCATGGAAAGGGTGAATGGAGTCTCCGGCCTAGAACATTCGCTGTGCTAAAGATGCTCGGCCACCCGGAACTGCTCCAGGAGTTCGTCACGCAGCGTCGGTACGACTCAGCGCTCCCGTACACACAGGGGAACCTTCCTGATGCAGTTCGGGGGCTGGATCTCAGATCTCGGTTCTTGCAGCTGCAGAAACTTGTCGCCTGTCAGGAGTCGGACATCTCTGCGCTGGAGGAGGGGGGCAAGCATCTGCACCTCAGCAAGTCCGGCGACGAGTACTTTCTTCCCCACGCCTCTCTCGGAACGGGCAAGAAAGGTATCGTCGATGTGGTCATCAGTCGTCGCACTGCACGTCCTTTCGCACGAAAACGTCTAAAGCGAGGACTTTCAGCACCAGCGGATGCCAAGATCCTAGAGGAGTTCGAGAGAGAAATTCAAGCCCTAAAGCGGCTATGCCACAACCACATTGTGAAATTGGTGGGCTCGTACACGGACAGCAGAAATGTCGGACTGATCATGACCCCCGTGGCCGACCTGAACTTGGAGGAATTCCTAGCGGATCCTAAGCTCGATGCCGTCCTCCGCAAGCGACGGCTGAGACCGTTCTTTGGCTGCCTCGCGACTGCCCTATCCTATTTGCACGATAAGGACGTTCGTCACAACGACATCAAGCCAAGAAACATTCTCGTCAAGGACTTTGGAGTGTACCTTACCGACTTCGGTATCGCAAAATCTTGGGATGAGAACATGCAGAGCACCACACTCGGGAACCACGAGGGGTACACAAAGAGGTATTGTCCTCCTGAGCTTGTCCATGGACATCAGGTAAGCATCCCTGAGTACGGGTGTTCATCAACGTGATGTATGCATCTCTGACAACTCGAACATGAAGGCAAGAAACACATCTAGCGATGTTTGGTCCCTAGGCTGCGTTTTTCTCGAGATGGCGTCCACTCTGGGCGACCGCTCCCCAAACGATCTTAGCAACTTCTACCGGACCCACGGAGCACGCCGGAATGACTTCTTCGCGCTGAACAGCGAGGCAACGACGCTTTGGGTTCGAGAGATAGGGAGCTTGTTACAACAAGAGGACCCTAAAATATTGGAATGGATCAAATGGATGCTGCAGGAAAAAATGAACGACCGGCCAACCCCGATGCAGCTTCGTGGGAGGATCATCGAGGACAGCAAAGAAGAGGTGTACATTTGCCCCAGTTGCTCATCACAGGAAGATTTGCAAGACGAAAAGGATATTAAGGAGGTCACCGCACAACTCACTCCTGTCACCGCGTCCGATCTTGGCCGGCCTGAAAGGCAGGAAGAGCCACAACATCTCGCTTCCCCGGCAAATCATCACTTGCTCCCGGGCGAGACTTCCGAGTCTACTGCCCAGAAAAAGGTTCGATACTCGCTTCCCGAAGATGGGCACCATCTCTCCACTTCTGTCGACACAGAGCAGGGCGCGTACATAAACCCGTCAACCGTGACATCTCCTCCATTCCTGAAGAAGGATAGCATTCCTCTCCCGACCGCGACCTTGGTCCCTTCATACATCTTGGCAGGAACAAACCACCTCTCCAACACCGAGTTTGAAGACCTTCATCGTTACAATCCCCTTGCTGTCAATCTCTTCGTCTACGGCCGGCTTATGTTCCCCAGCATACTTCACAGTATCGCCGCCAATTCTGTTAACGGAGTCTATGCGCCTAAGCTACGTCGCCGCTTATTTCCATCTACGGGCGATTGGGGGCGGGCCGATTTATCCATCAAAAGCGCGTGCGACAATATGACCCCAGCTAAGCTTAGGGGCTACGATCGCTGGCGGCCACGAGGTCTCAATTGCGCTGTTGCGCAGGAGGTGCGGTTAACAAGGCGGATCCTGGAACAAAGCGGCAAGCTCGGGCATTCCCGCCACGGGGCAAAAGCCTTGGAGCCGTCAGGAAGCATCACAGGGTTTTTAGTCCTAGGACTAAGATCAGATGCTCTGCGGTACTGCGACCTTCTATTCCTATCTGATGAGCACACACTTTGGCGAATGACACCTCCGAAAGATGACGATGATGAGAACGCGGATTCTGACTCGGACTCGTCCACTGACTCTCATGCTTCGCCTCTTCTCCAGCGAAGGAGAGTCAAGGTTGATGTTGAACTAGATGACGGGACGATCAGGACGGTTGATGCCGATACGTACATCTGGTCTCGAGGAACAAAGGACCTTGTCGACGTCTGGAACGAAGATCGCTTTGTGCGGAGCACTTGTATGCAGAACCTGCTCACGTCGCGCCCGAACTGGACACGGGAAGAACAGCAATTGGCCCTGAAAATGAACATGTCCCTGGCACTCGTCGGAGACTACCTTTGCAGTGCCATCGTATCAGGCGACATCCAGGCCCTCGCGGGTCTTCTTGACAATAACCACTTCAGCCCAGACTCACCCTGTCGCGTGTATGGCCTCCCACTACAAGCCGCCATCATCGCCGGGAGAGACGATATGGTCAGGCTACTGATCTCACAGAACGCCAAACTCGACGCGCCCGGTGGCGACTACGGTACCCCCCTGGTCGCCGCGGCGATTTATGGACGAATTGCTATCACAAAGACACTCTTGCACCATGGCGCAGACGTCCTCGCCTCAGACCCCGTCCACGTCAATGCACTCTACCAGGCCGTATCGCACGCCAATTACGCCCTGACCGAGATGCTTCTCGAACATAGCGCATGGCTATCGCAGAACTGGAGAGAGATCCTCGACCTCGCCGACAGTATCGGCCCGGATGGTGCGGATATACGGATCTTGCTGTCGGCATACGATGTCCGGGGCCGGACACGCTCTAATCGTCGCCGTAGAGCTCTCTTGACATGCGGGCCTGATCCTGACAGCCACAGACGACGTCGCAATGATTCGGATGGAAGCCTGGTTCGGCAACGGGAGTCGTGCTGGGACCTGGTAAACTACTCGGAGGTGGGACTGGCTGTCCTGCGGAAGTTCGGCACGGTCGCGCACATGCCGTACAACTGGAAGGGGCGCAGGGCAGTTGAGCTAACGGTAGCGGCACTCAATGCGGGTGCTCCCTTGGAGCTTATCACCCTTATACGCAATGCGATCCATCCAGTCAAGGCTATCCTGGAGATGCTAAGACAAAGCGATTCGCAGCACGGCCGCAGCGATATACCCGTGGGCTCTCTGCGGGAGATCCGGGATGTGGAGGAAGTGAGTGAGGGAGAGTCCGAATCCGACCAGGAACATCACAGCCGGAGTCGCCAGCACAATTCGACAAATGACAGCATGTCAATGACCAACGAGGCGCAGGGAGACGAAGCGATACATGTTCCAACTCAGCCAAGCGAATTCAGGTTTTCTCATTCACATCCATCGAGCCACCATCGACAACCTCCTGTCATAGTCGTGGAGGAAGAGCAACGAAACAGCGGCAGGAGGGCAGGCGGCAGAGCCACCTCTGTTCCTCGCAGAGATACAACGTACCTCGCCGTCCCAGAGTCAGGGCCATCGAGCCGGGAAGGTCAGCTTCGGCGGTCAGTATCAGCGAGGGAGAGGACTTCTCCTCGCTACAGGGTCGAACAACGCACACGAAGAGGCTCAGGGTGCAGGGAGTAGTGGTTTTAAGAGGGGAAGGGGACGACTAGTAATATATTACACTTGGTTCGGCAGTTCGGAATGGTTGGAACTGTGTGGCTGTAATAATCGTGTGATCTGTCCGGTGGTTGCTCTTTGCAATCATGTGAGGTACTGGGAGAGATGGTATGGGGGCTCGGGAGAGATGCGATCAAGGAGTAGTATGGGGAACCTGGTTGTTAGGATGTCGCGCGTATTTTTGCCTGAATTTGCAAGGAGTTAATGTCTCGAAACAATGGTGTGTTGCAGGTTGTTCGACTTTGCGGTCTGGGGGTGGCCGTGCCACACGCCGAGAATTTACAGCTACTATGGACCACCATCGGGGCCACTGTCTTAGCCCTCCGGGTATCAGAGCTTCGAGTATTGAAGGCTATTTACCACAGTAGGTATTCACCCACCTCAGACGCGAGGAATATGATCGACAGCAACAACAATGGATTCATGGACGCCAGAATGGTAGGGTGGCTCCTCGGGCGGAGGCTGCCAAACAGTCTGGACGATCACCCCCGAATCCCCTGTGGAGCGCTCTGTCCCCAACCCCGCCACCGACGACCTACTCGCCCGCCTACAGGCGAAGCTCAAGGATGCCGCTGCCCAGCTCAAAGCCGAGCACACAGCTTCCTGGGCGCCGCTGATGGAAATCCGAGCCGCCGCGTCGTAGGAACACATGGCGCAGTCCGAGTTCCGCGTGCTCACCTTAGCGTATCCTACTGTGCGTCGGGTGTGGGAATTCTTTGTGACGACTACCACCATGCTGTTCCACTCTGAGGGGGAGGGGGACATTATTGAGAGGCATTCGATGAAGATGTATTGCCCGCCATTGCCGCGCACTCCATCGGTGTCAGGAGCAGGCCGTCGTTCTCAGCCGGACAGTATCCCTGCGAGAGGAGCCGTTGGGCCGCAGGGAAGTGGTTGAAGTATGCCGCAAGACTCAAGAGGTTGGGTTCCAGCTTCAACCCGGTTCCTTCTTCACCCCACTGCCGCCCAGGCCTCTATCTCATGCGCCAGTTGGCCCCCGCCCCCCTCCGCCATGTACTAGCCAACCGACTGCCTCGAGGCAGGTGCCCTCATTCGTGCCCGTCTCGGCACAGAAAGCCTCAACAATGCGTCTCGCGTCGACGAAGCGTCCGCCTTCCGAGGCTTTGTCGCTGCGAATGCGGTACACCAGTTACGCGTGCCAGAATTCGTCGGCCCCGTACCGATGGCGCTCCAATGGCCAAGGATACAGTCTGCGGTAGCATTGCCCCCAATTTCCGAGGATGCGAGATTCGAAGACTGCTTGCTGCAGTGCTTGTCGGAATCGCCCTGGGAAGACTCTACTAGTAGTGCATACGAGAAGTCCATGTGACATGCACTCACTGCAGACAAGCTTCAGCCGCAGCGCTCGCTTGACCTCGCCCTTTGGACCCCAGAAAGTACCACCCCCCTCACAAAAGGCGACAAGGATATGATGGAGAATTTCCGCTGGGAGCTCGGTGATCAGGACCATCTTGTTTGGATATGACAGAAGACAGAAAATTTTCCCTGAGGGCTTGTGGGAAGGACGACTTTGCTCTTTTCTCTGATGTAGCATCCCTGTCTTAAAACGCATGTCACCCAATCGATGAACCCCGTTGGCCGTCTTGTGAAACCAAAACGTAGTCGTCACATCCAATCGATAGACTCCCACACCGAGGTGGGAGCCCGGTGCCCTTGCGGTCAATGTAGTGTGAGATCATCAAAAGTTGGGGAAAAATAGCTGTCATATCTGTACGGTGTTAGTAGTTGTCAGAACGACAATAAATCTCCCCTTTTATAACATCGCCGCCTCGCAATTGGACTCCGTACGACACTTGCCGACATTGACCGAATATCTCTCAAGTATTCTCGAGATCCATCTCAAGCAGCGCTACAACTCCCGAATAGGCCTCCTGGCAGACATTCTGGGTATCCATCCCCTGTCCAAGATGGTGGTGAATGGAACGGCGGTGGTGAAGGATTAGTTTGTTGTGGGGGTTGAGGATGGCAAGGAGAAAAAGAAGGAGGAGGTTTGGGGGGATTTGTGAGGGTGTCAAAGAGGAAGCGGTATTCCATGAGTGAGTGAGAAAAATCTCGCTATGTACCTATAAATACATGCTAATGCGAAGAGAAAGACAATGGCCCTTAAACCCCTAAAAGTCGTCCACACACCTGCACCCCATGTCATTAGGTTCCCATCCACCTACACTGCGATGCGAATATCCGTTATTCCACCTTCCGAAAAAGCCTTGATATCTTCAAAGACATCATGGATTGGGGTGACATAGCTGAGCTTTGTCTTGAGAACCCCTGTGGGCTTCTGTCCTCTAAACACAAGCCCCAGAGCGCGCCCCTTTTTGTCCCACGCGACTGATCCAGAATCACCCGGCGCCGAAAACAATTGGTCAATGAGCTTAGCCCCCTCGCCGAGTTGTCCGCCTTGAATGTAAGCGAACTCTTCGGACAAGCTTGGCTCGGCTACATGTTGGTCCTGGGTGATTTTCACCTTAAACTTGCCCTGCTCGACCACCTCAGGCTCCTCGTCCTCGGAGAGTTTGATATCCCCCTTCGTTTCCGAGTATATTCCTACTGAGACGCCCGTGGTTGTCCCAACCTTGTAGATGTGGTCAACCCCGTGCTCCAGACCTCTCAGTCCATGGTTTGTGGGTTGCTTAAGCGGCTGCCCGTCGGTCTCAGCATCGGGAAAGAACGTAACGGACTCGTACTTGTCGCCCCATTCATACAGCGAAGGCAGTGTGTTACCTCCTACCCGATTAGCGACGGGCCTGATGAGTGCCCAATCCAGTCGGCCATTGTTTGCGGTGCGTCGCTTGTAACCTGAGGCACAAAGCACCTTTCCCAGCCTCTGCTCATCGTTATCAAAGAATGAAACGATGCCCTTTAATTTGTCTCTGGCATCTTTGCCGTAGGGAACAGTGGCCCCGAACCGTGCGACCGTCTGTTTCAACCGTACGACTCCGTGATTATGCTTCGCACGGCTAGGATGCTCAAGGATTGGCCGATTGTTCTCCGTGGGCAAGATGCCTGACTTGTCCATTCGCTCGAGCTTAGATCCAGCCGTGGGTGGCCCAACATCACTCTCATCGACGTAGAACCCATCGTACCATGGGCGAATGACATGGTAATTCGTCAGCGCGACCTTGGCCCACTCGGGGTCCGATTTGGTCTTGATTTCCAGCCAGCAGCCTAGAGTACCGACCAGGGGAGAAACTGTCTCGTCGTCGTTATTCTTGATGTACTTGCTGACACTGATGTCAGATCCCAGGTCGACTCTTTGTGTATACGGGATCTTTTTGGGAATTAGGTTCCACGCCTTTTGATGCTTCTCCCAATCCTCCCGCGTCATGGGTACCAGAGGGAAGGCGGCCCACTGATCGATAACACCGTGTTCCATGTGAGCACAAAGGTTGGCGTATACGTAGCGGGGATGCTGAAGATATTTTCGAATCTCTTCAAGCACTGGTCGCCACTTTGTTTCTTGGCAAAGGTAATCGACTGATATGTACACGGTGTTTGGGTTATCGTCGTTGTCTGGCGAGAACCCTAGCCTGAATAGGTGGATGGATGTAACGTGTCCCTTTGTTTGGGAAAACGCTCCTAAAATTTGGGCAACTCCGTCCTTGATACGTGCCCAGTCCGTGCGTAACCCACGGTCAAGGAGACTGGGGGTAACAGGGGCCATGAACTTTTCCTTTGCGTGCTCCTCGCCGATCATCTCAACAGCAATATCGACATCGGGATTTTTGCTGGAGAGGCGCTTCGAGTCAATGAACTTCTTAATCTTCGGCACCGCCCGGCCCCAGATAACCGAGCAGCCGTCGACCCAACGTGCCACGATGAGGATGGTTGGCTGGCCCTGGGGGAGGATGTTGCTTCTCTGTGGCGCTCTTGATACCAGCTCGACGGAGATAACGTGGCCAACCTTCTCTGTCGAAAGAATCTTGAGGGTTCCGTTCACAAGAGTCGTCTTCCCGATATCTTTGTCGATTTCGGTACATTGGCTGTCCCATTCGCTGACAACAGGGAATGGATGGGGAGGGGGGGCCGCGACGCGAAGCGGGACGCTGAAAATAGAGAATTGTCCGGCATCACTGTAGTCGGACGATGTGGCTTCCGACCACCCAAGCCGCGCGCGTTTCCGGCGCTCTTGGCCAGACCCGGAAATGCTTGGGGTGAGACATGGTTTGGATGCCATTCTGCCCAAATTGAGAGTCAAATACGGCTGGTAGAAGGTGATTGTAAATTGAAGAAGGTATTCGAGGCGGAGAAGGGAGGTTGATTGAAGAAAAGAATGTGGGAGGAGCGAAGGTATTAAATGGAAGTTTTGAGTTTTTGGAAGTTTTTGGTAAGCGCCTTATCAGCAACAGTGGGGCTTCTTCTAGATTGAGTCACTCACCGCCCTTTTTACTTCGGATGATGTAAACTTTAGAACTCAAATTTACTCATGTGTCACTGCAATCGCCACTGGGGACGTCATTCCATGGGATCAGCTCGATGATGAGGAGCCAGTCGATGACGACCCGGAAAGGGACGGCCCAAAGACAGAAATGGGCCAGATAATAGTCACCGAGGGAGTGGCTGACGCTGTAGGTTGTCTCCTTCGCCTGCTCCTCACGAAAGATTCAACAAGCTGCGCTCCGCCGATGACGACAGAGCCAGCAGCCACGGCGATAAAAAGGGATCATCCGTCCCGAGCGATCTCAAGGATAAGAAGGCGAGTGCGTCTAGCGACGTGGACGCCGTCCCCGCAGTCCTCGAAGACGACCGCTCCGATACGGGTGTATCCCAGACCTCATACGCAACCTCGCCATCCGACTCAGACGCTTTGAAGGTTCCACAACTGCCTAAGAAGGCTCACGATGGTCCATTTTAATGCAAGTTTGCTGCATAATTATCGTAGCCGAAGACAGGCTCACGTGGAGGTAAGTTGCTGAGCCAGCTCTACACCTAATGGCCCACACTAATCTTCGCAACCAGAAAGTACATTTATCCGGACCTCAACCATACATTTGTCTCGAAAAATACTGTATCACACCCGGCAAGCAGTTCTCACGGCGACACCACTGGATGGACTATACTCGAACGCAACATTGGGTCACATACTTCTATCTCCTAGGGTGCGAACTAACATCATATTTAACCTCCCCTTGGAGTACCGAACATACATTTCCAAGGAGCACCCTGGTTTCGCTCTGGAAGCAGACGTGGACACAGCCGTCAAGATTTCAGCTCAACCACAGGCAATGATCAACAACGGTGGGCTACGTCGCCCTCTATGCGACGACAAGGAGCTTGTCCTGAGGTCGGAGAAACAGTACCAGCGATATGTTGGTCGGCATCAAGAGCAATTATCGCTCTTTGCCCTGCCTCAGAATTCCCCGGATTCAGACGAAGCGTCCGATTCGGATGACGGGTCCGAGAGTGATGACCATCAGCTACCTCCTAGCGACGAGATATCCGAGCAGATGACTGATGGCGAGGAGCGCAATTCGAAGCCGCGTCACCAGTCGGTACAATTTCCTGTCCTCCCACAACGGTTTAAACCGGAGACCGGGTGGGATCCCGGATGGAATGATAACGACGGAACCGGCAAGACACATAAAGCTCCAATGAGCATGGAGGCGATGCTAGATGAAGAGAGACGCGCGGTCCTTGCCCTATTAGAAGGGAAGGACTTGCCCCTCGCCTCGCGCACCATCCCCCAGGAACCCAGTCTTGAAGCTCAGGGCACAGAGCGTGATGAATCTCCTTTCGACCTACGGCCCAGACCGCTTGGCAGACATCCTGGCCATCCAGGCCGCGCCGCAAGAGGAAAATGATGGTTAGAAAATGGAGGCCGACTCAAGGGGCAAAGTGGACAAAGTTCGACAAGCAAGCGGGCAAAAGAGGATAGAACTAGCGGTGTCTCTGCAAGCACAGGCCGTGGGTCCGCATCCAGAGAAGCGCTCAAATTGGTGGGTTGTGATGGGATGGGTGATGTGGGTCGGGCGGTGCATCTGAAGACTGAGATCAATTCGGCCGCCAAGGTAACTTCCTCGCCAGGTGTGCGAAATACACAATCTAAGTGGGGCGATCTGTCGTGCTCTTGACCGTGGGGTTGGACGGCAAACGCGGCAAGGGAGTTTGGCTGGAGCCTTGGACCGAATTTACCTCGAGGCATCAATGTTGTGCCCAAATCCGCCGAGCGCCTTTCTCTTTTTCCATTCCGAAAGCCGGCTACAGGCGCTGTAGGAAGCAAACAAAGGCCTGTATTACAGGGCAGTGCCAATGTGAGAAGGGTTGCTACAGTGAGTCTTAACACTTGTAGAGCAAGAGGATCCAGAAGGCAGTGCCTTATACAACGACTGGAAAAGAATGAAGTTGCTTTGAGAGTAGTACTCTACAAAAGAAAAGATTGGAGTTGCTTGCTTGAGAAGGCTATATACAGGAGAGTTTAGGGCCTATTATAGGCTATGGGAGGCTTAACAGGGACCCTGTGGGCTCTGGAGCCTTCTAGAAGGTTCGGCTTCGCAGTGCAAGCCGTGACTGCAGAGTAAGCAGTGGTGGAAGGCGACTGCTGGAAGCAGTTGCCTTCAGGGCAGTGGGGGCTAGAAATCAATAACATTATACCCTTATTTATGAGTGCTAGCTTAATACGCTGTCTTTGAAACGCCTCTCTAGTCTTTAGCATCCTGCCATACACTCTGTCTTAACCTGACTAGTCCTCTGTGTTTATGCTAGGTGCAGGTCGTAACAGGCTAACAGGAGTGGCTTAAGTGCTTTGTATCTTCTGCAGGGTTGGAATTAAGTTAAGTCAGGTTAAGTCAGAGCACTGACTTAAGTCATTAAATAAAAGGGGGTCTATTATAATTAATTAATTAATATTAATAATACTTTGCTATAGTAAAATACTATATAAATCACGTTATTTAAAACTATAAATAATATAATTATACTATTAAATTAAACAATAAAATCAAAACTATGATATTACAAAATAATACATTTTTTTTTCGGAGATTATATTAAGTAATTAAGAGTTAATTAGTTTCTTATTATTCAATAATAAAATTACTAATATTTTAAATAGAACAGTTTTAATGTTGTTTTATTTTTAGGAATTAGTATTAATTAATAAAGTGTAATAATAATAATAGTTTGTAAAATAGCTAGTTATTTAAGTTACTTACAAGTTAGTTAAGTCAAGTCACTGGTGACTCGGGGCGTTTGTTCAGGCCGACCCTGTCGTTCTTTTTGGGCTCTGTATGTAATATTATTGTAGCCGCTTATGTACATAGCGATGCGTTCCCTGGCGCGTGCCACCGTCAAAAGGGGCCGC
>Ga0247780_1001328_pt1 | contig 15258 bp, 4 predicted proteins | sample UWRJL079202R5_FD_179927 | JGI IMG/M metagenome (GOLD analysis project Ga0247780, IMG submission 179927) | Plant litter microbial communities from Arlington Agricultural Research Station in Wisconsin, United States - UWRJ-L079-202R-5 | ecosystem: Environmental > Terrestrial > Plant litter >... | reverse complement strand
GATCGGTCGTGAAGGATGATGCTGAGGTGGAGGAGGATGGTAAGACGGTTAGGGACCGTATCACTCTGCGGACGGCGCTAGCCGTGGTGGCATAATGAGATGAGCCCGTAGGGAAGGAGCATTAAGGCAGGCAATTTCCAGCCTCGATTGTTTCCAGCTGTGAAAAACGAAATCACCTGGCGATCAGAGGCCACTAGCTTATGTTATCTTTAGCAGTTTTTTGTGAAGCTTTGAAAGGAGACCTTTTATTAAGCAACCTCATCGTCTCGTAACACAGCCGCAATTATTGGAGGAGTCCACTGTTGTGTTTTTAGGGCTTCCTCTGCCCGGGGGGGTAAGAGTGGGTTTCTGGCCAAGCTAACATTCTTTTCCCTGGGAAAAACCACTAGCTTGTGGATCCCCAAATCGGGACTTGAACTACAGGTATAAGTCGGATTTCTTAACCCAGGGCCGCAGTATTTATATGTCCCGTATAGGAAAACTCGCCGTTGCTCGGGAAGCAGACGCTGCACTGGCATTTCATGTTTTTGTTCCAACTCTAAGTAACTACCATCTTTGGCCCCGAACACTTCTCACTGCCACTTAATAAATACCGAAGAAAGCAACACGATAGCGACAGCGACTATATCAATAGCAGAGGTCGTCAACTCACTGCTGGGCTAAGATGTGTGAACTCGGATGTTTAAGGTCCGGGGACCGCAATCAAAACTCTTCCGACCACAACGACAGCAAGGCAAGGATCAGAAAGAATAGAGAGCTCAAGAATTTACCTTAGCAGTGATGACAGATAATTACTATATTCACACTGGATGACGCGGTGAGAATGATGGCGCTCCTGAAGTGAGTCAAGTTAAGCGCGTCCTTAATGGTCCGGGGTAAGATTTCTATAGAAACCCTTCCCTTAAACCGTCCCTTATATTTTGTGTTGTTATCTTGACGTCATCCTGCATGCTTGTTCCCCAGCAATAGCTTCAGGCAATGTACTCAAGCTTTTGACCTCTCGGACTTTTTTCGAACTAAATTCGAGGGACTTGAAGGCCATCAGCTGTGCCCACGTCTATGGGGCAAGTGGGCACGAAGGCTTGCATCGGTCGCTGGCAGTTTGGGTGTTTTCCATTGCAAGTATTCAGCCACATTTTAACGATCTCGACATCTGATCTGGCTTTAACCATGGCATCTGCGAGGGTCAGTAGTCCTCCACAAGAACGAATCTGAAAACTCACCCCACCATTCCGGGACGACGGCGACGTTCAGCATAGTTAAATTTGCTAGCCCGTAACACACACTGATGTGGCATGAGTTGTGTAAGGTACCCTCTTTAAAGAATAGGACACCATCTTCACTGAATTGGCAGGCCGCGACATTGCTTTTGCAGCCCAAAATCCCATCGCCATTCAAGATCAAGGTGCATAGTGGGCACCCTTCCAATGCAGCCGCAATTAGGGATGCACGAGAACAGTGCTGCTCGCGTTCGCAGAGTTCCCGCTCTCATAACCCGTGAAGAATTCTCAAGGAATCACTTTACATCTAACGTATCTTATATGCGAACGGATAATATAAGCGAACGGATAATTTTCCACCACCCCACCCTCTCCTCCTTTCGCAACGTTTCCCTTCACCACACAATATAACACCGCCTTCAAAGTAAACGCAATTAAACTTAGCCCTCAAAGCTCTTAAAAGAAACCCAAAACTTCGTCTTTTAGCTGCAGCAAAGATTTATTCTGTCCCTTACACTATCCTTCACGATCGACGTGTCAGTTAGCCTTCACGACACGATATTCTAGCCAATTCACGAAAACTTACGAATCTAAAGGAGCACACGATTATTCCGTATGTAACTAAGCCATATGCGCGTGCATTTCATCCTTGGCTTTGTTTTGTGAAAGATATGGCCAACCGACTGTTACGTGAACGCGACGCGTCCCCTGTCGGTAAGCTCTGGGCTCATAACTTTGTCAAAACGCTACAGAAACCCCGAGGGGCCACCTTGAAGACAGACGTTATTAAAGGCCGGATATCTAACTATCATGGCATTTCTCCAACACCTATGCTGGCTGCTGTGGACTAGTTAGCCAAAGGTACAATGGCTGTAATGCACGAGATAGCTCTTCTGCGTGTGGAAGTCTCTTCACTACGTAAGGCTAATAGGGGGCTTAGGAAGAGACGGAGGGCCAAAAAACACGTTTTCAGCTTGGAGGGTCATTGACTGTACAATATGCACAGGATTTACTGGACCAGAAGGCTGTTGATGAGCAGTTAGTCCAGGAAACACAGCTAAATAGTCGTGATGCAGGGGGGGCTTGTACGAAGATTTAGTGCTGTGGTCTGTGCGGCAAGCCTGGCCGTAATGCACGCAGGTGTCAGGAGGCTGGAGAATCATCTGATTTATCAATTTCTGGTTTAGTTATTATTATTTCCTACTGTGGTTGTGTTGTAATTGAGGATAGTTGTGGTGGGATGGTGGAAAATTATCGGCTCGCTCATGTTATCGGTTCGCTTATAAGATACGCTACACCTTCGCTTGCTTTACAGGCTACCGACTGTTTCGGTCTTTATACCTATCTCAGTGGTAGTTGCTAAAGATAGGCAGGGAAAAGACCGAAGAAGAGAGAAGAAGTTATGCTGAGCAGCAAGTAACTCCGCCGGCAAATGCTCGGCGGCATCAGGCCCTCCGGGCGGGGCACATGACGCGAAACGGCAAGCTACCACGGTTAAGCGAGCCCAAGAGAATATCAGTACGGAGTGCCCGAGAGCATCAACTGGATTAATGCGGCAGGCAAAGGCAGCAAAGAGTAGGATGAATTTCACAAAGCTTAAACATAAAGACCAGAGAGTTTGCTCACGGTACGAGAGGCTGATAGATGGGACCGATGCCAATGTTGACCATGGGACGAGACCAGGAGGTTCAAGGGGAAATGGTACATTTAACTTTGAAGCATTCTTCAGTTCGCTGCGCTAGATGTTCCAGTTGGCATCCAGCTAGATCCTCTACTTGACACAGCACTTCAAATGACTCCTTCGCGACGCAACGGCCAGGAACTACGAGTCGGACCTCCGTATTATCCGTGTAGACCCCGACAAACCAATATAACTCTTGCAATTTGCAAGTATGCGTAGCCCAGTGGCGAATTTCAGGATGTCCAGGAACGCGAGGTACGCCCGCTCCGTGTTGATACCGGAGGATGCGGCTTGTATGGCAACATCAAGAGCAATATGGCAACATGCGGACCTTTAAATGGCAACATCTTGATTGCCGGTGAAGATTTATCTGGACGCTGTGCCACGCTCGCGTGGGCGGCCAAACTAGGTTAAATAGACATGGACCCCACATCCCGGGTGTGGTAGCGATGGCCTAACGAGTGTGCTGCCCGTAAGCAAGGCATACCATGCCAGACCACCCAACCGGCTCGCGCCGAATGGCGTTCCCCGCACCACCTATAGATGAACTCATATGAAGGGCCACATTCCACGTCACATATCTCTACTACAAGCCAAGAGATCGATCAGGATTGACTCGCTCTCAAGCTCAACAGCCCGAGATCCCTCTCTCTGCTCCGATCGTAGACACCTCCTCTCTGACATTGACCTTGTTTAACACGAAATTCCAATGTTCAAGCAGTAAAACAATTGCCGTCCTTAGATGCAATACGGCTTTCCACACGATAGTGCAAGAAGATCCGTAATCCATATACCTCTGAGAACACAAGTTGAGCATGCACAGACGGCTTGCTCGCATCGGATTCCTCGTGTTATTACGATATAGCACTCAATGTTGCAGCTCTTCGTGATCCAGATTAAGACACCACACGCGCCACCTGGCCTATCAGTATCGATATTTCACCCATGCCACGCCGGCCCCTACTGTCGCTGCCGAATACAGGAGGTATTTGGCTATCACCTTCACAATGACGACGTTTCTCAGAAGGCTCAATCCTTTCACAAACGCCTTCGAGTCGTTCATGGCCGGAATCTCTCCCTCCGGCACGGGCGTGCCGAGGAACTCGCAGAGTGGCTGCCACCCGTCCTTCACGTCGTACTCTAGCACCTCCCTCCCCGCCCCTCTCGCCGCCTCGCGCACCCGCTCGTCGTGCTGGATAAAAGCGAGCTTCATGGGCGGCCCGGGGTCGTTTCCGCAAAACTTGTCGAAGAAGATGCTGTGGAAGCTCATCATAGGCCCGACTATCGACGGATCCAGGTACGAGAGAACCCGAAAGCTCGGCCACGTATACGTCTCCCAGATGGTTGCCACCATGCTTCGATGCCACGAGTCCGGGTCGCGGGTGGAGAGCACGATCCTTGCATCTGGGTATGCGGCGATCAGATCTTCCGGAAAGAAGACGGATGGCAGATCCGTCGTCGCGTCGTAGTCGCCCAGCAGCTTGTCAAACTCGGCGCGGCCGTAGGGCACCACGCCACCGGCCGGCGCGTATTTGGCGCGTGCGGCTTCCGTCCAGTAGTTGAGCACGCGAGGGCGCTTTCGTATGTCTTCCTTCATGTGGTGGGGCGTGAAGCCGAGCTGCTGAAGCATCGCGCAGATGCTCGTCGTTCCCGTCTTCGCCATGCCCAAGACAAGGACCTTCATCTCCTTGGGCTTGCGGTCCGGGTTGTAGGCGTCGATGGCGCGTTCCTTGGTCATTTTTCTTTCGGCGGCGGACTCGCTGACAAGTTGGTGCCTCCGAGGTCTAGCCTTCATCTGTCTGGATCGACCCTGGGACCTAGCAAAGGTATAAATAGTGAAACAGATCGCAATTGCAGACTTGGCGCCTCTGGGCGGACATGGCCTGCAAGAACATCGCGAAGGAATATTAGCAACAGCCTCTGTTAAGGAACAACTCGAGATCGGGCCAACCAATCCCAAGGCGGATGGGCGAGGCTCGCCCTTTTGCTTCCATCGCAGCTGCTTGCAGGTATGAGTACGAAGCCAAGGGCCCGTCCGGCCTTTTCGCGAATTCCGGGCGGCCAAGGACCCGTTCAATCTAGGATAATTTATAGTGACATGTTCGTTGGCTGTCAATGTTACAACTGGACTTTAGGCTCGGCTGGGACGAGACCGCACGTCGACGCAAATCATGGATACCGCTGCCATATTCACAAGGGTCGGCGACGGACATCCGGCGAACCCAGATATTAGTCACACTGGTTGGGTAAATTCCCATTAGAGACTGTTCTTGCCCCATCTGAGTACCATCAACGACATGACAAGCTGGGCCGCCCATCACTGGCCAAATCATTCTGTAATGTAGTATGACAGCCTAGCTCTCGTTCATATTCCATTGAGGGAGCGGGTGAATAGCGTAAGGATGAATCCGCGGTGAAGCAATCAAGGAGCCTTTCCCTATAAAGTGGGTGACCACTCTCTCCGTGTTTACAACCGTAACCGCAGCCATCGCACTCCAAGCACGCAGATCTGTAGAATCTCAGACAAGATGCGTTCCTCCCTCGTCACCGCTCTTCTGGCACTGGGTGCCGTTTCCCTCGCAGCACCGCTCCCTGATTCTAATCTTTCGGCACCTTCGGACGCAAAGTGCATGACCAGAGAGGAAGCCGACTTCATCATCGACGTCTACCGCAAGATCATCGGCGACTTTGAGCCTGAACTACTCCAAAAGTATATTTCTGACGCCTTCTTCGACACCAGCGACTCGATCAATACTTTCATCCACAAGCCACTTGGTGGACCGACCTTCCCCACCAAGGCCATTTTTATCCAGAAGCAAGAAGTCGGCGCACACTTCTCCATCGACATCCTCTCGGTCGACGCGGTCACTTGCGACACGGTTGCATTGCAGTGGAAGTCGACTTTCGGGGCAGCGAACCTTCCGTCCAAGGGCCTTACCATTATGAAAATGGGTTTCGAGGATGCAGTATGGAAGATTCGTAGTATCGAGGTCGAGTTTAATGCTCTGACTTGGTTGCTAAATATGGGCGGAAGCTACACTTGGGAGGGTGTCACTTATACTCCCGAGAACGTCGATCCGGGACTACTGGCGAAGCCCAGCACTACCACACCCACGACTTAGATTCACGACCACGTAAGAAGAGGCAAGTTGGGTCGGAACTATAGCCCGTTGCTAGGCAAACTCACTTAGGCGCGAGTCCTCCTGACCCAACATAGTTGCCATGTGATCAAGGTAACCTGTAGATTAGCCATGAAACACCCTACTGTTTTCTATAGCCTCATTTCTACTGAATCAAACACATGTCTTCATCTTGACTTAAGTGTGCCGAAACATCAGCGAACGGGAGATGGAAGCCCAAACATGTCACATTGTAGTAACAACTCCAACATACAGCGTACGTATCGACCTACCAGATAATTTAAGTCGAGAGTGCTTGCGCCTGGCGTTCAAGTCCCAAGGCATCCGGTATCGTCGAAATGACAGAAGGAACCCTGAGATGTATCGTCCCCTTAATCCGCAGCGCTGACATAATTTTAGGTGAGTCACCAACCCCGCTCAGGACCACTCAACTTCACAATAACAGCTAATATTGCCAACCATGGCGGAATACGGCCCGCCTAGGCCGCCAGTCAACATCGCCGACTACCAGATTACTCCAGACACTTCATTCACAGGACCAGGGGCGGCAAAGAGGTGGAGAGACGGTACGAAATAGTCTCACGAGTCAGTGCAATCAACAGTCCCCCCCTTTCAGCTCCGCTCCTCCCAGATCTTACCCCGAAGCAAGTGAGAAATTCGCAAGATGGTCTACGGAATTTTCCTTCCCTAGAGGCCCAGCAACAGTCCCTTCGGTAATAGACCTGAAACTAGGCTTTATTAAGCGGGCCTAACTTTGAGCCGCCGTTTGTCACTAACCAGTCGGCCTTTTGGCCCGCCTTGGCCAGTCCGGTCACCTAAGACATAAGACGGGCTTTTTAAGCCCCGTGCGACTGCTTACAAGCTATCCACCTCAGTTACACATTTAAGAGGCTGTAACATTACAATAGTCAGTATCTTACATAAATGATATTTATGTATTGTCTGAGATAGTGGAGTTGTATTACCTAACGGCTAGGGCCCTGGGCGATCACAAGGCAGTATTTATCTAAGAATGTCCAAACCTATACGTAATGACTGCGATTACCCTCTATGCCCCGTTGTGAGCGAGTTGCTAAAAGCTAAGTGTTGTGTTTTTACTGGCCCTTTTCTCTAAAGGCTTAGTATTTAAGGGTCTTAGATATTAAATCTAGGCACTAATCGCGGTTGAAAAACTGAAGAAATTTAGTTTGCTAAGGAAGTCTGACAGGCTGTATTTTCGCCACTGACTCTGCAAACCACCAGGAGTAGACTTAAGTGCGACGCTAAGCGAAGCTAAGTCCCCTGAACTGGGCAGTTCAGCTGGCTCCAATCCCCCCTCTGCATTGCAACTCAGCCTAACGTACCGGATTCGGATTCTACAGCTAGATGGATATAAGAATCTCCTTTAATACGACTTTTATATAAACCATCTATTTTATTAAACTGGTGCGATAGCGTAACAGGGAAGAAACCATAAAGAGAACTATACCTACAGAAGGATGTTGTCGGCTTGAAAGGCCAACTCCCAGACTACAGGTCCTCCGATCAAAGGGACACAAATGCAACTGACGTAGAAGAACAGATATGTACCTAGTACAGAACAAAACCTAGTATATAAGGGTGCCTAACATGGAATAGAGCCTAGCATGGAATAATAAAGGAAACGTGACCGTGGATTAGGTTATCTTCCTTCGATTAAAGGGCCAGAATGTCACTGGGCTTTCAATGGGAGGTCTTCGTGGTGAAAAATCGTCGGATCGATTGTTTATTGAAAGAAGCACGGTTTAAAGAACCGCGCGGCGCGGCTCCTTTTTGACGGTGGCACGCACTAGAGAACGCCTCGCTATGTACATAAACGGCTACAGTAATATTACACACAGAGCCCAAAAAGAACGACAGGGTCGGCCTGAACAAACGCCCCGAGTCAGTAACTGAAAAATGCTAGCCTTTATAATAACGACTGGATTAAGTGATACCCTTAAGGTAGAGATATACTTAATAAAACTGATCTAAGTGTATAAATTTAGCTTTTTTAATATAACTAAACACCTTTTAACACTTTTAATAACGTAACTATTACTCCTTAGGCCCTCTATTAGGCTGGCTTTATCCATATTCCACTTATATTTAGGTAGAATCCTCTAAATAGCTAGAATTTAAAAGTAGTTGAACTATTTATAAATAACCTCCTTTATAACTGTTTTCACATATGAAGTATCTATCCTTTATAACCCTTAGGTCTTAATAAATAAGTACCTATTAATAAAATGTTAAACCTAGCGTTTTCTAATATAGTAAAAGTCTCCTCGCTTGATAGAAATTCTAATAGTTAGTTCTTAAATCATTACGTGTGAAGGGGGGTCGCTAAAGTCGTTCTGAAAAAGAATCCACTTAGCTAAAAGGTCTTCCTAAGGTATAGAAAGCCTCTAGTAGTCTTGGTGTGCCACTGCGTGTGGAAGGTAGCCAGCCAATCGGCCTCGGAAGGTAGTATACGGAATGACATACCGCCGTGCAGCCTTTCAAATTGGTAGACCTGCTTTAACGGCTGTGCAGGCCGTGCGCATGTCAAATTCGGTCCACTGCATCTCCAATGGGTGTTCTTACTATGTGGAAAGAATGGAAAAGGTTGCATGAGAAATGTGAGAGAAATTAAGGTTCGTCGGAGGGGGTCGAAATAGCGGTGAGATTGGACACGTTGGTCGAAAAGAGGGTGGTCAAAAAGTGGGCCCCCGGACTTAAGCTCTTTTCTTTCTTAGCGCCGGACTTGTTTACAACACCACCTTCCGGAACATCGTAACTTGGCACGGTACACCCTTCAGACCACACAACTCCGGACGTAAAACCCAAAATCTTCCAATATGTTATCTCCTCTTAATCTCCTCCTAGAATTTCTATACGCTTCTCTGCGCGTTAGCCTCCAACTCGCGACTCGCTTTGCACAAATCAGCTTCCGTTTCTTCAGTATTACGCTCCTCCTCATCGCCGCTACCAAATTCAGCACATGCTGATACAGCCATGGCCGTCATCATTTCCCGCTTCTCCAACGAGGATTCCCACCAATTTCAAGAAGCCAACTAGCTTGCCGCCAAACAGAAGAAACAGAGGCTGACGGATGAGATGGAGCCGGACAATAGCGCCGTAGCCAGCACTACGGCCGAGCCTGCGGGTAACGATGTCCCCGCACGACGGCCAGCACAGCTGCTATCACCATTTCCGGCGGTACGCTGACTCGGGAGGAAATTGCCAACTTCCCCAAGTTTTCGGCATGACGGCGCTGCTGCTCAAGATGGACGTATGTTGATTTCACCCGATAGACGAAACTTATCCTGCTTTGGATTCCCGTATCCTTACAATATCCCTACAGTTGGTTCGCGATGTCTAATGTCCAATTGACTACCACTAGTTCCACGGCAGATACCGGCCTTCGATTTTGGGTACGGACGACATATAGAAGCGATCTAGTATGTCGGCCTTACCTCTACAAGCGGCTACGCCTCCCGAACACAGCCGCAAACCCGCTCAACGTCCCTAGACATGCTGGCGACGACAAAACGGTCCTGTCCCAATACTCCTCCCAATGCTTTTCCCCCTTGGACAAGAGACTAATTGTGACGACTCCTGCGATCATTTTTGTCCGACAGAAATCCTCGCTGAGGACAAGCCCCTGTGGCACAGCTCCCGCCAGAGTAAACAACGCTGGGCACGACACCTAGCCCCATGGATCCAGCTCCGGAAGCCGGACGGGTGCAACAGCACGGACCCCACCCTCCTCAGATGATCATAACTCTATCAAAAGGAAGCTTCTTACTCGGTATTCTCGGATCCGGCCGCCAATTCCCCCAATGCAAGGCCCCAATTCTCCGATATTGATTCCCCTTCTCCTTGCTCGTGGCAGAAAGTATGAGTCCGTACGTGTCATTGGTTTTACTATTGTGCCGGATGAAAAGGGCAACGATGTGCGTCAATGACGCTTCTAATGCCAGTCGCGTCTCGGCCTCGTCCCGCGGAGTATCGAACAGCGCATGCCCCAGCTGGTATTCGCGCTGCCCAAACATCGCATAACATTCCGGCCCCGAGTCTGACGGCACATTGCCTTCACCTTGGACGCGCGTTACGCGTACCGTCGGTCCGCGAATGGTCAAAACTCCGCCCATTACTTGTCCGAAGGGATTTTTTGGATCGACAAGGCTCACACAGCAGCTCTCAATCTTGGATGCCAAGCGCGGGTTGTCTGCATCTAACTGCTCGTGCCGTAGGGAAACGGCCGCATCGAGAGACATCCAGGACCAAGAGGGCGCCCTGTACCCCGGCGGACGCCGCTTTGCGGCCCTGGGGATGACGGACGTGTCATTCGTTTTCCACGTCAGTTGGGCGAGCAGGTTCTCCTCCCAGAGGCCGGCGAGGTAATTCACATGCTTAAGCGTGTGTATCGTCCTCGCTACCGTAGCTAAGGCAGGGAGCTTATCCTCGGGTTTGGACAGTTTGCGCCGGGTGTAACTGGACATCAGGTCCTGCGACAATTTTTGGAGGGGCTCCTCTTTACGTAAAAAGAGTAGGGGGTTGTACTTGCCTGGAATGTCCCGCTTGCTGCCGGGTGGCAAAACACGCCCTCTCCCGCGCAGCCAGCCCAAGCCGTTGGACGTGAACAGCAGGATTCGCAATGAGAGGATTTGTTCTTGGAGGGTCCACGCTCTCGTATTGATGGCTGTCTTGGGGGCAAGGGTGCGTGTTTCCCCCTCCAATAATAGCCCTCCTGTCAAGTCGAGCTGTACGAGTTGCCTCGCCTCCTCTGAACCATCGAAGATTCGGCAGGCTGTGCCGTAGGCAAGACCCCCGTTGCAATGGTCGGCTGCCGCGGCCAAAATTGTCACGGTTGCGAGGCTGTAGACGTCAGCCATCCGTCCCGATTCCGCCCGCCAGTCCCCGCGGGCTACTTCGTCGGTACCCTGTAAGATACAAATTGCGTCAACCCAGAGAAAGCGCAGCCCAAGCCGCTGCGTGACATGGACAGCCTCGCGTATTGACCGTGGCAGGCTATCGGCAGAAAACCCTTTCCGGCGTTGCTGCAGGTTGGCGGCGGTCGTGAGATACGAATTGTCATAGACTGAACCCCAGCAGTACGATAGGGCCGCACAGCGTTCATGTGTTCCGGGAGGCGGGGTTGCTAGGTGAAGATGATGAGGGTCCTTGTTCGACACGTCGATAATGCGAGACGGAAGTAGGCCAGGCGTTGAAGAATGACAGTCGTGGTTGTTCAGGCAGGCCTGAAGCCAGTCTTTGGCCCTGTCAAGCCCGGGCGAGGGGTGGAACCGAAAGTCGACCCCTTCAGAGTCCGTTAGCAGTCATGCTCTTCGCCGTGATCGTTGTAAGTGGTGCTCGTGACATACTCGGATGAATCGTGGGATACTCCGCTTGCATGTCCTTCGGTTCCGTTAAGGGCACCTTTTTTACCACCATATTCCAACTACGGATTGGGGCTGCCCTCTGAGTCTGAACTCGACTTGATGAGGGTTGCACTCGTCTCCTTTTGTCTGATGCATCGACACAATTTGCCTGCCAGCCACATCTTCCTCGTCGCCTCCAACAACACTCTTCAGATCAAGACCCATCTCTATGAGGGAGCAACACCGGCAGCCGTATCGTGCGGACTCAAGAATATTCCGGGCGGAAGAATGTTCTAATGAAAAGTCTTGTCGAAATAGTTGAGAAAATGGTATTAGCGGACAACGCGCGCAAAGGTTTGGCTCTTCCACTTTTACATTAGCCTCGTCGGGGATAGGTGCAGGCACCCAGTGCAGGGTTGTCATCTTCAGATGTCTTTGGTGTGCGCAGTTGGATGCAGTTGGAAGTAGCGTGATGTGGCAGGACGTTGGGCAGGAATCAAATTTCCCTTCCACCTGACATTTTGTCACGTGAATGGCAGCAGCCTGGATCCAGAACCGGTCTAGTGCTCCTGTTTGGTTACACAACTGTGTGGCGGGAAACAACGAAACAGCTAAAAACAAATACGAAGTATGTATGAAGTGGTAGTGTAGTGATGGTTATTGGTAACTGGAAAAGTAGGTACACGAGTTAACAGACTCACCGAGAAAACGGTCGGACCTCTCTGTGTACATCTTAAAATCTCGGATTTTGCGGAAATTATAGTATGAAACATCCGAACGCCGGAGCCTGTGGACGCTCTGCTCAATGTACTAATACAGTTCCAGCTAAAATAAAATAAAATTTTAAATACACTTGTGTGATGACCCTGCAGGCCGTCACTTGGGCCGGGGGACATCAATTCCCTTCTAGCACTGGGACCGAAATATTTAGTGTTTCGTGAGGGTCAGGGGCTCGATTTTGACGTATTGAGGCTGGTAGACAGGAGCAATGGGCTGTGTGATGATAGCGCGATCGGCTCCGAAACCGAACTTTTGTCGCTTGATTCGTGGGCGCGTCGATTTGGCCGCGATGTTGGTCGGTGCGACGGATGTGGAAAAATTTTTCCGTGACCTTGAAGCTTCACGAGCAGTCCACCTCTTCGCATCGCTGCATCTCCGCCAGCAAAACTTGCGCCAGGCTGCACTCGCGTGCAATTGCGTCTCTGCATTGGCTCTACCGATCAAGATCGGTCCGTTCCCAGGCGACACCACGTGGAGGTCGCAGAGTCCGTCTTTGTCGCCCGGCCCCTGGGAGTGTTGGTTGGACTTTAGCCACATGGGCTAATATGACAATGTCTGGATCTCCAACAATCTGGCCCCGCGGCCAGCTCTGCCGTCACAGTCATGTGGAAAGCACGTAGCTGGCGGCGGCGTGCCAGCCTTCGGTTCCACTCACTCCCAAAGACAAGATGACGGACGTAGAGAGCCCCTGGACCGACCTCTTTTATCTCAAAAAACAATTCCTAAAGCCTGTTACCATACGTAAGTAGGTATGCAAGACAGATGAGCATCAAGTTAATCGTTTATTAAGCCCCTCTCCCCACCAACAGACAGATATTTATATAACCTCACAAGACTTCCTTATAGAATAAGACTTTCCGCGTTAAGATTACAGACGATAATAGACAAGCTGCCCGTTACATCTTAAAGGTAGTAATTGATAAGCGTAAACACCTACTAAACTAATACTCTTTCTCTAGATCATCGTTAGGGACCGCACCGAAGAAATGGCAACAGGTAAATATAAGTCAGCCATCGCCATATCGACCTGGATTCTGGGCTTATTGCTAGAAGTTATATTAAGAGGTGTATGGGACATTAAGAAGGAAGCTTAGTTCGTCCTGTTTGAGTTCCTGGATATAGGAACCTAACCTACGTGCTTAGAGCAGGTACTAATCCTCCTAGCCTGGCTTCATAGCGATAGTAAGTGTTTAGAAAGAAGATTTGGTTTCTACATACCGATATACTATGGTTTGTTACGTTAAGATAACTCTTAGGCGGATCCGTGGGCAGAGTTCTTTCCCTAGGCCTTATAGCAGTTGATAGGAAATTGATAAAGAGGTTAACAGTCTGAACTAAGGGATCTTAAAGCTCTCTTAAATCGTTATTAACACTGTTATATCTAAACTTCTAAACCACTAGAGAATCAGCCTAAGAAGCTGAAGCTATCTCTGATTTATGGAGACTTGTGGTAGAGAAACCTTGCTTTGTATAAGATCAGGAAGGGGGCTGTAATCTTCAATATGTGTTCCTTCTAGGGACAAAATAAGTGTGAGTAGTTTCTACTGGATATTGTATAGTTAGAGCTGACGGCCTAAATAACCTCTCTAAATAGGGCCCGAGTTGATCTAAATTTCCCCACCCGCTTATCAAAGCTTACTATAAGTAAATTACTATATCTTCACCTAAGGAGAGCTATAATAATAGAATTATACTCTATTTACCATTAGTTATTAATTGCTATGTCGTTCTGCCGGTGCTAACAGCTGAAAAGTGCTTTAATCTTCACGACGTAGCTTTATTCCCCTTCTAGGCTATAACGTTCCGGGAGTGGTAGTGTTACGACCTGATCTTAACAAGGACCCGAGGGGGGTCCGGACAAGATAAGACAGAGCATATGGCAGGACGCCAAACTTAAGGAGTGATCCAAAGACAGCTTATTAAGCTAGCACTCCTAGACGAGAGTACACTGTCACTGTAGGTCGCTGTCACTATAATGCACAGAGGGAAAGTCTAAATAGTAAGACGTTTACAGGATTCATTCTACAGAGTTTACAGTCTTTATTCTACAATTTACAATTTTCAGTTTTTTTTTCACTTTCACAAATGCAATTCGAACTGGGAACCTCTTTAATTTATATTACGCTATTTACCATTATACCATTTCTATTTCTATCTGTGAAGAACTAAACATTTTGTTAACTTAACTAAGTGAATTAAAGTAATAATTTTTAATTTTTAATTATAAGCTTACATAATTAAATGATATGTTTTAATATGCATCACATGATATGTTTTAATATACATCGCATAATGTAGAATCCGATTTGCACATTGTTTTCAGGGTTAGGGTTAAGTAAAAGGGAGATATTGAGGTTTAAAGTGAAAAAACTATAACTTTTACAGTTATTATTTTAGTTTATAATTGTTAATTTTTCTAGCCACTGAGTACCCTATACCTGGTACCCTGTAGTGTGGTTGCGTACCCTGAAACCACCAGCCGAATCTTCTAGAACCCTAAAGGGTTCCAGAAGATTCCAACCCACTCTAGGGCTCCTTGGGGCCCCTAGAGCACTCCGAACCTTCTGGAATTCAAGGGGGTGGAATCCCCTGAACCCAGTGTAGCTACTGCCCCACAGAATTAACTAGAACGTCACAGTGGCTACGTCAGCTACTAAGTTGGGTGACCAGCTTTTTGACCGCCCCCCCTTTCTACCACAAAACCCACCAAAATCACTAGATTCCACAACATCACCATTCAACCAACACTACACCAAAACTAATGCAACTTCACGTATAGTTTTATAACACTGTTATAAACATACTGTGAGATTTTCAACTTTACAGTATTTTTATTACAGCTGTTATAAAAACAATACGTTTTTACATACTAATTTAACCCTTTTATATCTCTACTATCTTACGTAATAAAAATTCAATATAAATTAAGTAAGTAATTTACCTATAGAAGATGCCAGAATTAAATACTAAAAATACACATCTCATTAAGTGGTTATAATAATTAGGATTGGAAAAGGTAGAAGAAACTCCTACTATAACCCTAAGGGTTATAGCTGTAAAAAAAGATCGGAAAT